>Ga0115567_10001087_pt1 | contig 27327 bp, 24 predicted proteins | sample COGITO_mtgs_1204_2_FD_88679 | JGI IMG/M metagenome (GOLD analysis project Ga0115567, IMG submission 88679) | Pelagic marine microbial communities from North Sea - COGITO_mtgs_120412 | ecosystem: Environmental > Aquatic > Marine > Epipelagic | place: Germany:Helgoland, sampling site Kabeltonne... | reverse complement strand
GGTCACGCAATTTTAAACGACGATGATCTATTTGTTGTGGAGGACGCAAGGAAAGATATCCGTTTTAAAGATAATCCCGCAGTAAAAGAACATGATGCAATTTTTTATGCAGGTGTAAAATTGAAAAACGCAGAAGGTTATCCTTTGGGAACATTATGTATTTTCGATACTAAACCGAGAAAACTATCTATTCAACAAAAAGAAACTTTGATATTGCTAGGGCAACAGGTAATGATTCTATTTGAGGAGCGCCGTAAAAATAAAGCGATGAAAGTGCTTCAGGAAGAATTGGAAAGACGAAATGAAGAATTAAAGAATTTTGCCGGAGTTATTTCACATGATATGAAAATGCCTTTGGCAAACATGATCATTACCACAGATATTCTTCGAAAAAAATACAGCGATCAGTTAGATGATCAGGCACAAAAATATCTTACTTATCTAAAACAATCGTCTTTTACGCTAAGTGATTATATATCTGGTCTTCTAGCGCATTATGAAAGTGATAAAGTAGCAAAGAACGAAAACGAAGTATTTGAACTTCAGCATTTATTGGAGGAAATTATCGATTTGTTGAATATCGATATTGATTGCGAGATAAATTTACCTGAAAATGACGTAGAACTTTCATGCAACCGTGCAGCTTTAGAACAGGTTTTATTAAATCTTATAGGTAACAGTTTAAAATATAACGACAAGAAAAAAATCATAATCGATATTGACTGTAAAAAGGATAAGGATGAATACCATTTTTCTATTTCAGACAATGGTATGGGTGTGCCAAAAGAAAAACAAAAAGAAATTTTCAGTTTATTTACCACTGTTGGCAATCTTGATAGAAATGGTAACAAAGGTCACGGAATCGGACTATCTACCGTTAGCAAATTAATTACTGGAATGGGCGGTGAAATCTCAGTGGAATCTGTTCTTGGGAAAGGAACTACATTCAATTTTTCTATAGATAACACATAACATAAAATTCGCATCAGCACTTAATATTATAATTTTTAGTGCCAGTGACAGCCACATTTTTATTTCCTAGATCGATCTATAATTTTTCCCGTAAAACCTGAATGTGATAAACAGCTATTGGCTGTTTACGTTTGACCATAAAGAAATAGCTAAAATGGTTTCCGTTTTCTATCTTTGAAAAATAACTAACGGAATGCAGTTCAAGAACCCCGAAATTCTTTACGCCCTTTTTCTACTGCTCATTCCAATTTTTATTCATCTCTTTCAGCTTAGGCGTTTTCAAAAAGTTGCTTTTACAAACGTTGCATTTTTAAAACGTGTGACAAGTAATACCCGAAAAAGTTCATCTATAAGAAAATGGCTTGTACTTGCAATGAGATTGCTAGCATTGGCGTGTATCATTTTTGCATTTGCCCAACCTTATAACAGTTCAAAAACCTCAATTAAACAAGAAAATGAAACTGTTTTATATATAGACAACAGTTTTAGTATGCAAGCTAAAGGCAGACAAGGAACATTATTAAAACGCGCATTGCAAGATGTTTTTGAATCTTCTAATAACACCAATAAAATTTCTTGGTTCAATAACACTCTAACCTTTAAAAACCGCTCGCTAGAAACCAATAAAAATGAACTTTTGGCGATGCCCTATTCTTCAAACCAATTATCTCTTTCTGAAGTAGTATTAAAAGCTGATCAACTTTTCAGTAAAGATTTAAATACAAATAAAAGATTACTAGTTATATCAGATTTTCAGGATCAAGGAAAATTTCCTGAGATCGATGATAATATAACTGTGGAAGCGGTGCAATTAAAACCAGAATATATCGAAAATGTAAGTGTAGATTCCGCTTTCGTTAAAAAAAATGGAGATAAATTAAACTTAATCGTAAAGCTTATAGCTTCAGGCAATATAGAAGCTTCAACACCAATTTCACTATACAATAATGGCATCTTAAAGGCAAAAACTACGGCTGACTTTTCTTCAGAAAACCATAAAACACTTAGTTTCGATCTTGAAGCTTTCTATGATTTTAAGGGGAAAATAGAAATTACAGACGGAAACTTACTTTACGATAACGACCTCTATTTCAATCTAGGAAAAAAGAAACCGATCAATGTACTTTCCATTAACGAAGAAAATGCCGGTTTTCTCTCAAGACTTTTTAAGGACGTCGATTTTGGATATAAAGAAACTACGGTGAACAAACTCTCCTATAAAATTATTCCAGAACAAAATTTTATAGTATTAAATGGTCTAAAAACCATTCCTTCATCACTAACAACTGCTCTTTTATCATTTAGGGAAAATGGTGGAACGATAAGCATTATTCCTTCAGTAGATTCTAATTTACAAAGTTATAATACCCTTCTTGAGCGCTTAGGGCTTGGCAGCATTTCTTCCGAAGAAAATTCAGAAAAAAGGATAACTAAAATAAATTTCGATCATCCCCTATATCAGAATGTATTTGAAAAAAAAGTTGTTAATTTTCAATTTCCAAAGATCAGTTCATATTATAAGATAAATACGAATGTTGGAGCTGCGTTAAAACTTGAGGATGGCAGCGCATTTATTGTTCAAAAGAAAAACTGTTATCTTATCGCAGGTTCACTTTCTGATGAAAACAGTAATTTCAAAAACTCTCCATTGATCGTGCCTACATTTTATAATATGGCGCAAAATAGTTTAAAACTGCCAAAACTTTATTATACTGTTGGCGTTGAGAATAATTTTTCAATAGCAGAAAAATTAAAACAAGATGAAATTATTACGATTAAGGACAGTACCTTTTCTTTTATTCCACTACAGCAAACTAAAGCGAACCAAGTGAATATTACCACTCTCGAAGAACCAAGCAAGGCTGGAATTTTCGATTTGGTTACGAGAAATTCCGATTTTGAAAATATAAGTTATAATTATAACCGTTTAGAAAGTAATCTCCAATACGCTAATATCAAAGATTGGAAAGGCGTACAAGAATACGATTCGGTCAAAGATTTGTTCGCTTCGGTTTATGAAACAGACTCAATTGATAGTTTTTGGAAATGGTTTGCTATTTTTGCACTGTTCTTTTTAATAATGGAAATGCTCATACTAAAATTCTTTAAATGAATATTCTTTTAAAATCTGCCACCATTATCGACGCTTCGAGCAATCACCATTTACAAAAAATGGACATTCTCGTTAAAAACGGAAAAATCGAAAAAATAGCGAGTACTATTGATTCTGGTGATTTTAAGGTGCTAGAGTTAAAAAACCTTCACATCTCACAAGGCTGGTTTGATAGTAGTGTCTCTTTTGGTGAACCTGGTTTTGAAGAACGCGAAAATATAGACAATGGTTTAGAAACGGCAGCAATTAGCGGTTTTACACATATTGCGCTCAATGCAAACACCAATCCCGTAACACAGAGCAAGTCGCAAATAAAGTATATTTTATCAAAGGCTGAAGACAAAACAGTAAGTATCTACCCTATTGGCGCACTTTCATTAAATAGCGAAGGCCAAGATTTAGCCGAACTTTACGATATGCAAAATGCCGGAGCGGTTGCTTTTTACGATTATAAAAAGCCAATATCCAATACAAACCTCTTAAAAATAGCGCTGCAATACTGCCAGAATTTTGATGGATTAATTCAATCTTTTCCTTTTGATAGATCTATTGCCAAAAATGGTATGGTAAACGAAGAACTAAATAGCACCAAACTTGGTTTAAAAGGAATTCCTGCACTAGCTGAAGAACTTCAGATTAGTCGCGACTTATATCTATTAGAATATACGGGTGGAAAATTGCACATACCTACAATATCAACCAATAAAAGTGTTCAATTAATAAAGGAAGCTAAGAAAAAAGGATTGAATGTAAGTTGCTCGGTTTCTGTAAATAATCTAATACTAACTGACGATGCATTACAGAGCTTTGATAGTAACTATAAATTAATGCCGCCATTACGCACAAAAGAAGATAATAAAGCATTACTAAAAGGTCTTCTTGACGGAACGATTGATGGAGTTACCAGCGATCACGACCCAATAGATATAGAAAACAAAAAAACGGAATTCGACAATGCCAAATATGGAAGCATCGGTCTAGAAAGTGTTTTTGGAGCCTTAAACACTTTAATGGATTTTGAAAAATCTATTGCAATACTAAATAACCTAAAAGAGAGATTTCAAGTTCCCATCAACACAATTTCTGAAGGAAATAATGCAGATATAACGTTATTTTCACCTTCAGAAGAATATATTTTCAGCAAAAAAGACATACTTTCCACTTCAAAAAACGCTGCTTTATTAGGACAGAAACTAAAAGGAAAAGTTTACGGAGTAATTGCCAATAACAAAATGAAGCTTAATAAATAATGAAGGAAGAATTTTCTCCCAGATCAAAGGCAATAATTGGATATATAACCTTTGTTGGTATGTTTATCGCTATGTCTATGAACAGCGAAAATAATGATGAATTTGCAACTTGGCATATAAAAAACATGTTTGGGCTTTTTTTATTATGGATTATTAGCGTGGTAACTCAATATTATATTCTTGGTTTAGTAGGTGAAATTTTGTGGTATCTAATTATTATTTTTTGGTTTTTCTCTTTGGCGATGGCAATACTTAGAAAGAAAAGAGGTATCCCCATTTTAAGCAAGAAATTTCAGGAATGGTTTACATTTTTAGATTAACTCTAATTTTATAAATATTTAGTAATGGAAACAAATAACGTAAAGCAAGGTAAAACAGCTGCAATTATTGCTTATTTTTTCGGTATCGGTCTTATAATCGCGTTTATAATCAACAGTGATAAAAAAAACTCATTTACCGCGTTCCATATCCGTCAAAGCCTTGGTTTGATTTTGCTAGGTATCGTTTTATCGATATTTTTAAAAATTATTGGTGTACCAGTTCTCTCGTGGATTTTAAATCTAGGAATCGTCGTACTTTGGATTTTAGGCCTTATTTCTGCAATTGAAGGCGAAGAAAAAACGGTTCCGCTTTTAGGTATCCAATTTCAAGAATGGTTTAAAGGCATTGGTTAAAACAGCATAAAAATTATACTTTTGCAGTACCCGTTTAAAATTTTGAGCGGTTTATTTTTTAAAGAAACTATGGAAAAACAAAGCTTACTTTTAGAACACAATTACCAAGCGCCAAAAAACGACAGTAAAAATGCGCCAGTAATTATCTTACTTCACGGTTTTGGAAGTGACGAGAACGATCTTTTCTCTTTCGCACCAGAGTTACCTGAAAATTATCATATAATTTCGCTAAAAGCACCAATCCCTATGCAGCCTGCAGGTAATGCTTGGTACAATATCTATTTTGACAATACCGATGGAAAATTCAGCGATACAGAACAAGCAATAGCTTCACGAGATTTAATAGCTAAATGTATTGATGAAATTGTTGAAAAATATAAGGCAGATAAAAATAATGTTACGCTTTTAGGTTTTAGCCAAGGCACCATATTAAGTTTCGCCGTTGCACTGAGTTTCCCAGAAAAAATTAAAAATGTAATCGGTTTAAGTGGTTATATCAATGAAGATATCTTGAAAGAAAATTATAGTGAAAATAATTTTAAAAATCTTAATATTTACAGTTCTCACGGAACGATGGATCAAGTAATACCAATCGATTGGGCTCGAAAAACCAAGCCATTTTTAGAAAAGTTAAATATTGATTGTACTTTTTCTGAATTTCCTGTAGGACATGGTGTTGCTCCACAAAATTTCTATGAGCTGAAGGATTGGCTCTTAAAACATAACTAAATTATTGATGCAGATAAGCTTCAAGATAATTTTGAGTGCTGAGATATTCTTTACGCGTATTTTCAAGAAATTTTGCGACCTTATCTTTTGAAGTATGTCCTTCTTTTAGACAGTCTTCTATTTTTTCATTATTCACTAATATAGCAACATACCAATTACCTGTTCTAGTTACATACATATCCTCAAAATAGGGTTCGTGTTTATAGCCGTATTTGTCATTTTCATCTTCTTTAGGAGCTAATACGATGTCTGCGGCAATTGGAAGAAGGTTTATAAATTTATTCGGGATTTCAACTTCGTAAAAGGTGAGGAAAAAATTCTCGTTTTCAATTACAACAGGAACATTGTATTGCACATTAACATCATCAAGTTTATATTTTGTATTTATATAACTATAAAATTCATTAGACATTTTTGGATCTTCAAAAATAAAAGCATTTCGTCTTGGAAGGCTTCTCTTAAATTTTTTAGCTAGCACTACCTTATTTTCTTTGATATTTGGCGCAATACGCAATGGTATGCAGGACTGAAGTGTTCCAAAAACAATCAAACTACAAAGAAATATTTTAGTAAAAAAATTGTTCATTTTTAAAGAGTTCAATTTGGGTATAATAAGGAAGCAATTGTATTTAATTTCAAGTTTTCATTTTCATCAAAATAATATTCAATTATCATTTCTCCCCAGTATTTTCCGTCGCTAAAGTCGGCTTGTATCCATTTATGGTTTAAAAACTTCAATTTATTAATATTCATTTTACCGTTCATACCATCAAATGGTATTAATGGGTTTCCGTTTTCTGCTAAATTCTGATCGTAAATGTTCGCTGCTACTAATTCTTCAACATCCTTAGCATTGTAACCAAAATTTTCTAGATAAGTCATGGCATTTTCATTGCCTTGTAACGTAAAATAGTTTAGGTCTGCCACACGACTTTGCAGACTATCTTTTATTATTTTGGAATCTTCCAACTTTATGGTTAATGCTTTGTTTTCACTGTCTTGGGCTTCAAAAATACTTTTTTCATTAGTGTATTGAAAAATTATAAAAAGCACCGCAAAGAAAAATAGGTACATAAATATCGATTTTCTCATAGTTGTAATTTTTAAATTTTTATTTTTAATGTGTCGTAAGCCAAATGCACATTTTTTGGTAATTTAAGCTGTACCTCTTCATGAAATCCCATTATGTGACTAATATGGGTTAGATATGCTTTTTCTGGTTTAATTTTTTCTATAAACTCTAAAGCTTCAGAAAGGTTGAAATGCGAGTAATGTTCTTCTTCCCGTAACGCATTGATAACAAGAATTTTTGTGCCTTTTATTTTTTCTATTTCAGAATCTTTTATTGTTTTTACATCAGTTAAATATGTAAAACCATCGATTTTAAAACCCAGAACCGGCAATTTGTTATGGAATGCTTCGATGACTACGATTCGCTTACCTCCTATCTCGAAAGTGAAATCTTTATCTATCTTAATTTCATCTATAGTAGGAGCACCAGGATATTTATTCTCGGTTTCAAAAATATAACCAAAACGTTCGTGCAGCGAACCGAACACCCTTTCGTGTGCATAAAACGGGATATTTCCCTGCTTAAAATTAAATGGTCGAATATCATCTATTCCCGCTGTATGGTCGCTGTGTTCGTGCGTAAGTAGTATTGCGTCGATTTTGTTAACATTTTCGCGCAACATCTGCTGTCTAAAGTCTGGGCCACAATCAATTACAACATCATATCGATCCCATTGCATTAATACAGAAACGCGTAATCGTTTGTCCTTTTGATCTTCACTTAGGCAAACAGGATGATCGCTGCCTATTACTGGGATTCCTTGAGAAGTTCCAGTGCCTAAAAATGTAACCGTAAAAGATCTATCCATTTGCACAAAAATAGTAGTTATTTTATTGTTTGCCTATTGTATTTGCTACCTTTGTTTTACTCGCTTAAAACAAAAATCATCATGCCCGATTCAATATTAGGAGACAAGGAATTCGAGGATATACCATCCATACGCAGTAAAGCCTTACGCATAAATCTAAATGAAAATATTTACGGAAGTTTTGCAGAGATTGGTGCAGGCCAAGAAACTGTGCGTAATTTTTTTCGTGCAGGTGGCGCTTCTGGAACAATAGCAAAAACCATGTCTGCATACGACAAAGATTTTAGCGATGCTATTTATGGCGTGGAAGAAGAAGGTAGATATGTTACTGAGTCGCGTCTTAAAAAAATGCTTTCACACGAAATTAGCTTGATCGAAGAGCGAATTATTCGAGAAAAGCATCCCACCAAACTTTTTTTCGCATATGCCAATACGGTTGCTACGATAGATTTTGCAAAAAAATACAAAGGACACGGTTGGGTAGGTATTCGCTATCAAGTTGATCCTAACGAAGAATATAATGAGATTGCCTTGCACGTTCGATTTCATGAAAATGACGCAATATTGCAACAAATAACGTTAGGTATTTTGGGTGTAAACCTTATTTATGGAGCTTATTATAAATACGATACGCCAAAAAAACTGCTGAGATATTTATACGACCATATTGATAAGGATAAGATAGAAATTGATACAATTAATTTTTCAGGACCAATATTTGAAGGTGTTGATAATCGATTGATGAGCCTGCAGCTTATTAAAAATGGGATGACAGATGCAATAATGTTCGGTCCAGATGGTAATAACATTCTTCCAGCACGAATTCTATATAAAAAAAATATACTCGCGCTGCGTGGAAGTTTTAGACCTGTTACCAAGGTAAACATCGATATGTACGACAAATCGTATAAGATGTTTCTAGAGGAAAATAAAGTTGAAAAAGATCGTACAGAGGTTATTTTTGAAATTACACTTTCTAATCTCCGTGCAGAAGGCGAGATCGATGAAGAAGATTTTATGGATCGTGCCAAGCTGTTATGTTCACTTGGGCATACGGTTATGATATCCAACTTTCAAGAATATTATAAATTGGTTGAATATTTTTCTCGATATACAAAGATGCGCTTGGGTCTTGCTATGGGAGTCAACAATCTTGTGGATGTTTTTGACGAAAAATATTATCGTCATCTTAGTGGAGGTATTTTGGAAGCGTTTGGAAAGTTGTTCTACAAAGATTTAAAAGTATATCTATATCCAATGCGCGATCCAGAAACAGGACAGTACACAACCAGCGAAAATTTAAAAGTCCACCCTCGTATGAAGGAACTCTACAAGTTCTTTAAATACAACGGTAAAGTAGTTGATATAACTGATTTCAATCCTGATATCCTAAACATTTTTTCTCGCGAAGTACTTCAAAAAATAGAAGAAGGAGCCGAAGGTTGGGAAGAAATGCTTCCTTCTGGAGTTTCTGAAATTATACATGATAAAAAGCTTTTCAACTATCATGATCACATAGATGAAAAGCTGGAAGACAAAAAAGAAAAGGTATAACTTAACCTAATATTTGAGCTGCGTGATCTTTGGTCTTTACCTTATCGATTACGCGCTCAATTTTTCCGTCTTCATCGATTATAAAGGTCATACGGTAAATCCCTTCATATTCTTTACCCATAAATTTTTTGGGTCCCCAAACTCCAAAGGCATTGATCAACTCTTTATCCTCATCTGCCAATAATGGAAAAGGGAAATTATATTTTTCCTTAAAGTTCTTTTGGCGTTTTTCACTGTCGGCACTTACACCTAAAATAGCATATCCTTCGTCTTGCAATGCTTTATAATTATCGGTTAAATTACATGCCTCTGCTGTGCATCCTGGAGTATTTGCTTTGGGATAAAAAAAGACGATTAATTTCTGTCCTTTATAATCTGAAAAAGAAATATCATTTCCATCTTGATCCTTTGCAGTAAAGTTTGGTACCTTGTTTCCTTCTTTTAATGTCTTCATTACTTTATTTTTGTATAAAAATAAACAAAATGACCAAGCAGGAAAAGGTAGACTTTGTTATAAGTACGTTAAATGAACTTTATCCCGAAATCCCAATACCTTTAGAACATAAAGATCCGTACACATTATTGATCGCGGTTCTTCTTTCAGCTCAAAGTACAGACGTTCGCGTTAATAAAATAACACCATTATTATTTAAGGTTGCAGACAATCCCTATGATATGGTAAAACTTACTGTGGAAGAAATTCGAGAAATTATAAAGCCTGTAGGACTTTCACCGATGAAGTCGAAAGGGATTCATGGTCTTTCGAAAATGTTGATAGAAAAATATAGCGGCCAAGTTCCTGCCGATTTTGAAGCTTTGGAATCTTTTCCTGCCGTTGGACACAAAACTGCAAGTGTGGTTATGTCTCAAGCATTTAATATTCCAGCATTTCCAGTAGATACACACATTCACAGATTAATGTATCGTTGGAATTTGACAAATGGGAAAAACGTAATACAAACTGAAAAGGATGCAAAACGGCTATTTCCAATAGAAGTTTGGAATGATTTACATCTTCAGATTATTTGGTATGGTCGTCAATATTCTCCCGCTCGCGGTTGGGATCTTGAAAAGGATATTATTACCAAAACGATAGGAAGAAAAACTGTTTTGGATGCGTATTATACTAAGAAAAAATAATTCGAACAAACCTTTTTAGAACAAAACATAAAAAAACCCAGAAAGCTAATTCCTGGGTTTTTCAAAGTTTAGTTTTGAAGTGCTTCAAACTTCAAATTTTTGTATTCTATAACACTTAAAGCCTTAGAATAATCCAGAAGAAACCGTATTGTTTCTTCCTTTGGAACCATCTTTTCATCCACGTGTTCCGGGCGTGAAGTTCTTGAGTACATTTCTTGCATATTGGCGTAATTTTGAGGTTAATGTTCCTTAATAACGCCGCAATAAATACTTTATTGTTTCAATTTGTCAAAACTATATTATGCTTGTCTATAACTTTTCGCAAATTTATCAACGCATAGCGCATACGTCCTAAAGCTGTATTGATACTTACATCTGTTTGCTCACTAATTTCCTTAAAACTCATATCTTTATAGATACGCATCATCAACACTTCTTTTTGATCTTCTGGAAGTTCTTCTATCAATCTTCTTACATCGTTTTCAACTTGATCCTTGATAATCGACTTTTCAATATTTAACGCACCGTCAGAAAGTACTGAGAAAATATTAAAATCATCTTTGTTCTCAAACTTAGGCATACGATTGTTCTTGCGGAAATGATCTATAACAAGATTGTGTGCAATACGCATAACCCAAGGTAAAAACTTACCTTCTTCGTTATAAGCGCCTCTTTTTAATGTTTTGATTACCTTGATAAAGGTATCTTGAAAAATATCTTCCGCAACATCGCGGTTATATACTTTTGAATATATAAAACTATAAATTCTTTGTTTGTGTCTGGTAACCAAGTGGCCTAGAGAAGCCTCATCGCCTTTCATGTAGGCACTTACCAATATTGCATCAGAGTTTGGGTTCTTCGTCATAACATTACTTTTATATAGATTAACAATCGCGTTTTGGTCGATCAATTGTTAGTTCATTTTTTTTTGAAGTAATCTTATGCTATAGGCAATATTATTTTTAATTATCGTTGTAGGGCGTAAATATAACAACATTCAAATGAGATACGCAATGAAAAGTTAAATTTTTCTTTAAAAAAATAACATTGTTATAAAAACGAAGGTAGAAAAAACCGATATACTATCTTTGCGAAATAGTAAAAAATACCTCAAAAATTTGGCTACGGAAACTTTAGACACAAAGAAAAATATAATAATTCAAGGTGCAAATTTGCATAACCTTAAGAATATTTCGGTTAACATTCCACGAAACAAGCTTGTTGTAATTACAGGACTTTCCGGAAGTGGGAAATCTAGCCTTGCTTTCGACACACTTTATGCTGAAGGCCAACGGCGATATGTAGAAAGTCTGTCCAGCTACGCACGGCAGTTTTTGGGTAGATTAGACAAACCCAAAGTAGAAAGTATTAAAGGTATCTCGCCTGCAATTGCCATAGAACAAAAGGTCAACGCTACAAATCCCAGATCTACAGTAGGCACTTCCACAGAAATTTATGATTATCTTAAACTTTTATATACCCGGATAGGTAAAACCATTTCTCCCATAAGTGGAAACGAGGTTAAAAAAGACACCGTAAGTGACGTAATAAAATATATCAAAGATTTTCCTGAAGGTGAAAAACTGCTTCTCCTCGCTCCTATTATATTAGAAGAAGGCCGTACAATGGAAAATAAGTTAAAAGCATTAGCACAGCAAGGGTATGCGCGTGTTCAAATCAAGAAAGATGTGATTCGGTTAGATGAATTGGACTATAAAACGCTTCCGAAAGATATAAAAATTGTTATTGATCGTGTAATTACCAAAGACGATGAAGATTTTTACAACAGACTTGCAGATGCAACACAAATTGCTTTTTTTGAAGGTAAAGGCGAATTGTATATTGAAAAAATTTCTGACAACTCGGTGCGGGAATTCAACAACCGTTTTGAAGCCGATGGAATAAACTTTTTAGAACCTAACGTTCATCTCTTCAGTTTTAACAATCCGTACGGCGCTTGTCCTACTTGCGAAGGTTATGGTGATGTTATTGGTGTAGATCAAGATTTGGTAATTCCAAATACAGCATTGTCTATTTATGAGAATGCTGTTTTTCCTTGGCGTGGCGACAGTATGGGTTGGTATCGCGATCAATTGGTAAATAATGCCTATAAATTTGATTTTCCAATACACAAACCTTGGTTTGAACTTTCCGAAGAACAAAAGAAACTTGTTTGGGAAGGCAATAAGCATTTTGAAGGATTAGATTCATTTTTCAGTTTTCTAGAATCGAAAAGCTATAAAATACAAAACCGAGTTATGCTTTCTCGCTACCGCGGAAAAACAAAATGTAGTACTTGTAACGGCAAAAGACTTCGACCTGAAGCTGGCTACGTAAAAGTTGGCGGCAAGGCGATACAGGAGTTGGTAGAAATGCCTTTAGATACCTTGGCCGATTTCTTTAAAAGCCTAAATCTTTCAGAATATGACCAAACCGTATCTAAAAGATTGCTTTTAGAAATAAACAACCGTCTTTCTTTTTTAATGGACGTTGGTTTGAGTTATTTAATGTTGAACCGTAAATCTAATACACTTTCTGGTGGAGAATCGCAACGAATCAATCTTGCGACCTCATTGGGAAGCAGCTTGGTTGGCTCTATGTATATTTTAGATGAACCTAGCATTGGTCTGCACCCAAAAGATACTGAGCGACTTATTGTTGTTCTTAAAGCATTGCGGGATTTGGGCAATACGGTAATCGTGGTAGAACACGACGAAGATATAATGAAAGCCGCAGACAATATTATAGATATTGGTCCCGAAGCAGGAACTTTTGGAGGTGAAGTTGTTGCGCAAGGTACCTATGCAGATATTTTAAAAAGTGATTCGCTAACCGCAGGTTACCTCAACGGGAAACTGGAGATTGAAGTACCTTCAAAAAGAAGAACCTCAAAAAATGCTATTAAGGTAATTGGAGCGCGCCAACACAATCTTAAAAATGTGGACGCTACTTTTCCTTTAGGGTGTTTTACTGCGGTAACAGGTGTTTCAGGAAGCGGAAAGAGTACCTTGGTGAAAAAGATTTTGTATCCGGCGCTCATGCGGGAGATTGGAGGTTATGGTGAAAAACCTGGTCAATTTTCTGGTTTAGAAGGTAATTACCAGTCTATTAAAAGCATCGAATTTATTGACCAAAATCCAATTGGGCGTTCCAGCCGAAGCAATCCTGTAACCTATATTAAGGCGTATGATGATATTCGGAATCTTTACGCTTCGCAAAAACTTTCAGACATTCGCGGTTATAAGGCCAAGCATTTTTCATTTAATGTAGATGGCGGTCGCTGTGAAACCTGTAAAGGTGATGGCGAGGTTACCATTGAAATGCAATTTATGGCCGATGTTCATTTAGAATGCGAAACCTGCCACGGAAAGCGTTTTAAAAAGGAAATTCTTGAAGTTAAATACCACGAAAAAAATATAGACGATATTCTTACAATGACTGTAGATGATGCGGTTGCCTTTTTTAAACTATACGATGAAAAACGTATCGTAAAAAAACTGAAACCCTTAAAAGATGTTGGTTTGGGCTATGTGCAATTGGGCCAAAGCTCTTCGACACTTTCTGGCGGCGAGGCTCAAAGAATAAAACTCGCTTCCTTCTTGGTTAAGGGAACATCCAGTGATAAAACACTTTTCATTTTCGATGAGCCTACTACTGGACTCCATTTTCACGATATTAAAAAATTACTCGCTTCTTTTTATGCACTTTTAGATAAAGGACATACTGTAATTGTTGTAGAACATAATCTAGATTTGATTAAATGCGCAGATCATATTATAGATCTTGGTCTTGAAGGCGGTATTAATGGTGGATTTGTAATAGCTGAAGGAACACCAGAAGAAATTATTAAAAATAAAAAATCCTATACCGCAGCATATTTAAAAGATAAGCTATAAAGCAAGATATCAATTTTTGGCACGATGATTGAAACACTATTAATATCGATTAAAGTATTAAAAATCGTGATTAAAGAAATTATATAAAAAGTTTTGGTTGGTTAGTTTTAAATCCGTCACTCAGGTAAAAGCGTGTGGCGGATTTTTTATTGGTGATAATTAGTTAGATAATTTATCTAACTAATTCTAAAATAAAACCTTCACTATAGATTGTCAATATTAGGCAGATGGCAATTATACCCAAATTTATAAGTGCTCTTATTACCCAAGTTTGATTAGAAAAATCATGATGTAGATATTTGGTTATTAGAACTGCGGTACCCATAAATAAAAACCAAACAGTAAAAAAAAATGATATTCCTCCTCGAAAGATGGTTGTAACTATATCGTGAATAATTCCACAAAAAATGAAGGTTAATAGTAGTGAAATTGAAAGCGGAAAAATTTCCTTAAATGATTTGAATACGTATTTTCCTAAATAATAACCAAAAATTGGATTCCAGTAATTCCAAAATGCTGAAAAGTTTCTGGCACCCAACGATCTATATAAATTATTAGGCAAGGATTTTGTACTACCTATTGATACGCCGTTTCTTTTTTTGACATATTCATTTAACGTCATATTCATTTAAATCATCCATTTTTTTTAAGAATACAACTTTCCCGTTAAAATATCACATTGTACGTGTTTGCAATAAGCTATAATACAATATGTTAAAAATTTGGCACGGTCGTTGTTTCTTTAATAATAGTACGAAGCTAACCAAAAAATTTAAGTAAGTACGAACCTTTTAATTTTACAATTATGAAAAAATTAGCTTTACTATTTTTCAGCATCCTACTGGCAGGGTTTTCAGCAAGCGCCAATACACCAGTTTCTAGTGAAAACGCAATTAATGATTATGATGGGCAACGTTATATCTTCAACGAAGGTGGCGTCGAGTTTTCGGTATTTCCAGATGGACAATTCGATTTTGTTTATTTGGGCCAACAACGAGGCAATAATGTAAATGTAAACATCAACACACCTAATGTAAATCTTAGTTTTAACTCTGGTTACGATTATGATGCTTACGTACAGTATGATGATTATGGTGCCGTTATTCAAGTAGAAGATGTTCCTGTTTATTATGATGAGTTTGGACGTATTACTCAAGCGGGAAATGTAGATATACAATATAACGATAGACGTATTGTTCGTGTAGGTAGTCTACGTGTTAATTACGACCATCACGGATATTATGCAGGTTCAATTGGATTTATTAATGACTATAATCGTTTTTATATTCCAAGACCTTGGCATGTATTTTACGAAAGACCATTCTACAGTAATTGTGTAGTATACGATTCACCATATAGAAGGTATTACAGTCCACATAGATATAGTTATGGGCATCACAAGAATTATTACAAAAACTATTATAAAGGTAATAAGCACCTAGCCTATTCAAATGGAAGAAGAGATTTTTACAGACCTGGAAGTAGAGAATACGACAAAAGTGGAAGAAGTTCAGTAAATAGAAATTACGATTCAAACCGCAAAAATACAGCAGTTGCTTACAACTCAAGAAGTAACAATGCTGCAAGAAGAAGCGATTCTCCAAAACGTAGCAACGAGGCGAACAGATCTAATTCTAGAACTATTGAAAGAAACAGCGATGTTAATAGAAGATCGTCAAATAATAACAACACTAGAGCTACAAGACCTAATGGTGATCAACGATCTTCAAATGAAAAACGAACTGCTACACGATCTAGTTCTTCTAACGATAATCGTTCTGCAAACAGAAGTGTTAGTGCTTCAGGTAAAATTGCTAAGAGAAGTTCTGGTTCTAGAGAATACACACGCAGCGAACAGCCTAATAATAATCGTTCGCAGCGTACTGCAACGCAAAATAGACCACAGAAACAGCAACGTGCAGTAGCTCAAAATAGTTCGCAGCAACGTTCAACTACTAGCAGAGGCAGTAATACACCACAACAATCGCGTGGAGCTGTATCACAAAGAAGTAATTCACAAAATAAAAATTCACGATCAAGTACTTCAAAAGGAAGTTCAAGATCTTCTAAAGGTGCCACAAGTAGTCGTGGCCGTGGAAACTAAGATTTTTTGGTTGGTTAGTTTGAAACCCTCAATAGAACAGCAATGTTCTATGAGGGTTTCTTTTTTTTGAAGGTCTAAATAGATTTTAAAAGATCTGCTAATTTTTCGGAAAGGTTTTTTCTACTGAATTTTTCAATATTATTCGATATTACAAAAACTCCATCTTTTTTATAATCTCTATAGAGCGAAAGGATATAATTTTTGAGTTTAGTTTCTTGTTCGTCTGAAAAAAAATGGCCACTTTGAGTTTCTTCTAATATATATTCAATATCACTTTCTTTGGGCCCTAAAGCTATAATTGGTCTTTTTGCGGCGAGATATTCGAATATTTTACCAGGAATAATCGCACGAGTTTCTGGCTTGTCTATTTCTAAAACTAAAAGTACTTGGGCATTATGTTGTAATTTTATCGCTTCAGAATGCGATACATAGCCTAATAAATTCAAATTATTGTTAAGTCCAAATGTTTTGATACTATTTAAAACATCTTCACTTACAGTACCCGCAAGCTTTAGCTCAAAATCGTTTTTAAAATCTTTGTTTTCTGAAACAATTTCAGAAAGCACTTTCCATAACATATTAGGGTTACGTTCGCTTAAGAGAGAACCGATATGGGCAATAGTAAACTTTTCGTCTAACTCACTTTCAATTTTTCCTGAAAGTTCATAACCGTTTGTAATAACCTCAATCGGTTTATTTGTAATAGCTTCAAACTCCTTTTTTGTGGTCGGACTTGTAACGATTATTTTATCTGCACTATTGAGAATTTGGGATTCAAGTTTTTTGTGTTTTGCTTCGGAAGATTTTGTGAGCTTGAGAGATTTATGATAGTGTATCGTCGTCCAAGGATCACGAAAATCTGCAATCCACTTCACTCCTATTTCATTCTGAAGTCTTAGGCCAATCAAATGTAAACTATGTGGTGGTCCTGATGATATGATAACATCAACTGGGTTTTCAGCCAAATAATTTTTCAGAAAAATGAAAGAAGGTTTTACCCAACCAATACGCGCATCTGGAATAAAAAAATTACCGCGAATGTAAAGCAATAATTTTTCAGCAAGAGATTGCTTCTTTTTTGAAATGATTCCGCTACTTATCGTTTTTGTTTTCTTTTTTGAAAACAGCGAAGCCATTTTGTAGGGTTCTTTTATGGGTTGTTTTAGAATTTCAATATCTGTTGGAACAAAATCTGTAAAGCTTTCATCTATTAAAGGATAGTGAGCGTTTTCAGGTACATAAACAATAGGTTCTACTTCAAATTCCTTCAAATAACGCACAAAATGTAACCAACGCTGAACTCCTGGTCCGCCTGCTGGTGGCCAATAATATGTTATAATTAGCGCGCGTTTCATAGATTACGCTTTATTGATTTCTTTCTTTTTTCTGAAATAAAACCAACCACTTGCTATAGCCAACAATAGGAAAAGAATGCTACTCGCCAACGTTATGGTAGTACCCGTTTTTATTACTTGTGGCTCAAACTTAAATTCGATTTTGTTATTTCCTGCCGGAACAGTCATCGCACGAAGAACATAGTTTGCACGGTAGTAATCTGAAGGTTTTCCATTAATGTATGCATTCCAACCTTTTGGGTAGTAAACCTCGCTAAAAACAGCTAATTGTGGTGAATTTGTTGTTGTTTCATAAATAATGTGTTCCGGCTCGTGTTGCACTAAATCTATTGTCGCCGTAGTATCGCGCTGCGTTTCTTTTAACGGAAGCAAACCCTTAAATTCTTCTGAAATTACAGCAGTAGTTTTTGTATTTAAACTATCCAATTGCTGGATTTCCATATTCGCATTTTTCGCTAAAATAACATTTGCCACAAACCAAGCTGGACCATTTGCGTATGGATTGCGCTGTGGTAAAACCGCACCGTTCTTCGCTTGGGTGATAATGTAACGAACATTGAGCATATTCAACATTCCAATATCGCCTTTTGCGATATAAAATTCATTAAGATCCTGCATTCTTCCAGGTTTCGCTGCGTGATAGCCACCCAAAGCGTTGTGAAAATAACTTGCGCGACCGCTGTTGAATGGATCTCCCGTTGCATCGTAAACACGATATTGATCATCATCAAGTTCTATTTGTGTATCTGCGGTATTAGGCTGAAACGGATTGTCCATAACACGCGCTTGTACAAAATCTTCATTATTTACGTAACGTCTATCAACGCCTACCAAATCGATAATAACTAATAAAGCTAGAATCGCAATTACCGAAAATTGTTTAAGCTTAGATTTTAAGAACAACCACAAAGCACCTGCAGATAACAAAACAAAAATCAGTGAACGAATCGCATCTTGGTTTAGCAACGTCGCTCGATCTTCACGCACTGCATCAATAAAAGGTAAGCCAAGCTGTTCTATAAAGTAACTATCGTATGGACTAGAAAAATCTAGTAATGCAGATTTAAAAAGAATAAATAGTAAAGTTATTCCACCAACAATTCCGGTTGCCCAAAGAAGTGATTTTTTCTTTTTTTGCTTCCGAAGCGAAATTTCTTCAGAATTGCTTTCGATTTCTTTAGAATCTAATTTAAAGAATTGATGCAAGCCAACTACCGCCAAAATAGGTAATACCAATTCAATAATTACCTGAATAGAAGATACCGCTCGAAATTTACTGTAAAACGGGACATAATTAATAAAAAATTCCGTTAAGAAAGCGAAATTTTTTCCCCAAGATAAAAACAGGCTTAATAGAAAACCAGCAACGATCCACCATTTCAATCTTCCGCGAACCAAGAATAAGGCTAAAACTGCCAAGAAAATAACAACCGCACCAATATACGCAGGTGCTGCAACGATTGGTTGGTCGCCCCAATATGCAGGTATTTGCTGCATAATATTATAAGTATCTTCTTGCGAAGCACCCAACTTTAAAAGTTCATCTTGCGCCGCGCTTTCTTCTGGTAAGGGATCGCTACTTCCGCCGCCCATAAAACTAGGAATGTATAGATTAAAAGATTCCAGAAGTCCATAACTGTATGTCGTTATATATTCAAAATCAAGTCCGTTAGTAGCTTCTTTTGCTGTACCATCTGCATTTATGGTAAGTTCACTTTGACCTCTTGTAGAAGTGTCTGCATATTCTTTAGTAGCGAGGATATTTGTTGCGTTCAGTCCAACAGCAATTAAAACTCCCAAAGCCATAATTCCCACAGATTTAAAATAATGCGGTAATACCTTTTTATTGAAAGCATCTATTAAATAAGCAATACCAATACATATTACCAAAAGCATCAAGTAATACGTCATTTGGAAATGATTTGCAACCAATTCCAAAGCCATCGAGATTGTTAAGAGTAAAAATCCACCGAGATATTTTCCGCGGAAAGTAAGAAACATTCCGCTTAAGACTAAAGGCATATAAGCAATTGCGTGCGCTTTCGCATTATGACCAACACCTAATATTATTATGAGGTATGTTGAGAAACCAAATGCCAGAGCGCCCAAAATTGCAAGTTTGTAATCTATATTTAATACAATTAGAAGTATGTATATTCCGAAGAAATATAAAAATAGATAATCTGCTGGTCTCGGCAGGAATCTTATTGTTAGGTCCAGCTGTTTTATAAAATTGTATGGATATTTCGCACCAAGTTGGTACGTTGGCATACCGCCGAAGGCTGCATCCGTCCAATAAATTTCTTTTCCTGTCTCTTCGCGAACGTCCTGAAGCTGTCTGGACATGCCATTATATTGCGCAATATCGCTCTGAAAAATTTTCTTGCCTTGTAATACTGGACTAAAATAGGCAAGTGAGGCAATTATGAATAATAGAAAAACAATTAGATGAGGTAAAAACTTTTTAAAAAGCGCCATATAAAATCGATTGGATTTTTGAAAGGCGAAAATTAATCAATTTCTTCGTAATCGACGTACTCACCAACAGTGGACTTTGAAGAAGAATTGGATTTTGGGTCTTTATCTATGGAAATACTACCTTCCGCTTTTTTTGGCTCACCTTGCTGCTGCACGTTCTTAAAAAAATCCTCAAACTTAGCGCCGGCTTTTTTAGCTATATATTTCATTATATAAGGAGTTAAAAACCGAATCATGATTTTTAGTCCAAAATAAACGAGAAGGATTATTAATATTGTTTTTAAAAACGTGATCATAGTTATAAAAATGATTTCCAAAAGTACACATACGTCTTTAAAAAGTCCTAAGTCAATTATTAAAATAATGATAAAATCTTCTATCTTTGGGCTAAATCAAGAACCTATGAAGCTTTCAGCTTTTTTCTTACTCTGCCTTTCGATGCTTACCTTTCAACAAGTGTTCGCACAATATACTGAAACATTGAATTCCAATAGGCCTGGAATTTCTCAAGGTGCTTTTTCTGTAGGTAAAAACGTGTTGCAGCTTGAAACAGGTTTTGGCCTGGGACAAGAAGAGCACTTTTTATTGAATACAGAAACCGACGCATATACAATTGACTATGCCATACGTTATGGTTTTTGGAAGGAGCAGTTGGAAGTTAGTGTAATAGGTGAATTTCAAAGCAATATGGTTACCGATAACAGAACCGCCGTTCCGTTTGAAACCACTTTCAGTAATTTTTCAAGCAATACGGTTGGTGCTAAATACCTTTTATACGATCCATATAGAAAGCGCGATATTGCAGGACCTAATATTTATAGCTGGAAAGCAAATAATGGTTTCCATTTTCGTGATTTGATCCCGGCAATCGCATTGTATGCAGGAGCTAATTTCGACTTGGAAGATAATCCTTTTAGTCCAGAACAAGAAATGACTATTAGCCCTAAAGTGGTCTTGTCTACACAAAATAACTGGTCTGGTGGTTGGGTATTTGTTACGAATATTTATGCTGATAGAATTGCAACAGAGTTTCCGTCCTATGGATATGTATTAACACTTACACATTCCTTCAACTCTAAATTTTCAGCTTTTGTAGAAAATCAAGGAATTAAGAGTGATTTCTATGCAGATCAACTCTTTCGAGGTGGCGCGGCATATCTTTTTACCCGTAATTTTCAAGTTGATGCATCTCTTTTGACGAATTTTAAAGATACACCTTCGAGACTATACGGAAGAATTGGTCTATCTTACCGTTTAGATATGCATAATAGCGATGAAGCTTTAGATAGATCTAAGAAGGAATAATATTCAGATAATAATGCAAATCAATTGATTTGGCGTAATTCAATATATGGTTACAGTAAAAGAAATTTCCTCAAAAAGCGAATTGAAACAATTTGTCAAGTTTCCGTTCAAACTTTATAAAGATTCAGAAAATTGGGTTCCCCCATTGGTTAAGGACGAAATCGAAACTTTAGACAAAACCAAAAACCCTGTTTTTGCAAATGCAGATGCTTGGTACTATCTAGCTTATAAAGACGGAAAAACTGTTGGTAGAATTGCCGTTATAGTAAATAACCTCGAAGTTAATGATATAGGTAAAAAGAAGGTGCGGTTCGGATGGATAGATATGATCGATGATATTGATGTTACGCAAGCCTTACTCAAAAAAGTGTACGAAAAAGGAAATGAACTAAATCTGGAATATGCAGAAGGTCCCGTAGGTTTCAGCAATATGGAAAAAGCAGGTATACTTACCAAAGGTTATGATGAGATGAATACGATGATTACCTGGTATCATTTCCCATATTATGCCGAGCATTTTGAAAAATTAGGCTTCGAAAAACAGGCGACTTGGGTTGAGTATAAACTTAGCATTCCACCATCGATAAAAGAAAAGGTTGCAAAGTTTTCAAGCATTATAAAGCAACGCTACAAGCTTTCTGTAATTAACTTTAAAAATAAAAAAGAGATTCTACCTTATGTAGATGCAATGTTCGATTTATTGAACAAAACCTATAACACACTACAAACTTTTGTTCCCATTCAGCAGTACCAGATAGATTATTACAAAGAAAAATACTTTACATTTATACATCCAGATTATATCACGTGCATACAAGATGAAAACAATAAGCTGATCGCATTTTCCATCGTAATGCCATCCTTTACCAAAGCTCTAAAAAAAGCTAACGGAAGCCTATTTCCGTTTGGTTGGTACCATTTGTGGCAAGCACAACGTAAAAACGATCGCGCCGCGTTTTACCTTATAGGTATCGATCCCGAATATCAAGGAAAAGGTGTCACTGCCATTATTTTTGAAGAAATGCAGTACCTTTTCAACAGCAAAGGTATAGACAAGGTAGAAACTAATCCCGAATTAAAGGAAAATACGGCCGTACAGTTGCTTTGGAAAGATTACGAGCCGAAACAGCACAAGGAACGTAGTACATTTAGAAAAGACCTTTAAAAGGTTAAGGCAATAAATATATATTTTCTTGGTTTATTTGTGTACTAACCAACTCTAATAATTATGAAATTTACCTTAACAGCATTTATTGCAATCTGTATTCTATCAACTTTCTCGTTTACTACAACTTCAAATATCTCGTCGGAAATAAATAAACCAATTACAGTTATTATCGATGTTTCGCACGGCGGTAAGGATGGCGGAAATGTTTTTGAGAATTTGAAAGAAAAAGAAATCGTTTTTCAAATCTCCCAGCAACTCAAAATTCAGAATTTAAACAGTAATATAACCCTTCTCTTTACTAGAAATGGTGATGAATTTATAGCGTTGAAAGAGCGTGTAGCTTATATAAACGAAATGAAGCCAGACTTGGTAATTTCTCTACATTTAAATGCGCATAAAGATCCTTCTGCTAATGGTACAGAAATTTTTGTTTCTGAAAAATGTGAAAACTATGAAGTTTCAAATTCGATGGCACGTACTTTAAAAGATAGACTGTCCGAAGAAAAATTATTTAAAAATATCAAGATTAAAAATGCAGATTTTCTAATTCTGAAGAATACTGATTCTCCAGCAATATTGATAGAATTCGGTTTTATGAGTAATGAGACTGATAGAGAAACACTATCAAATCCAGAAAAAATTTCTCAAATATCAACCACATTACTTGATTTTATATCTAAAATATAAACATTGATCTACATAAATTAATATCCGAAACACAAAATTTCAAAAAAAGTTTTGCATAAAAAAAATCTGATAGTTTTCGATATTGACGGTACTTTAACGGATAGTGTGCAATTACACCAAAAAGCCTTTACGGAAATGTTGATTGAAATTGGAGTTGAAAAAATCACTTCCGAGTTTAAAACGTATAAACACCACACAGATAGTTTCATTTGCAAAGAAATTTACGAATTGAACCAAAAAAAATCCTTATCAACGGAAAAAAAGAACCAATTCGAAGATGGATTAACCCAAAAAATAAAAAACATAAAGATCAAGGAAATTGAGGGAGCAAAAAAGTTGGTCAAATTTCTAGAGGATAAAACTGATTTTGGTGTTTGTTATGCAACAGGCTCACTTCGCCGTCCTGCAAAATTCAAACTAAAATCAATAGGCATAGCGTTTGATGAAGATCAACTTATAGCATCTAACGATATTTACGAAAGAGAAAAAATAGTTTTAGAAGCTATTGAAAAAGCGCAAAACTTTTATAAAACACAAAAATTTGGACGTATAATTTCAATTGGTGATGGATTGTGGGACCTAATGCCAGCCAAAAAATTAAGGTTGGAGTTCATTGGAATTGGCTCAAAAAACAAGGAAATATTAATAGATAACGGGGCGAAACTCGTTTACGAAAATCTAACCAAAATCAATCTTTTTACGGAAAATTAATTTTTAGCATTAAAATCTGAATTAACGATAGCTCCTCAATAAAAAATCCACCTCAAAAATATATTTTGGGATAGATAATATTTTAAAAAAAATCAGAATTATTCTCCCATTGCCGCAGCTACAGAAGCTGAAAGTCTTTTGTAAGTTCCATTTTCAAGTCTCTCGCGTATTGCAGAAAAGGCTACCAATGTTTCGTCGATATCCTGGATTGTATGCGTTGCCGTAGGTATCATGCGTAATAAAATCAATCCTTTTGGTATTACAGGATACACAACGATAGAACAGAATATGCCGTGATTCTCACGAAGATCTTTCACAAGTGCCATTGCTTCTGGAATGCTACCTTTAAGATAAACCGGCGTAACACAACTTTGCGTAGTACCTATATCAAACCCGCTTTTCTTGAGTCCGCTTTGAAGTGCATTTACGTTTTCCCAAAGTTTCTCTTTCATCTCTGGCATTGTGCGCAACATATCCAAACGTTTCAAAGCTCCCACAACCAATTGCATCTGCAATGATTTTGCGAACATCTGGCTACGTAGGTTGTATTTTAAATAATTAATGATTTCTTGATCTGCCGCGATAAAAGCACCTGTACTTGCAAGAGATTTAGCGAATGTCGCGAAATAGACATCTATTCCGTCTTGTACGCCTTGCTCCTCACCTGCTCCGGCACCTGTTTTACCAAGTGTTCCAAAACCGTGGGCATCGTCAACGAAAAACCTAAAGTTATATTTTTTCTTGAGCGCTACTATTTCTCTCAATTTACCTTGCTCGCCCCGCATTCCAAAAACACCTTCAGAAATCAAAAGAATTCCGCCGCCAGTTTTGGCTGCTACTTTTTCTGCACGTTGCAGATTTTTCTCGATACTTTCCATATCATTGTGCCTGTACGTGAAACGCTGGCCTAAATGCAGGCGTACACCATCAATAATACAAGCATGTGCATCAACATCGTAAACAATTACGTCATCTTTAGAAACAAGCGCATCTACGGTAGATACCATTCCTTGATAACCGAAGTTTAAAAGATATGCCGCTTCTTTATCAACAAACTCGGCAAGTTCTTTTTGTAGTTGTTCATGCAGATCTGTATGGCCGCTCATCATACGGGCTCCCATTGGATAAGCAGAACCGTAATCTGCCGCTGCCTGTGCGTCTACTTTACGTACTTCTGGATGATTTGCAAGACCGAGGTAATCGTTAATACTCCAAGTGATAACTTCTTTCCCCCTAAAACCCATACGGTTAGAAATAGGGCCTTCCAGCTTTGGGAATACAAAATATCCTTCTGCCTGTTCTGCCCATTTTCCCAAAGGACCTTTGTCCTTATATATCTTTTCGAATAAATCTTTCATCTATACACTTATGTTTAAGTACAAGCTGCAAAAGTATGTATTTATATTTTGATAACCATATACTTTTTATAAACAGCACCATAGAAAAAGCCGATGTTTTTCACATCGGCTTCTATAAGTTATAACTGTCTTGATATTTATTTTATATACTCTATTTCTTCTTTAACAACATTTTCCGCATCGAAAAAACCTTGCTGTTCCATCCAAGCATCGCTGTATATTTTGCTCATATAACGGGAACCGTGGTCTGGGAAAATAACTACGATATTGTCATCTTCATTAAATTCGCCTTCTTCGTCCAATTGCTTCAAGCCTTGTACTGCGGCACCGCTTGTATATCCAACAAAAATACCTTCAGTCTTTGCAATTTCGCGAGCAGTATGCGCGCTGTCATTATCTGTCACCTTTACAAATTTATCGATGGCATCAAAATCTGTAGCCGTAGGAATCATATTTTTCCCCAAGCCTTCGATACGGTATGGGTAAATTTCATTTTTATCAAATTCTCGGGTTTCGTGATATTTCTTTAATACTGAACCATATGCATCGATACCTATAATTTTTATCTCTGAATTTTGCTCTTTCAGAAAACGTGCCGTACCGGAAATTGTTCCACCAGTTCCACTACAAGCTACCAAGTGTGTAATTTTACCATTTGTTTGGTTCCAGATTTCTGGTCCTGTACTCAGGTAATGCGCATCCATATTAAGCTCGTTGAAATATTGGTTGATATAAACCGAGCCTTCCGTTTCTTTATGAAGCCTTTTGGCAACTTCATAATAACTTCTGGGGTCATCTGCAGCTACGTGTGCTGGGCAAACGTAAACCTTTGCGCCCATTGTTTTGAGCATATCAATTTTATCTGCGGAAGATTTTGAGCTAACGGCCAAGATGCATTTGTAACCTTTAATAATGCTAACCATCGCAATACTAAAACCTGTGTTGCCACTTGTAGTTTCAATAATGGTATCGCCAGTTTTAAGAATACCTTTTGCTTCTGCTTGTTCTATAATATGTAGTGCAATACGGTCTTTTGAAGAATGACCAGGATTGAAAGCTTCTACCTTAGCGTAGTAATTGCCCTTCATTTTGGCGGTAATCTTATTTAACTTAATAAGCGGAGTATTACCGATAAGTTCCAAAACGTTATTGTAGGCTTGAATTTCTTCTTTCATACAGCGTGTTTACGTTGAAAAAAATGAATTTTCATCACATTTTTGACTGGTCAAAGATACGGTTTTATTTTATTACTTATGAATTCCTTCCAGATCGAGCAAAAAGGCATAATCCATTGCCACCTCTTTTAAAGCCTCAAAACGCCCCGAAGCGCCGCCATGTCCAGTTTCCATATTTGTTTGCAAGAACAACAAGTTTTCATCTGTCTTCATTTCCCGAAGTTTTGCAACCCATTTTGCAGGTTCCCAATATTGTACTTGGCTATCGTGTAAGCCTGTGGTTACCAGCATATTTGGATATGATTGTGCCTTTACGTTATCATAAGGTGAATAAGACTTCATATAAGTGTAATATTCAGGGTCGTTTGGGTTTCCCCATTCGTCGTATTCACCAGTTGTTAACGGAATACTGTCGTCTAACATTGTTGTTACAACATCAACAAAAGGTACAGAAGCAATAACCCCATTGTAAAGTTCTGGCGCCATATTTACGATCGCTCCCATTAAAAGTCCGCCAGCACTTCCACCTGAAGCATAAAGATGTTCTGCGGAAGTATATTTTTCAGCAATTAAAAATTTTGATGCATCTATAAAATCTGTAAACGTATTTTTCTTTTTCAATAATTTTCCATCTTCATACCATTGTCTTCCTAGATATTCGCCACCGCGAACATGAGCGATTGCAAAAATAAATCCTCGATCCAAAAGGCTTAATCTCGTGGTTGAAAAATAAGGATCGATTGTAGAACCGTAACTTCCGTAGGCATAAAGTAGAAGG
>Ga0115567_10001086_pt1 | contig 27342 bp, 40 predicted proteins | sample COGITO_mtgs_1204_2_FD_88679 | JGI IMG/M metagenome (GOLD analysis project Ga0115567, IMG submission 88679) | Pelagic marine microbial communities from North Sea - COGITO_mtgs_120412 | ecosystem: Environmental > Aquatic > Marine > Epipelagic | place: Germany:Helgoland, sampling site Kabeltonne... | reverse complement strand
TTGGTGGAGAAGGCTATCTTTTTTCTTATAATAATAAAAAATTTGAAAATCCAATTGGTATTAAAACTATTGATTACGCAAAAAGTAATTTAAAAGGTTTTGAGCTTCATACAGTAAGTCCACATAAGTATATGAAGTTTCAAGAAATGAAAATTGAAAAAGATAAAAATGGTGTACTTCAAAGAGTTAATCGTAATACCTCTTTAGAATATTTGAATGAATTCCCTACGGAGAACTATTCAAACCTCTGCTCTTTGATTAATTCTAATGGACAGGTATTAAGATCTATAATAATATTAATTAATAGTCACTCCAACACCTTAGAATTAAAAGTACCTTCCCTGTTTGTTGCATTGGAAAATATATCGAAAATGTTTGCTGAAAATGACAAAGGAGAATCAACACTTATAGAAGAGACTGAAATAGCAAAAGCACTAAAAAAAATTACCTATAACGCTAAAAAAGAAGTCAACCAATTAAAAAGAGATAATGAGCCTAAAAATCTATCTGAAGCAGATTTAAAAGCATATAAAGCTAACTACGCCCGAATATGTTCAAAATTAGATAGACTTAATAGTGGGACCAACAACAAAAAACTTTCTGAACCTTTTGATAAGTTTAATTATAAACTAAGTCAAGATGAATCCGATGCAGTATTTATTGACCGTAATAAATTTTTACACGGTGACGATTTTTTATCAAATAGCTTAGACTATGAAGCTGAGTTCAAAGGGTTATTTCATATCAATATGATTGTGCATAAGCTTACTGCGATTTTACTTTTAAAAGCCTCTGGATTCTCTGGTCATATTGTTAATCTACCTAAAGTATATTCTTATATCAGTGAGGAAAAAGTTAAAGGTAAAGGCCTTGTTAAAATATGATGACACCTTCAGAAAAGTATATAACACATTTATGCAGAATATCTTTCTTGCCGTTTTGGAGCTTTCCAAACCCAATCGGGAAAAACGGAAAAGAACTTTGCGATTTACTTGTAGTATGTGCTAATACGGTCATTATTATATCTGTAAAAGACATCAAGTTTTCAGAACATAAAAATCAAAAAATACAGCAAAAGCGTTGGTCGAAGAAAGCTATAGAAAGCTATATAAATCAAATAAAAGGAGCTGAACGGCATTTGAATTCTGTAGACAGTATTCTTTTAAAAGACAGAAAAAAATCTATTAAACTGCCAAAAAAAGATCAAAGGGTAATTTATAGAATAGCCATTGCTTTTGGTAGTGATAAAGATTACCAAATTCCTATTGGAAATTATCAAGAGGAGTTTGTACATATTTTTGATGAGAAATCTACTGCAACTATACTTTCTGAGTTGGACACAATTACCGATTTCACAAACTATCTATTTGCAAAAGAAAAATTTCTTAAAAATTGTAATTTACTTGTTGCTTGTGAGGTTGATTTTCTGGCAATTTATATAGAAACAACTTTAGAGTTTGATCAACCTGTTGATGTTTTAACTTGTCCTGATGATTTGTGGGAAAGCTATCTTACATCACAAGAGTATTATAATTGGCGAGAAACTATTAAGCCTAGTTTTATATGGGATTATATGATAAATCATCTTTTCAATTACCACATAACAGACTCTACTAGTCAAGAAAGAAGAGATAATATGGAGTTTGCGGTTAGATTGATTAATCAAGAAAATAGGATGAATAGAATAGAGTTAGGAATATGTTTAGACGATGCAATTAACAAAAAGTCTAATGCTAGGATGTTACTACCCCAAGAAAATGCTAACCATCTATACGTGTTTATTCCATTAACTCAATAAAATTGGGAAGGAAAAGAACAAGAGCTTGAGTTAAGGTGCATTGTAGCCCGAAAATTAAACCCGTCTATTCATAATGTAATTGGTATAGCAATTGGTTCAAATATTAATGGAGAAAGTGTTTTTGATATATGCCATCATTACATTCCAAATCTTACAGATGAGTTTTTAAAAAACGCCACTAAAATTCAAGAGGAATTCGGCTATTTTCAAAACCCTAAAATGTCTAATAGCTCAGAGTTTAGAGATAATCCATTTGGGAAGTTTGGTTTAAAAAACAACACTTGATTTTTGTTGTTTGAGTTCAAACAAAAGGATTAACCTCCGCAGGCGTCCCACTTGGATAGCCCCAAGCTACATACTGCGACTTCATATCATCAGTATCAAGATGCACAAAGGTTCTACCTACACCAATGCGCTTAAAACCAACATCACGAGCTACAGAGACTAAGTGATTTCGAATAAACGTAGATTGAGCTTTGATATCTACAGCTTTACAAGTTGGTATTTTATGAGAAGAACTGGAAACACCACCTACTTTTTTGTTGTGTGAAGGGCTACGAGCTCCAGAGTTGATCCAGTCAAAAATGGGATATCCTGTTCTGGCTTCCAGTTGCTGAAGCATAAAGATTAATTGCCTATCCATACAATTACCAGAACCTTGAAGATCTGGACTATCAAAAACTGACAAGTCGATAGGTCGTTGATTGATTTGTACCACTCGATTTTTAACCAACTTCATTTTTGATTTTCTAAAAATAACAAAAGCACCTATCATCAAAATTGACAAGGTGCCTAATCCAACATAAATATGCTGATTGTTACTTTTTACCACAGCCACAACCTTTTGCTGTTTCTTTACTTTTCTTGTATCTCAAGAATAAATCTGAACTTATTTTTACAGCGCTTAGTAGTATAAATGCCCCAAAAATATAGTTCAATGTGTTATTTCCTTTGTCCACGTTCATTGTTTTTTTGTTTGTTATATAATTGAATTTCAGCTTCCAATTGCTCGATGTATCTTTCAAGATCTGTTATACGATCCCTTTGTTTGGTAATCGTTTTATTCATCAGCGTATTCTTACTTTCCAGTTGTTTCAACCGTTTTTCCATATTTTCAGACCATAGCTTATAGTTTTCCACTACAAGGCTATTCGCTTGAACATTGAGATTGCGTATTTCGGCGCTTTTAAGACGTCTTTGCGTCCCATATTGCAATAGCACTTCAATGAGTTTCCAAAACCCAGTAGCGCCCAGTACAATTGCAAGAATTTTAATTAAGTCCATTAGTTTTTAGATTACGCTTTACCGCTTCGCTCTCCCGTCGGTCGTGAATCCCGTAAACTCGATTTCGCGAAAGCTTCATTGATTTTTATAAGGTGCTTGGCACTCGAGTTCGTCTTACTAAGACTGGCTCAGATTCTTCGATTTCGTCTTCCTCGATTATATCAGGTGGTAGCACAAATATTCCACCAGAAAACGGTCTAAACTTCAATGGAAGCTCCGCCACATAAGGATTCACATTAAAAATGATTTCATCTTCTGGATCGTTAAAAACGCCACTTACAAATACGCGACCGTCATCATCTATCGCATAATAAAATGGTTTGCCTTGACGACTCAACAATGTTCCTGTGTGCTCGCCTTGTTGGTTTTTATTGATCGGTGCAGGTAGACTTAATTGCCATCCTGCAATTTCCTTTCTTCCAGACCTTGAACGCAAACGAATGTCCTTGCCGATTACGATATTTTCATTAATCACTGCATAAATGTTGCGCCTAGGAGAGTGCAACATATCTGCATTTAATTGATTTGATGGCACACTCAGCTCTCGCTGAGTGTTTGCTATTAATCCGCCACCTTGTGCTTTTGGCACATTACTTTGATATCCTACTATACTCATTATTGTGCTATTATTATTCCGGTTAATATGAGTAAACCACCGCCAAAAAACCAGCGCTCCAGCTTACCTCTTTTTATTTGTTTGTGCTGTCTCTTAATGGTCAAGTTCAGCTCTTGAATTTGAGATTCATCATTATCCTGAATGACAACAAGATTTTCAACTTTACGCTCCAATTTAAAAATGATGGTATCCTTTTTTTGAGTGAGATACTGCCATCTATAATTGCGTAATTGCAACGTATCAATAATGCTATCTTGATAAAGACTGAACTCTAATCGCTTTGCCAAATACTTTGATTGTGATAAGTCAAAACAGAAATATTTCTTACTTTTTATGTCTTGTACTATCGGCTGTAAATCCTGAGAAATACTCATACAAGTCCAGAGCAGACATCCTATCAATAGTGTTAATTTTTTCTTCCAATGCATTTTGTAAATTCTCTATTGTTTTATGGCTTAAAACTATTTTACCAGTTAAACTATCAGTTTGTTTTTTAAGCTTTTTAATTTCTTCATCAAGGCTAACGTTTTTAACCGTTAACAGCTCGTTTTCCTTTTCAAGTTTTTGAATAGTGTTATTGTTCAAAGCTTCCTCTTGCGGAATGATGTAAAAGATGAGCAAGACAAGAATCCCTGCAATCCAAAGCACTAATAAAAAAGGTTTCCAAAACTTCATTACTCCTTGGGTTTCGTTTGAAATAGTTTGTTTAAAAATTTCTCTAATAAGAGTTTATGAAACACCAGCGCAAAAGCAAACGATTGTAATAAACATTCAATCATCTTGATCTGATAACCTCTTATGAAATACAAAGCGACTCCGTAAATAATGCCAATGATAAGAACGCGATAACGCGTGGCTATTTTCAGCTTAAAAACTTCATAAAAGAAGTTAGTTGAGCGGTAATGGTTGAGACCATAAGCAATGACGATGAATGTGAAAATGTAAGCCCAATCCAGGCTGTTTAAATAATTGGAGATGTGTGATAAAATTTCTATCATTTTAATTGTGTTTTTAGGGTTTCTTTTATGCTTTTAATATCTACTTGCAGAGCCGCTATTTGATGATTTGGAAATAAATTCTTAGTCAAATGAGCCACGACAACTATGGTTGCTCCAGAAGCCAACAGAGCAAGCACAATTTTGGTTAATGTTTGATTGGTAAGTGTTACGGTAACTTCCGTCTTGATGCCGTCTTTATCTACCAGACCGTCTATTAAATCTTTAATGCTTCGTTTTTCTGCCATCTTTGTGTTGCTTTTTTATGTTGCCAATATTGCGTTCATTAAACAGCTGTTCTGAAACCTCTTTTACTTTATACAACCTCAAAACACGTTCTTCAGTAATAGCATCAAATTCATCTGTGATTAAGCCTTTTGCAGCACCGTGATTTTTTAAGAGATAGACGCGTAGTTGGTAGACGCGTTCTCCTTTGCTTCCTAATTTTAAAGGGAAATCATCATTGGGTTCTGGCAGTGCTTCGGGCTTGATGACGATTGCTTTCTTTTCTTTTTCTAAAGGAACAGTAGGCTTCATTTCAACCACAGAAATCTCTTTTTTCTGCGGAGTAGGTTTCTCGACTTTTACAGGTTGAGATTCCTCGACGATTGTAAATTCGGCATCCTCAACCGTTTCTTCTTTATCTCTAAAGAGGACATAGCCCAACAATCCCAATCCCAAAAATCCACCAGCGATAAGCAATCCTTTTTGCATCGTTTGTTCGCTCATTATTTTCCAAGACTTGACAGCGCTTTTCGCATTCCTGCGATATCGGCTTGAGTGAATACTGTTTTCTTTAATCGCTTTTGTGCCGCTCGCGAGGTTTTAGGACCAAATTGCCCATCCACACCATCACGTTTTGGTCCCGTTTTGCCTAAATCTTCTTTGTAGATTTTAAGGTAACGTTGCAATATTTTCACATCAGGATGACGGCTTCCGTATTTTAATGGATAGCCTGTTTTGGTAATAATTGGTTTTGTACTTGAACTTGATGATGTTGAAGAACTCGGAATAAAAGGAGGCGTTTGGTAGCTGGATGAACTACTTGAAACTGTTGTAATTCCTGATGAAGAAGCGCTCGCTAATTGAGCTTCTTTTTTCTCCTTTTTCTTGGTCATAAAATAATACGCGGTAGCAGCTCCAGCGAGTACCACGATTACACCACCTACCACTAAAAGGTCTTTGTTCTTAGCCATAAATGACGGATTTGTTGCTGTTGATTTCTGTTTCATTGGTTCGATTTATGATTGATAATTGGGAAGGCGTTGCACATATTTTGAGACGTATTCCTTCATTTCGCTTTGGCTTAAGAAGCTATTCAAGTGTTGCCACATATCCTTTTTGTAGAGCTGATAAAATGCTTTAGAAAGACTGGCGATTTGTGTTTTATCACGCAACTTTTTACCGAAAACATCTTTGATAGCCTCTTCGTCATCATTAAAAGTGCCTTTCGCATCCCTAATGATTTTAGCCAGTTTCTTAGCCGAAGCATCATCCAATACTTGAATACTTTTGGGCGCTACCCATTTCTGAACATCAGTTAGGTAGTTCAGATCAAATGGACTGTTCCAGTTCGGCTCTTGTTTGGTAGTTCCTACGTTTCCAGTAGTGACTTGCACGCCGTTTCCAATAGATGTGATTGTTGTGGATTGCAGTGCTTGTTGCTTTGTACGCTTTCGCGAAAGCGTAACAAAAACACCTATCCCGATAACGCCAAGTCCTGCGCCACCTATCATCCACCATCCTGTTTTTGAGATTTCCATATTAAGCTGTTCTGTAATTAGGTAGTGCCTTAACAATGTTGAGCACTATGGTTATTTCTTCCTTATCAAAGCGGTCTTTGAGCGTGTCAATTAGGTTTTTTGAATAGGTTTCTTGATACGCTTTTGCCACTTGAGAGACCTGAACTTTATCCTTCATCTTGCGGAAGACTCCGTAGACTTGTTCTTCATCATCGCCACCTTGATACCAACTTCCCCAAGACTTATAAATTTGGTCTGCATATCGAGAGGCAGTACTGGTTTTAAGTACTAAAACTTCACGGTTTACTGTTTGTAATACCTTGTTGAGATAATGAATATCAAAAGCGTTTTGAGAAGTAAGCCCACTAGATATAGGCTGAATTTGCGCTTGAATTGCAGATAGTAATTTGCTCGTTCTCAAATCTCGACTACGCTTTCTAACTGAGAAATAAGTAGTCCCAATTAAAAGTGATCCAACACTTGCGCCAATAATTTTGTATGTCAAATTCATTTGCCCAACAGTTTTAAGCCACGACCTGCAGGTGTGAGCATTGCTAAATCCGACACATCTGCATTCTTTGCTGAATTTTTAAGAAGTACAATAACACTAACCAATACGACCGCAAGTAATACAGGTACTCCAATCGATAATACCTTTGTCAAACTTTTCCCCAAGCCAAAAATATTACCACCGATTTCAGATAAATCGGCAATGGTTCTGGTTGCCATATTGGAAACATCAAGGTTGTTTTGATTGAGCCATTTGTTAAAGTTGGGACTCGTAGTACAAGATGCTGCACCATTAGATTTCCAAGTAATGAGCCATATCATTTTTGCATTCTCTTGACCTAATTCGCTTTTTAATTTCGTGAAATAGCTTGTCCAGAAGTCACACGGATCGTCTGCTTCTGGAACTAAAAAAATGCGGTTATCTATGTTTACTTGTATCGCCATTAATTACTCCTGAAAATGGTATTACTGTGTTTTTTGCTATCGGTTTTACTGAAATCGTTTTGTTCTAAAAATTGCTGAAGGCGAGCTTTGAGTTGTGCTTCTTTTCTTAAAGCGGTTCGCTTATCATAATTGATATACAGCTGCCTGCCCAACCAAAAACCAACGCCTAATGTCAAAATCGTTTTCATCTACTTTCTCTTGTAAATATTATGCTCGGGAATGTCTAATTCTCTGAGCCATTCTGCTACCTCAAATCCTGGACTATCTTCATCTGCTTTGGCAGGAATTTCATTAAAACCTGCAATAATGATATCTGGAAAGCGCAGTATATAGAACTTTACAATCGCTTCAAGTGCCGCTTTTTGTTCATCGGTACGTGTGTCTTTATCCCAAGCCTCTTTGAGTGTTCTACCACCTACATAGGCAATGTGTTTGGCAATTCCCGTGATACCGTTTTGACCGTGAGAAATACCCCATAAATCAGTAGTTGTTGGGCTGTCTTCGCTAATGATAGTTTGTAACACACCATCCTGAAGCACGAGGTAATCGATGCCTGGACGGTTCCAACCAAAACCACCTTTATCTTTTGGTAGCGTGTGCTGATTGATAATAATTTCCTTACCAAAGTCTTTCGCTTCGCTGGTGTCTGTACTTTGTATGATGAGATAATCTACTTTTTGCATCTGTTGTGATTTAAGAGTTTATAGCTGTTAAGCGTCTAAAGCCCAATAAGCGATATACAGGATATTTCTTGATGTTGACTTGATTGCTCTGATTACCACCCAAGACATAGATGTACTTTTTATCTTCAGAATAGCTGATAAAAAGACCTACGTGACCTTTCCAACTGGCTTTTTTACTGCGCCAGAAGACGACCACATCGTTGAGTTTGGGTTCTTTGATATCAGTACCAACTTGCAACCAAGAGCGCGCAGTAAGTTTATTACTTCTTTGCACTTTCGCCTTGAGCGCTACCCAATTGATAAAGGCAGAACACCAAGCAGTTTCATCTGTAGAAACCCAAGTATGACCTATTTCCTTGAAGTAGTTGAGAACAATGGGATTATGTTGATAGCCTACAATTTCGGTTACACCGTATTGGCTTAAGGCTATATTAATAAGTTGACTCATTAGGTGGATCGTCTTTAGGGTTATCGAGCCACGATACTGGAATGCCTTTACTCATTTGGACACCAGTAGATATTCTTGATTTTTCGGGAAGTAGATTATACATCTCTATTTGATTGTAATAAATTAAAAAGCTGACTTGTTGTAACGGATTGATTTTAAAACACCAGGTCACGTGTCCATCTATCAAATTGCCATCAAAGTCAAATACTTCTGACACGTTAGCAAAGTTTTGAGGACTCTGACTATTACTCAACGAGATGGTTTTACAGATTTCGGTGCCAGTGACGGACTTTTCAGTAATCTGTAGTGCATTGATTCGGTCTTCTCCAGAAGCAACCAATTTGACGTGACCAACCATCGCAGGATTATGTTGGAAGTCTTCACGGTCTTCATAATATTCTTCGTTTACTGTTACGGTAGGACCAGATTGTAATCCCGAAATACTAACCGTATCATCTGTAGAGTTGCTCACGCCTATAATCTCTTCCTTAGAACTAATTGCTAACCCAAGTCCAAAACTTTCAGTTTTAATAGTATCTATTACTTGATGCTTTGGACTAATTCTACTAAACGTTTGATCGCCTCGATTCCCAACGTACATCAATCCATTATGGGGATTATAAGCAATAGCCACAGGATTTTTGCCTACGCTTAATTTAGTGATGGCTCCAAATCTTAAGGTGTCTAAAATCGAAACAGAATTTGAATTATTCAGTACCATATACATATTCTTGGTCACTGGATGGAATTGAAACGAAACAATATCTGCCACTACAGAACCTACGCTTCCTTTTTGATTGCCTTGAAGATCATACACATTGATGGCGCCATCCACAATATTGTGAATGTATAAATCGCCTGAATCTGTATCAACTCCAAGTGTTCTGGCTCCAGGTACTAAAGGCAAATTATTTACTCTACGATTGATGCAAATTTTAGAGATTGTTCCTGAAACTAAATTTGCTGTATAGTAACATTGATCCACAGGATTATAAACAATATCTACTGGGCGATTACCAACAGCTTCTCTTCTTAAAATTGAAAAGTCCTGATTTATAAAAACCACCTCATTTGAAACTGAGCAAGCTATTGCTACAACTCCATATTCAACGCTATTAGTAGATGTATTTACCGCTAAAGCAACTGGACTAACACTACCTGGAACTCTTAAAGTCGTTGGATTAGTTGTTCTTCTTTCGCCAACTCCAGATCCGTCATCAGTCTGAGAATTACCTTGAAACAAGTCAATTGTAGTGACAAGTTCTAATGATACAGCAACCACCGAGACAGAATCGCCTAATTGATTCACTACATAAAATAAGTCTGTAACAACATTATAGACCAGCTCTTGTGGTTGCTTATCTACGACTACACTTTTTGTGCCTTCTTCATTTATAAACATTGGGTCAGTGAGTGGAGTGCAAGCAATCGCACCCCAAAGACATACTTTTCTAATATCCTTCGTATGGTTTGTAACCGTTACTTGTACAACATCATTCTCTTTTTGAAGTTGCGCGTAGAAACGTTTTAAACTTGCCTGCTTGTCTAACCAAGTATATGTTGCTCTACTCATTGGCTCTATAATTTTCTATAAAATTGATAACATCTTTGGTACGCTCAATTTGTGATGCACCAACCATTTCTGGGTTTTTCCCGAACACTTTCGTTACCGCATACACCGCCTCAATGGTTGGGAAACCATAATCGAGGTATTGTTTCATTCCGCATAAATCTGCGGTGGTTTGACTGCGTGTATTTAAGAACCAATGACAGCCTTCGTGCGCTAAAATTGCCACGCGAATAGGAATAGTGTAAGACTTAAACAAACGTTGTGAAATCTGTACTCTCGGCATTTTTCGATGCGTTCTCGCAGGTGTGATAAGCTCTGCGCCTAAAGGATCTGTTATTTTATCTAAATATTGAAACAGAAATTCGTTGTCGGTACTTTCATAAAATCCAGGAGGTACATATCCTGCTTTTTGCGCAAACTGAATCGCAAATTCTAAAAAGCGATGTTGGTCGTCAGTCGCCCAAACCGCAAGTGCTGGCATTTTTTCAATTTTCACATTGACGATTTCAAAAGCATCGTCATCTGCGTGGTTTTTATCAAAGACTTCCATTTCCAGCACCTCTGGAGAGACTGGCAATGCGATCACAAATTCTCGTTTTGAGTTCGCTTTCGCGAAAGCAGCTTTTCTCCTAAAATAATAACTGTTAGGATGCTCAGGATCATACACACGAATTCCCAACTCAAAAGGCATCAAAGCCATAATGGTCAGTTTTATCTGAAAGCGTTCTCTATTTGATGGTATTGTTGTTATCACTGAGGATATTGTTGGTATTGCTTATTCTTAGAACCACTCATTACCGCAAGTCCAATCACTCCGACAACTACGACGCCACCTAAAACATAAACGATGGTAGGAATGCCTTTTTTCTCTTCTTCAGGAACTTCTGGAGCTCCTAAGTCTACAGAGAAGTCTGAGGGCAATTCTGCGTTAGTGCCATATCCATCTAAAGGTTTTGGTGTAGTAAAAGAATCGATTACTTGACCTATCGCTGTAGCGCCTCCAGCTTCTTTATAAATCTGACCTACATCTTTAAAGAACTTCGTGCGCTTTGCTTTGCGCTCTATTCGTTTTGGAGCAGATCTTCTTACCGTTCTTCTTGCTACACGTTTTGCTTTTCGCTTGGCACGTCTTGCTTTACGTTTCTTTTTATTTCCAAAAAAGTCATCGTAATCCTCATCTTGTAGATGGCGACTTAAAATGCTCTCTGTTTCTCCTAAAATCATAAATGGGAATTAGATAATTTGCATTATTCTTAAGGTCGAGGCACCAGGATCATAGGCAATTTTCTTATAACCTTTACCCACAAAAGGATAGCCCTTTGCTTCGCCAGGAAATAAAACCACTCCATTAACCAAAGCTTTTCCTTCTCCCACGTTTTTAATTGAGGCGCTCAAAAACCCATCACTTATTTCTCCTGAGACCGTTGTGTCAATTTCATTTACTTGTGCTAATATGTCCATTTTGTAATTTTTTGTTTTGAATGAATTTATAAATCCCAAATCCCGTAGCGCCTACAACTCCCACTACAGCAATTACTTTAACCACTTTGCTAACCTTACTGTCAGATTTCATTGCCTTTTTACTGGCTTCTACTTGGTTGGCTTGAAGTTGTTTGACTTCGGCTTTTGCAATAGCAGATAATGGTGTTTTGACAACCGCTGGACTTGATTTTTTAATCAAGTGACTTATGGGTGTCTTTGTTTTGACTGGTGGTTTTTTAGTCTTGATGACCGCTTTTTTCGGTTGTACCGTTTTCTTACGAATCACAGGAATTGTCTTTACTCGAATAGGCGGTAATTTCATAGGACGACCACGAACGACTCTGGGGCGACTTCTTACAGGTGGTCTGCTTAATTTTGGTTTAGAAGACCGTGTGCTTTTTAATAGTTTTCGAGTACGGCGTTTCTTTCTGCGACGACGACGTCTGCCTCCAAAATTATCGTAGTCTTCGTCCTGATAAACATCATAATCTGTAAGTGCGTAGGTGTTTGTCATTTTATCTCGGCATTGGCATCGGTGGTTGTCCGTAAGGCATTGGTGGACGTCCCGATTTCATTAATACTACCGCTCCAATACCTAAGACGACCACACCGCCACCTATCATTAGCATCATATTAGTCTTCTTTTTGGCAGCTTCGGCTTTTTTCTTTTCTTCCTCACGACGACGCGCTTCCTCTTGTCTGCGACGTTCTTCGGCTTCTCGACGTTTACGTTCTTGCTCTTCGCGCATACGTTGCATACGCATTTCCATATCTCTTTTGGCCGCAGCAGCTTGGGCAGATGCTCTTGCTTGTGCAGCTGCTTGAGCTGCGCCACTATTAGATGAACCTCCGCGTTTCTTTTTCTTAAAGAGTCCACCTATAATGCCTACAGCACCTTTGGCAATCGCTCCCCAAAATTGGTCGTTCTCTTGTGATGAAAAGCGAGCGATTAAAGTTTCTAACGCTTTCGCGAAAGCGTAATCTCCATCTTTTAATAGGTCAACCACCTCATTTACGAGTTGCTCTTTTGATGGTTTACCTTGAAAGAACACATTGCTTTTAGCAAGCATTTCTTGAACAGGTTTTGGATAATTGAGAACCAAATAGGTAAGGTTGTCAATCGCCTGATTGTATTGTGATTGTTTATTTGACATTGCTAAAATTGAATTTTAAACCGTGCCCAACTAAAGCGCCTGCGATGAAAACCACTCCAAAAAGTAGGAGTTCATCTTTAGTCACGCTGAAGGTTTTATGCGGTTGTGGTTTAGGTTCTTCTTCTTTTTTCTTTGCTTCTTTACGAATGCGCACTTCGTTCCAAACCATTTGTACTTCCTGAGCAAGATTTTTGTCATCTGCTTGAGCGTTAGATCGTTTTACGATGGTTTGGTAATAGCGTTCTAAGTCTTTGTCCGAATAGCTCTCAAACTGATTGAGAAAACTGTCTTCATCGCCTGTCCCTGAATAATTAGAATGTCCACAAGCTTTACAGAAATTGCTTTCTGTATTATAAGAGTCGTTGCTACAAGCACCACAAAAGTTATCTTCTTTGGATTGGCTAAGCTTTAAAATAGCATCCTTATCGGGATGCAATTGTATGAGCTCTTTAATGACTTTACGCCCTTTTTTGCGAGCAAGTTCTTTTATAGCTTCTGCTAGGTGTTTAGGGTCTTCGGGCGCTTCAAAACCATACTCAAATAACAATTTTGCAACATCATCTGTATTGTGATAGACGATATAATCGATTCTATTTTGAGCTAGTGAAGGTGTTTGTTTTGAGTTTTTCATCTTGATTTCAATAAGAACAGCCAGAGTATATGGTTTAGGGGAAAACCGACTCTGGCTGTCTGGTATTAGGTACAAAGTCTGGACGATTTCCTTATTACAGGACTATCGTCTACGACGTCTTACCAATCGAGAAACTGGACGTCTCGCCACCGGTTTTCTGACTAGTCTACGACGTTTTACAACTCTACGAGTAGGACGTCTCACCACTCTACGTCTAGGACGCACACCTAATGCTGTTGGTCTTTTTCTACGGATTAAATCCAGTTGTGGAAGCCCAGTGGTACGTGGTGCTCTTGAAAGCTCTGCCACGTTAGTGCCTTTTAAAAGGTTACCCAGATTTGCTCTCGCTTTAATCGTAAATGTGAATACTGCCGTCACACCATCTTCTACAGATACACGCAGGGAATCCTGACCTGTAACATCCATCTCGAAGTTATCATCGTCGATGAGTTGTTGGGTAAAGTTTTGTGGCGAAGTCGCATTACGCGGTTGATACACTCTGGTGGTTTTAGACCCAGAAGCGGTTCTACGGTCAATACGTAGCACGTTATCAAATTGCAGTGCGTTACTCACAGAGTATTTCATTCCCGCAATCTTGAACGGATTTGATTTGCTCTCTTCACGTACTTCTTTGTGACTGGACTCTTCAATCTCAACGGTTAGTCCGTTAGGTTGAGCAGCTTCTGCATTACCACCAAAAATAACTGCCTCTGCACGAGCGCCAGATTTGTTAGTCACGACAACCGTAAGGGTTCTATCGTTAGGGTCTATCTTGCCAATACTTGATTTTGTGTAATCATCATAGGCATCATCGTCGTACTCGCCTTCATCAGCGTAGTCGTCGTAATCATCATATTCATCTTCGTACTCTTCGTCATAACCGTCTTCTAAACCTTCAAATCCAGTATCGAAGTCGTCTTCTTCATCGTCGTACATCTCGTCGTTATCGTAGTCGTCATACTGATCTTCAGCAGCTTCTTCGTAACGCATTAATTCGTCGTTATAATCTTTCATTTGTTTTCATTGTTTGCCTGTTCAAAAAACAGGATGATACTTTTGTTTTGGAGTCCAAAAGTGTCTCTAAACACTATTTTTTAGTTGGACTTGCGGTTGCTGGTTTCTTTGCTTCAGCTAATTTTTTAGCTTTCATTTTTTGCATCATCGGAGCAATTAAAAATGTTCCTAATGCGATTCCAGCGACGCCTGCTCCCACACAATATAGAATTGGTGTCCAGGCGATGTCGTTCTTGTTTGCCATTCGTTTAATTATTGATTGATTTCGTTTTGAATTACTTGGCGAGGTCTCTAAACCTTGATTGAGTGCGAAGTTGAGAATGAATGGTAGTTTTTCCGCTGTCGCGAAAGGGACTTTGGGACGAGTGGAAATAAAAAACGCCTTAACGATGAAGTTAAGGCGTCAATGCAATAATGAATTATAAAGTGCTTCTAACTGGTTTTCTAATTATTAATTATCCTCAATACACCTTGATTGCTCTCTTTAAACGCCTCACTTTGACGCAAAACTTCTTCCATTGCAACCATATCATCACCAAGCAATGTATCACTAAAAGCTTGCGCTCTGTTGAGCATTCTTATGTAAACGGATGGGTCTTGATTTCTGGTTAACCTGCGTAATCCTCCTAAATAATCTTCTCTGTAGACTGTTGGGATAATTATTTTGGTCTGTGATGCAGTAGATAGTTCAGCATTCATCATTACACGTGCAATACGTCCATTACCATCTAAAAAAGGATGGACTTCACTAATCACAAACATTATGTAAGCTGCTTTTGCAAAAGGATGTGTTAGTGCTTGATAGTAGTCAAAACTTTTATAAAGTGTTCCTGTAACTAATTCCATTTCTACAAAAGAGGTGTCTCCAGCTCTGTTGTTTTTGTCTTTGAACTTTCCTGGCTTTTTATCTTCTCGAGCACTCAATAATATCTGATGTCTGTACTGAAGTATTTCTACTAATTCTTCTTTAGTGCTTGGAACGATTTTCATTTGGCGTGGGTTAGAAACAATTTGATACGTTCCTAATACGTCGTGAGAGTCTTCATTACGTGATGGTAGTGGTTTTTGAGTTTCGATGACTCGTTTTGCCTCTTCAATTTCAAAGACAGTACCTTCTATGTAATTGGAAAAGTAACTTTCATAAAAGGCAAAGTTTCTATAAGCAGCAGTTGTGGTATTTTTTTCTTCTCGATGCTGAAACTCTTGTTGTTTCAAAGCTGTAAACAACGATTCAAAAAGTTGAATTCTAGCCGGATCATAAGGCACTCCAAATGCTCTTGCTGATGCTACTGGCGATTTTAATATACTCGATGGTTTTGTAGTGAGTAAGGCGCTTATGATTTTATTTAGCTTGGTAAACTCTTTAATCAAGCCCACTTCTTTGGCAATCTTTCTTGCTTTGTCTCTTACCGCATTTAATTCGTCTTCTCCATTAATACGGATGATTTGTTCCAGCTTTTCTTCAATTTCTGGATAGGTTAATGTTTTAGAATCGGGACCAAGCTTTCGAGAAGATTCCATATTTTCCAGCAAAGCACGTTCTCTTTGAGATAGGTATAATTCTCCAGAAAAGATGGTGTCGCCTTTTATAGGTTTATTGCCAGCCAATAAACGAATTGTTATTCCTGGTAATTGTGCTTTTCTTGTGTAGGTGTACGTTAAAAATATTTGTCCTGTGGCTGTTGGTGCAAACTCAAACGCAGAACGATGGCTTAATAGTGCACCTGGATATAAATGCCCAAGAATATGAAATAGATTGCGTCTTGTTATGTCTTCTGGTGTATCTTCAAGATTAGAAGTGTAAACTCTGTTTGCCAGCTTCCGTATCGTTCCCTCTTTTTCTAACTTCGATATTTGTTGCGATGTCGCAGAATCGGAAGAGCTAAAAATGATCTCTTGTAAGTGGATTGGTATATTTTTTTCCATTAAAAAGTGGATTTACGACAAAAATGTAAAATATTTTCCACTAAAACGTATTTTTATTAAAATAATTTCTATTAATAGAGATTAAATAATTTCTACTAAAATGTGTTCAACTTGTGAATTATTAAAATTTATTCCACTAAAACGCTATTTATTTAAAATATTTTCTACTATAAAGGACTATTCAACCCATCTTCGTGATAACGTAACTTTTCAGAAATCATCTTTACAATAGCCTCGTTCTTGGTTTTGTAGATGTTATTCCCATCAAAATCTTGCTCATTAAGTAGCATCTTGACTTTGCGACTTTCTTCCTGGTCGATAAACTTTTTACAGGCTCTTATAAATGCTGCACGACTACAACCTTTAATACGTTGCTCTCGCATATTGACGTACACAAAAAAGCTCTTCTGGATTTTATATTCAAGCTCTGTAATCTTACCCATTGCAAAAGCATTGGAACACAGCTCGTATTGTTCATCTACAATAAGCTGACCTATACGAACCATTTGATATTTAGGAATACGTTCTCGATAGCGCGTCACATCGTCAACTTGGTGGTGCAATCGCAACCACGTACAATTTTGCCATTCTGAGGTTGTGATTTTTGCTACAGACTGGTGTGTGAGTACAATGTCAATTCCTTTATGACGCACTGTACAAAGCGCACCAATCATAGACTGTCCTTTTGCACCTGTCATATAATGGTCAATATCGTCTAAGACTACGAGACCATTTTTATAGTGTTTCATAATCTTAGTAATGACTTCTTTCTTTTCATCATTATCCATAGGCGAACCATCTGCATTAAAAGGACGGATACGTCTTGAAGATACTTTGGTAAGTGCTTTTAAATGATTTGGGCTTACTGTTCTGAATTGAGGGTAATCATCATCATTAGTATCAAAAGCTAACACTTTTCGACCTTTCTTTCCCATCACTAAATGATCCATCATATAGTGTTTGATCTCTTGTTTGTTGCGATAGGTTTTACCAACACCAGTTTCTCCACAAACGAGCATAATCATTGGTTGGCGCTCTAAATCCTCTTTCTTATAGCTTATGGGCTTACGACCTCTGTTAGATGCTTTCTGAGACATTAGGAATTGTTTTGTGGTTCTTCAGCAACATCTATGATGGGAATGTCATCATCGACTTCTTCAACTTCTATATCTTGAATGGTAGGTTCTGGCTTATTTACTTTTTTTTGAAGTGGCTCTTGTTCTGGTTGCGCTTTAACGCTCCGCTCTCCCTGCGGTCGTGAATCTCGCACGCTCGATTTCGCGAAAGCGGAATCCGTACCATCTGAAACATCCTCATTTTCATCTTCCTCCTTAATATCTTCTACTTCAGTTTCCACTTTTTCCTGACGGACGATGTCCAGAATGCGATTTTCAAGTAGGCTGTTTTCTGCTCGCACTTCCATAACGACTTGAGCCTTTTTCATCAAGATGGAAATTACTGCACCCATTAATTGCTGTTCTGGCGTGAGTTTTTTAGCCTTCCTACGAAGTACTTGAGCAAGCAATGGTCTAAGTAAAGCTTGATCTTCTTTGTCAAGCTTGATGCGTTCTACATTCTTATCATTCTGCTGGTCTACAACCTGAATGATTTCCTCAAACTCATAGAACTCTTGGTGCTTTCTGATCTTTACGAAGTAACCACCGCCAACTGCAAGAACATTGTTAGACATTCCCAATATCGCATCGGCTGCTTGATTTGCTTGTGCGAGCGGTACTTCAAAATCTTGGTCGGTTACGGTTTCATCAGCTTCGGTATCAAATCCGTTTCCGTTAATTTCTTGTTCTGGAGCATCAAGTGATTCTTGTTCTTTTTCCTTTTCGACCTTGGCTTCGACCTTAGTTCTAAAATCGGTTTGGGTGTTTCCGCTGCGTCCAGGTTCTAGTTCATCAAGGGTCTTATGCTCTTGTTCTGGTTTCCAAACGTTCCAACTTTTCTGTTTTTCTTCTTCGGTTTCAACAGGACGTTCGCCACCTATGTCTTTTTCAATTACAGGTTGGTTAAGCGGACTACTATCTTCGTTTTGAAGTTGTTCAAAATTGATTTCTTCTGGAGTTGCGGTAAGGGCATCTTGTACCTCTTGAGCGATTTTGTCTTGCATAGGCTTAGTTCAATTTTGCAATAAAATTGATGATGTTGTTTTCGAGGATTTTGAATTTTTCTACAAAAGGTTTGTAGAATTGTGGGATGGAAAGAATCTCATCGCACTTGTGATAGTTGTAAAGAATGGCACGTTTAGATTGGTTAAAACTCTCGCCAATCTTGGCATAACTAGAATCTGTATATTTCTTGAGTAAATAATAACAGGACATACGCGCTTCACGATACTCTTGAACGCTGCTGGTGTAGAAGTTTTCTTCTTTTAAATCAAAGACTTCAATGCTCTGAGAAATAATAAAAACGAGAAGAAGTTTTACTTTCTCTTTGTCTTGTGTGGTAAGCTCTGTATTACTGGTTAGACTATCAATAACCTCAATGGTTTTTTGAAGTCCAAATTTCCCAATTAAGGAATCTATACTTTGCTGTAAATCGTGATAATCGTGTGCTGTCTTTTTCATTGGGCTAATGCCGAATTGTTTGACAGGCAAACTACTAAAAGTTGTTTTTTAATTTATTTACAAAAAGTTTATAGAAGATTTACTTTAGTTTTCACTTGAGTAGGTGCGAATGTTTTTTAACTTGTAGGGTTTAAAAGAAGTTTATGAGAATCAAGAATATACAGGTTAGATTTTTTAGATTATTAGCAGATACGTCTATTAATTTAGAAGATGATATTACATTAATTGTTGGAAGAAATAATACAGGAAAGACATCACTTCTTGAAGTAATTAAAATGCTTACATCCAACGACGATTCTTTATCTTTTGAAGACTTTTCTCAATCCTCATATTCTCTATTTAAAGAATTGAATATAGAGTTTGAAAAGACTCTCGTTCCTGAGATAACGGATGAGAACAAAGAGACTATTGAAATAGATATTCAGAAACGTTTTCCTAAGATTCAACTTCAAATTGAATTTCACTACGATAAATTAAAAGACTCATTAACAGAGTTAAGTGAGTTTATCACAGATTTAGACGAGGAGAGAAATGATGCTTGTGTTTTGTTATCCTATGAACCTATAAATACGTTAGGGTTATTAAAAATGTTCAATAACAGAGAAGATAAAAAGATCACTTTGATTCCATATTTCAAAGAAAATTTAAATACTTTTTATAGGTTACGCTGTTATGCTAAAGATGTTAAGTCCGACTACCAGCGTGAAATTGAATTAGGTTTCAAAGAAAAGATAAAAAAGATAGTTTCTTTTGAAGATATCAAAGCTTTGAGAATCTTAGATGATAAAAAGAATGATAAGAACAAAACACTCGCACTAGGTTTTTCTAAATATTATAATGAGCGCGATAAAACAGATGCCAATGTTAAGGCTGTTGAAGATAAGCTTAAAGAAGTATCTATTGACCTTAAAGAGAAATATGATGTTGTTTTAAAAAAGATTCTAGTCGATCTTGGAAAATTTGGAGCAAAGACTCCTATCGTGATACCTCCAATTACTATAGATTCAGAATTTGATTCCGAGGCAGTTATAAGAAATAATATCAAATATTATTACAAGCAAGAGGAAATTAATCTACCGGAAAGTTATAATGGATTAGGCTATAGTAATCTTATTTATATGGTATTAGAGCTTGCTAGTTTTATCCAGCGTTTCCGAAATGCAAAAGAAGATAAAGTTTCAGAATTCCTTACTGTACTTATTGAAGAACCTGAAGCGCATATGCATCCGCAGATGCAACAAGTGTTTATTAGCCAGATCAAAGGTATTCTTGAAGAAGCTAAGAAAGACAATATACACGTCCAATTGTTAATTACATCGCACTCTTCACATATTCTATCTGAAGCGGGAATTGATTCTGACAAAGGTTTTAAAAGAATTCGATACTTTAATAGAATTGATAGCGGTATTGAGGTACAAGACTTTAATACTCTTGAAATTTCAAATGAAAAACAAACCGCAAGATTTTTAAAACAGTATTTGACCCTACACAAATCTGACTTGTTTTTTTCAGACAAAGTAATTATCGTTGAAGGCACTACAGAACGTATGCTAATGCCCCAACTCATCTTCAAATCGGCTCCTGGACTTTCCACTCAGTATGTGTCAATTCTTGAAGTAGGCGGTGCATATACGCATAAATTTAAGGAAATATTAGAGTTTTTAAAGCTAAAAACACTGGTTGTGACAGATATAGATTCTGTAGATTCTGTAAATGGAGAACGATGTGAAGTCAATGGTGGTATAGATGGAGAATTAACATCTAATCACACACTGAAGGATTGGATTCCCAAAAAGTCTAAAATCACAGAACTTATCGCTTGTGAGGAAAAGAATAAAATTGAAAATAATATTGTTAGAGTAGCATATCAAACAACTGAAAACGGTATTGTAGGTAGAAGCTTTGAGGAAGCTTTTATTAACACGAATCTGGATCTTTTAAAATCAAATTACACCGACGATAAAGGCGAGGAGAAAAATGTGAAAAACCTTTTTAGTTTCGCAAAGGTTAAGACTCTTGAGACTTTAAATTCTGAAACTCCATTTGAACTAGCACCTACAAGTTCAAGCGCAAAAACTAATTTTGCATTTGATGTAATGTCCTTCCCTGAAGATGATATTTCAAATTGGCAAGTCCCAGTATATATAGATGAAGGTTTGAAATGGTTAGAAAAACCTATCGATAAAAATATTACTAAAGAAATCGTTGATGCAACTGGAGAAGAAGAATAAATGGAAGCTATTGATCAAATAAAAGAGAAGATTACCACGCAGAAAAGTTTTGTATTGGAAGCTGGTGCAGGTGCAGGAAAAACTTATGCACTAATTCAAACTATTAACCATCTCATTGACACTAAGGGTAAAGACCTATCTCTTAATAATCAAAAAATTGTCTGCATTACTTACACTAATGTAGCCAAAAATGAAATTATAGATCGCCTTGAGAATAATCCTTTAGTATTAGTTTCTACAATTCACGAGTTTCTGTGGGATAGTATAAGACTATTTAACAAGCAGTTAATTATAGAATTTGATGCTATCAATACCATTAAACACGAAGAAAAGCCAGACAAACATATCCTTGGATTAGCTGACCGTATAAAATCTGTTGAGTATTCGGATAGAGCTTTTAGTGATTTTGAAAATGGAACCGTAGGACACGATGACTTAATTCTTTTGTCTCAAAGAATGTTTGAGAATTATGAGTTATTAACATCAATAATTACATCGAAATATCCATATCTTTTTGTTGATGAATATCAAGATACTGCCCCAGAAATTATTAGTGCATTCCTAGACTTTCTACTTCCAAGAAATGAAAAGAATATTCTACTAGGATTTTACGGCGATTCACATCAAAAAATCTATAATTCAGGAATAGGTTCATTGAAAAGTTATGTTGATGCAAAACGGATTGAAAATATTGACAAAATTGAAAATTACCGCAGTTGTCAAGAGGTTATTGACTTACTTAACAATGTTAGAACAAACATAAAACAGGAAATACCAAAGGGTGCTGAAAAGGAAAAAGGTAGTGTAGAGTTTATAAATAGTGAAAATTATCCTGACAAAATTAAGGGTCAAAAGGTAAAAGAATATGAAGATTCATTGATGCCACAAAAAAGTAAAAACTATGATTACGTTATAAAGGAGTTAGAGTCAAAAGGCTGGGAATTCGGAGCAGGAAGCGAAGATAAAATTCTAATTATAGCAAATAGCCGTGTTGCTCGAAGAGGTGGTTTTGGAAAACTTTACGGGATTTATAATCGTAGATTTCCTCTTGGTGCTGCAGATGCTCTAATTAAACGAGAGCATCCTTTAACAGCCCTTTTTGTTGGGTCTATGGATAAAAAAACATCTATAGAGAGGAAGACTGGAATAGAACATTTAGTAAATCATTATGATAATGGTTCGTATAATGAAATATCTAGTTTTTTAAAACGTAATGGCTCTCAATCAATCAATTTAAAAAAGCATTCCGATAAGAAGGTTATTAACGAAAAAATTGAAGGATTGATAACTACAAGAAATACAAAATCAACTAAAGATGTTTTAGATTATGCACTAGAAAACAAGCTTATTGTTCTTTCGAAAGGTATGTATAGATTACAAGAAAAGGTTAATAAAAATACAGATGGACTATCTGATGATGAAAAGGCTAAAATAGAAAAAGAGAAAATCTTTTACGATTCTGTAATGGCATTACCCTATAAAGAGATTATAGCCCTTTTTGAATACACACAAAATCAAAATGTTTTTTCCACCAAACACGGTACTAAAGGAGAGGAATACCGTAATGTTCTAGTTGTTATTGATGATACTAGTTGGAAATCCCAATATAAATTTGAAGGTTATTTTGACGATAGTGATACATCTGATGGTCGTAAAGAAAGGACAAAAAATCTTTTTTATGTATCATGTTCACGAGCAAAAGAAAATCTTGTAGTTCTCGCGCTATCTAAAATGGAAGCTCCTGCAATGACAACCATAAAAAAATGGTTTGGAGCAAATAATGTAAGCATTTTTAAATAAATTCTCTATCGTCCAAAGTTTACAATCCACTTAAATAAAGCCTAATATATTTGAACCATTATTAATATTAAAACTCAAAATTATGGCAAAGTCAAACACACCACCAAACGGACCAAGTAAAACAGGAAACAAATCAGGAGGCGGAAGAGGTAACAATCAACCGAGAACAAGTTCAAGTAAAACTGCAAACTCTGGTTCTAAAGTAAAGAAGTAATGCAAAACTGATGGTCGCAATGACTAACACATTGCGACCATATTGTTACTATGACGGAAGAAGATTTTAAAATAGATAGATTTCACGAAACCTGGGAAAGTGGCGTTCCCTATTGGTTCATTGGAGCTTGCTTACTCAATTATAATTTCAAGTCCTTTAGGCGCTTTTTGATTTATATTTCTCATTATAGCTCTGTTATAGATTTAAGGGAAACTCCTTCTCAAGACATTAAAAACGAAGAAATAATAGCTGGATTTCAGCCACTATTCACAGAACGTATTCCTAAAAAGGTGCTATACCAAATAACTAGACTCAAATCAAAAACTACTTTTAATGAACAATTTAAAACCTATTTTGTAGCAAATAATCTAATAGGGAGAAAAAGTTTCACGATGCTGGAAGCTTATAAGATTTTAGAGTTTTGGCAAGGTGAAGGTAAATGGGGAAGAATGCAGGCAGCGAAAAAAGATATGTTAGCTGATATTATTCACAATGGAAATTATGAGCGAACTGCTGAAGAATTTAGAGGAGCTTTGGGTAAAGAAGGTTACAGACCAAACCTTATATCTCCCAAAAAAATCAAACAACTCATTGAACATATTGACCTTACAGAAGAAAACCAGATTGAAGAACTTATGGGTTATAAAGAACTTCAAACTGGCTTATTATGGATGTTTGGAATAGTAATGATTTGCCATTTTTTCACTCAAAATGAGGGCGTTTTTAATACAAATAGTAAATCGAATAAAGCTATATCCGCTCCACCTCATACCGATACCTAAAAACACTAGTCCGTACCACACGATATTTTCCAATCACGGTATTCCAACCCAACTGCGTTTTTACACCCAAATCTCGAAATGTCGAACCAGCAATATTTCGGACACGTCCCATTCTTACTAACTCCTCTAAAATAGCCTCGTCATTAGCAGGTTTTGCAGCTTCCTTTTTAGGTGCTACTTTTTCAAGTTCTGGTTGTTCTTCTAGTGCATCTTCAATCTCATTGAACTCTAGTTTATCGGCATATTCTTCATCTATGTCTTCAAGGATTTCTAAATCCAGTTCCTCAAGCTGTTCGTATAAACTCCCTTTTTCACAATCTGAAACCGTTTCAAGTAGCTTATGCATTCTATCAAAAATTTCTATTTTTTCTTGAATAGGTTGCAATAGTAATTTCTTATCCAACTTGTTATTCTTCAGGAAAACCTGATGTTCTATTTTCTTCATAATCTTATGTTGTTATTGGGATGAGTTCCTGTTTATCTGCAATAGCATTTTCTAAAACATTAGATAGCGCTGCTGTCGCCAGAGAGGTCACGATGATAATACCTGTTGTTTTTAAAAGTTCAGCACCTTTGGGTATTTGTAGTTTAAACTCCTTTGTTGGGTCATTCTTACCTAAATTATAATAGATGAGCGCTTCGGCAAAACCTATGGCGAGTCCAGCGCCTGTGATGATTAATACTTTTTTATTCATAGTTATTTGGTGGCTTTTTCTTCCATTTTATCATACTTCGCTTTGATGTCTTTTTCCCCAGCTTCGGCACGTACAAAGTTGATTCCGTAGGTATTCATAATACCTCTGTGCGCTCGCAACAGAATCTTTTCGGCTTCCTTTTGCATCTTCACATTATCCTTATGCACTGGCGGAATCAAATTAGCTATCGCGATAAAATGATTCTTGATTTTGGTGTGGCGCATTGGCTTAGGCTTCTTAGGCTCATTCTTGCGCTTTTCTTCATTAAAGCGTTTGATTTTTAACCGACACGCCTTGATGTCTTTACTCAAACTATCCAGTTCTTTCTTGACGGTTTTAGTAGGTTCTTTGTCCTTTTTTGGAGCATCCTTTTTAGAATCAGATAATTCTTTTTTAGACGTCTCTTTAGATTCCTTCTTTTCCGCTTTCTCAGCTTTTATGGCGTTAGGTGCGAGACGTTCCACTAACAGAAAAACCTTTTCAATGTTCTCCTTGGCAATCTCTTCAAAAGCCTTTTTATCATTGGTTTCTTTGTAGTCATCCAGTATGTCCTGCACAGCAGTTTGTAATGCTTCAGGTTGCACATTGCTCATATCGAGCGCTTGTAATTGTTGTATGGTCATCGTTTATTTTTAAGCTGCGATTAGTAATTCTAGTTCCAGTAAGTCTAACGCTCTGGCACGTTCTTTTTCTTGAAGGCGTATGATTTCTTTAGCATCGCTACGTTTATCTTTCTGTTGCATTTTAGGATGCAGCATCTCATATAAAAGCGCATCTGCTTCTTGGGCTTTCGCATCAGACTTGCTAAAATCTTCAGAAGTTGATTTTATCACTTCCCAAGCCTTTACAGGATCAAGTTTACTACCTGTGAGATCTACAATTTCATCTTGATTTTTAATCTTCAACGCCTTGAGCGCATCCTTGGTTATATTCTTAGTTTTATACATTTTCTATAATTTATGATCTATGGCATATTGTTGATGGTACAGCGGTTCCAGCGACCAGATAAAATCATTTGCTTCTTCCTGGTCTGCATAGTGAATGGAACATAATTGAGATGTTCCATCGGTTTTAAAACACTCGTAACGGTAGCATTGCACGGGATTATCTTCGTTTGAAATATCAATGGCCGTCCAGCGCAGGATTAAGGTATTTTTACGCTTTCGCGAAAGCATAATCTGAAAATCTGTACATCGCTCTTTACAAGCTTTATTGATTTCAACAGCTCTGTCCATTATCTTGTGAATGACACTTTGTTTTAAGGTTTTTTTATCCATTTGGCTGCAACTGATTCTTATAATTGGTAATGATTTGTGAGACTTCTTTAACTGCCGAATCCATCGAATAACTTTGTTCAAATACGAATCCTTTTGGGTTAATCGCTTTCGCGAAAGCGGTACCCATACTAGCCGAAATAGTTCCCAAACCAGAAGGAATCGTGAGACCGAAATAATTGCTCATCGCCACCAAAGATTTAAACCCACGAAACCTGAAATAACGCGGATCACTACTCATCAATAGCAATTGGTTTTTATCCAGTTTATCCTGAAAGCGTTTTACACGCACACAACCCATCGTGACCTGGTTATTAAATGAAGTGCCCAACATCACATTCACTTCGACAGAAACTCCTCGCAGTTCCATAAACTCCACAAGTTCTGCACAAGCGAGACCTACGTAGAGCAAATCGTTACCCTTTACGTGGGCATTTGCACCAGCCATAATGTACAATTGAAGCGAAGGATACGACATTTGCTTGTCCTTGAAATATGCAAACACACTCTTCACCGAAGTGAGTACTTTTTTGTTTCCCAACTCAATATTCATCTGACTCACAGAAGTGTTAAGTGGCGAAGTGGTATTGATAGGAAATTGTTGATACATTCCCATCGCAGCACGCTCAAAAGAAAACACGCCAAGACCGCGATCATTGTAAGCCATCTTAGGTTTAGGCATTACAGAATCGTTGAGATACTGCAAATAATGTGTGAGCTTTTCCTTGATTTTTGGCTGAATCTTAGCGACTAAAGACATCCCTAAAAAGGTACGATGTTCGTTGAGTTCCTTAACACTTTTAGGTGTTGGTGTGCCGTACCAATCAGTTCTGCTTTGTAGTTGACTATAGGTACTTTCTTCTATAAAATCCCAACGCGACTGGTTTGCAGACGAGAGATTTTTAATCTCATCATCTACAAATGCATTGAAAGCAAACAGACTATCAAATAATAGATAGTTGTATTTGCCATCAGGACTTTTAAGGGTATGTTGTTTTGGTGCGCTCACGTATGCTCATAAAAGTAAATTTTGAAGTGGTGTGAGTTGCGGTATGGAATTGTAGTTTGGTACAACTATATTTAAGTATTTGCTTAAATACGTAATTAAGATTACCTTTACTCGTCTAAAGCAGTAATATGAAACTAGAAATATCCTGTACAAGAGCTGAGGCAAATCATAAACAGTTATTAAACTGTAGAACAACTATTGATGATATGGCAGGCGGTTTTCAAAATGTATCGAAATTATTATCCATTTCAGGTAATGAGGTGCGCTTAAAGATTCTATTTCTTTTAAATATGGAAAAAGAATTATGTCCTTGTGATTTATCTGATATTTTAGGTATGAGCGTGCCAGCAGTTTCACAGCATATACGAAAAATGAAAGATGCAGGTATTATAAGCTCAAGGAGAGAAGGGCAAACCTTATACTATTCATTGAACGAGGATGAGACGGATATTCTGAATAGTATT
>Ga0115567_10001084_pt1 | contig 27369 bp, 28 predicted proteins | sample COGITO_mtgs_1204_2_FD_88679 | JGI IMG/M metagenome (GOLD analysis project Ga0115567, IMG submission 88679) | Pelagic marine microbial communities from North Sea - COGITO_mtgs_120412 | ecosystem: Environmental > Aquatic > Marine > Epipelagic | place: Germany:Helgoland, sampling site Kabeltonne... | reverse complement strand
TTTACCCTGTAAATCAACGCCGTACCCGGCTAATAACCACAAAATTGCAGTTGGGGTTGCCGGATCGTACAATGGCGTTTGACCAAGTGCGTCGACATCTTTTTCTGGCGCAACAAGATTAAGTATCTGGTCGGTCTGCGAGGTATCTGCTAGAGGTAACTGCACGATAATGCCATGGACCAATGTGTCGTTGTTCAGCTGTTCAATTACTGACTCGGCCTGACTCTGTGTGATCTTATGTATGTCGACATCTACTAAAATATCCGCGCCGTAGGCTTTCTTCAGGCGAACATATAGATCAATCACTGGATTATCAGTTGTCACAATAATAGCAAGCTTTGGCTGTACGTTATGGGCTTGTCGTAAACCACGCACTGCTTTTGCCTGACGCTCTTTTATAAAGCCAGCTAGATCTGATCCACTGAGTAATTTTTGCATTACTAGTAATAATAACAGAGGTGAAAACAAAAGACCAGGCATTTTACCTGGTCTCTTATCTGCTTCGTGGAAGGATTATACTACAGGTTGCACGGGTGCCTGTGGCGCTGCTGGTGGCACTTGTTTATTGCCTTCTGGTCCAGCTGGACCTTTATACTCTGCACTCCCAAATGCTAGCATCGGATATCCGATAATCGGTAAGAACGCGAGCAACAGACCGTACGCAGTCTCTTTGCCGAATGATTTAGCCATATCGATACTTGCAATAATAGTTGTTACCAGTGAGACAATCCCGCCGACAAATGGGATAAATCCAAGAAATACCCACCATCCAGGACGTCCTGCAACTTCGTAAAATACGTACATGTTATAGATTGGAATCCAAGCTGCCCACGCATCGTCACGACCAGCTTTTTTGAAGATCTTCATCAAGCAGATTGCTGTAAAGACGTAAAATGCTATCAAAAATACAAACAAAACTGCCAAAAAACCAAAACCAAATAAAGCCGCAGCAGCAGCCTCTTCATCCGTTACTGTTGTGCTATTATACGAGCTATCAAAATTATAGTCGCTAAAACTACTCGACGCCTGCGCCAGTGTTGATATTATTCCTAACATATACTCTCCTTTTTAGTGTTGTTCCTACAACACACTATAACTGCTCTGAAACAGCAATTCAAATGTAAACAAAGTTGGCGCAGTTATACTCACTCTGGCAGCGCGTTGAACTTTTGCAAAAAATCTTGCTACCACAGTTTTTGCTCAAGCTCAGTAAGCTGTCGATAGCTGATTGATGTTCAACGTCGCCCGATTAGACTCGCTGCATAACATGCTTTTTAAATATTGGTTAGCTCAAAGTATGTTGCGGTAAATGGCAAGCCTGGGATGATCTTAAACGTGACTTTACCCAAGTAATTACCGGGTGAGACTTCAATCATCTCATCTTTAATAAAGCGCATCCATAACGGGTTACCCTCAAGATTGTAATCCAACCGTAAGACCGTCTTGTTATCACGTAATCCTGGTGCTTGGTACACTTTAAACTTGTACTTGCTCTCGTTCGTAAATGTGTTAATCCCAGTGTTTGTAGCACTATCAAAGGTCTTACCCGTCCAATCATCACCGAGTCCGTCAAAGTTTTTACCTTCATAGAATCCGTTAAGTTCAGTCGAAGGCGCGCTTCCTGCACCAAATCTAGCCTGATCAGCATCGTGACTCGTTTGATAGTTAAGATATGTCGCGGCTCCAATCGAGAGAACAACGCATGCCACTAAAGACAAGCCGACTATAACAATGATCATTTTTAAAATTCTCGACCTTTTAATCTGGTTGCTATTTTTATTCTTCTTACGATTCATAAAGCCATTGTCTCACACACTAAGGCCATCTTTGTGGATCACCAGACCACCGTCCAATTAAAAACCCCACAAAAAAGTGAGGGTGTCTATTTGGAGGTCCATAGTCGACGTTATAGCGACTACGCTATATCACCCAGATACGCAGTAGTGCAGTTTCTGCAAGCCGACTTTGCTAACTCTGTACGTAATTCATGTGCTCTATCATTATCCGGGCCTGAGTCCATTAACGTAATTGCTGCTCTCATGATTTCGCAGTCTCTAACGTCTTCCGTGCATGGACCTATGGCTTCTACGACGATTTCTGGACTCGATACCATAAATATATTTTAACAGAATTAATAATGATGTGGCCCTCGACTAGATAGCTCTATGTAGAACTTTTGTGATCTTGCTTGTATCCCCGTTAAGAAACACTGGCTGCATGCCCATTATCTCGTCTATTAGAGGTGAGTATTCTGGGGCGGAGTGTAGTACGAATATTGGCTTCTTTAAATAAAACGCCACCGTCATCTCCATCAAGACGTTCCCACCGATATAATCTTCTTTGCCGTTCTTAGGGAAGTTTGTCACCAGTACGGCATCGCACTTTTCTATTTCTGTAAAGTGTTCCCGAATTAGTTCAGCTTTGTACTCGTAGCTAGTTTCTGCCCAATTAATTTTTGTTTTGTCACTATCTGTCGATCCGTATTTCATTCTCACCGCCATGTTTGGAAGTATCAAATCAATCTTAGTACTGTCAATTTCATTACTAAATGAAATTAGTTCTGCATATAGACTGGCACTCGCGCACGCTGCAACTCTTGGGGGCTTATCGCTTTTCATTCTGTAATTGTATCAAAAAACAGAGACTTTCATCTCTGTTTAAGCATAACCATAATTGGAGGGCCAGGTGGGACTTGAACCCACGACACCCTGCTTAAGAGGCAGGTGCTCTAACCAGCTGAGCTACTGGCCCGTATATTTTGATAAATGAAATGTACGACTCGTTTATAAGTTCAGTGATGACTGCTCGGTTAGAGCAACTGCTTATTCTTATCTTTATGGCTACGCCACAGGCAGCTGAGCTACTGGCCCGTATATTTATAAAATACAGAGGTAATAGTAGCATTTTGACCTAGCTTTAGCAAGAGTAACGGTAATTAGACTGGGACATTTAACGGATGCTAAACGCCTCAATTTACAATGAGGCGTTTACTATTGCTACTCCAAGAACAATTTTCTCAAATAAGTACCAGGACTACTAAGAAAATCTTTCGTCATTCTCACGTGTTCTATATCATCATATTCTGTTTTTGCCATCCCTGACTGCGCCAACTCATATATCGTGGCCTCAGGATACGCGAGGAGTATAGGAGAATGAGTGGCAATAATAAACTGTGAACCTTGTCTTGCTAGTGAGTGCACAACAGACATCAAACTCAGTAACCGTTGTGGTGAAAGCGCAGATTCAGGCTCGTCAAAAATAAATAAGCCTGGGCGAAACGTTCTAACAATAGACAGAAACGCCTCACCGTGTGATTGCTCGTGAATATGTTTGCCCTCAAAAAGAATTGGCCCAGGCCATGTGCCTGATTCGGCATAGTTGGCGGTTGTATAAAAACTCTCCGCTCTGAGAAAATAACCACTTTTTTCACGCTTTGCTCCACGTATTAATGTCAGATGATCAGCTAGTGATGAGGTCGTATTCTCTGTCGAGAAGTTGTAGTTTTTAGTGCCGCCTTCAGCATTAAATCCAGCCGCGACAGCAAGAGCCTCGACGAGCGTCGACTTACCAGTCCCGTTTTCTCCAACAAAAAATGTAACAGAACTATCAAGCGACACTGACTCGATCTGTTTTACAGCAGGTATTGAAAAGGGATAGACGCTATCATCAAAATCTCCACTCAGTTTGACGCGACGAATGAATGTACTGTTCATAAGTTTAGTCTATCGAATTACTTGCACTCTAACCAGCGAAATATTACGGAGATTCTTTACTGACTGAGCACTGATGAGCTGACTATATTTAGAAGATGATGGGGTATCTGCTGACGTGACTTCTAGAAATACTAGGAGCGTATGCGCATTTAAATCTCGACTAAAAATTATCGATCCCGTGACGGCAGACTAGCAAGTCACAACAAGACACGTTAAAACACTGTTTTTTACAGGCAATAGATCAAGTGATCCTGGACACAGTGACTATGATGCGTTTGGTTCAGGGCTTTTACCGATGTTTAAGTTGTAATACTCAATCAACTCCTGCTCGCTATATTCTTGAAACTCTTTGAGCCGTTGCCATGATGCAGTAATAATTAGGGCTTCCTGATCTTTACGAGGCATAACGACTGCTTTTGTAGGCCTGAAATTTGAATTGCTATACGGCTTTGAAAAAAGTTTTTCAAGCTTATCTACAACCCCAGGATCAGCGTCTGGACGGTAACTAATGACTACGCCACCATGCTCCATGTTGTGCACTAACGCCTCATCATTGAGCTGCACAGAAGACACGCCCCACTGAGCAGGCTGAACACTGTGAGTACCCGATGTGGGTACGGCATTCTTATAGGGTACCGGTGTACTGGCAGAGACATGTTCACGTCCTTCATCACTCTGTACTGTGCCCGGCCGTGGCTCAGAATTGCCTTGAGTAGATGTAAAAAAATATAGCGCGACGAATCCGCCAAATACTATTACTAAAATAATTATAAATCTAAGATTTTTCATAAGTCTCCTTGTTAATTTATTTTAATTTTTTGGGGTATGGGGGTTGTTTGAATTTTCTTCAAGAGAATAGTTCCAAGCCGCCGCCCAATCAGTCATATCTATAATCTCTTTAGTTTGTGCAGCAATGATCCTGTTCGCAAAGTCTTTTATCTCTACATGTTTAGCGTTAGTCAGCGCAAGTTGCGCCATCTCAAGCGCACCCGCGTGGTGAATGCTCATATCAGTTATAAACTGCTTGTCTAGTTCATCCCCCTTTTTCCCTCTGAGCGGAGCACTCATGGCATCTAGCGCTTGTTGAGACGGCTCTGTGAACGTGTACCCCCATTGTTTTGCCCACTGTCTCATCTGATTAATCTCTTTTTGTTGATCAGCTTTAATCGCGATCCCTAATGTACGCAGTTCTTGATGTTTGGCATCCGAAACAACATACTCAGCCATGTCGACTGCTCCGGCATGGTGCTCGGTCATAAGACTTAGAAATTTTTCATCGAAGGCGTCACCCTCTAACTTTTCAAGTTCAGCATTCATACTGTTCATGCTGTGGTCCATACCAGCCATTGCATTGCTATCGTTGACGGTTGACTGCGAGGCTACGGGCTTTTGATCTGTATCTTTACTTTGGTAATAAACGTATAATCCACAAATTGTCACCGTTATGGCTACCGTGGCTAAAATCAAACCAATTGTTGTACTTTTCTTCATACTGTTAAACCTTCTACTTTTAAGTTAATAAAGTGTGAGTAGAGGATTGTTTAAATACGATATAGCGAGTGCTGTTTATATATTGGGACCTTGGTGATACATCTTGCCTGTTTGAGCAGGTCGGGCAGTAGGTACGCAGTGTATGTCACCCCCATAAGTCCAACGATTACCAAAAAAGGCGTGGTGGGATCCTTGTCATTATTCTCGGTCTGATTAAAGGTTTGATTTTGATTGCTGAGCACTGGACACTGTTGTGAACAGTCGATAACCGACATGGCTGCTTGTGAAGGCACTTTTGGCTGATGCGCTAAGTGAGCAGTCGACGCCAGTAGCGGATTCACAAAGTGCAGTAAGCCGGTCAATACGAGTGTAGTTACGAATACTACTTTTATATATTGTGTAACATTACTAATTTTTTGCATAAGCTTTTATAGTATATCTGAATTGGTGTACGTTACAAATTGGATTATTCAGTCACGGTTACAGATCCGGTGTCGGATTGTTGATTATGATTGTGGAAGCCCCAAGTACCAACTTTTGTAAACGTAAATTCAGTCTCGTCTCCAGGTGCCGGTAGAGTATCCAAAATCACTCCAGTATCAAACTCAGGATAATCGACGTGTGATGGATGTGGGTTAGATGCGACCCAATTTGGTATATCGCTTGCTGTCGTGAATTTTACTGTCTGACCCTTTTTTATAGTAATGTTTTTTGGACTATACCCATTATTATCATATGCGATTACTGCACTACTCTCACCCTGAGGATCTAAGCTACTTGGCTCGACTGTCTGAGAAATCTCAGTTGAATCTTCTAACACAGGCTGGTTAGACACACTGTCTGAATCTAAAAATAATACTGTACCGGCGATAATTAATGCGACTATCGCCCCACCACCAATTACTAATGTGATAATTTTATTCATTTCTTCTCCAATCTCTTAAAGAGTTACTTTCCTGAGCAGCTGTGCATTGGCAGCCACGATTACGGTTGAAAACGACATTAAAATGGCACCTACAGCCGGAGATAGCGTGAAACCAGCAAAGGCAAATAGCCCTGCAGCAAGTGGAACGGCGAACAGATTATAGCCCGTAGCCCATACAAGATTTTGTACCATTTTGCTGTATGTCTTTTTTGAGAGCAAAACGATTTTTGCGACTGCTCGCGGATCACTCCGCACTAAAACGATCCCAGCCGACTCAATTGCAACGTCAGTTCCAGCGCCAATAGCGATACCAATATCTGCCTGGGTGAGTGCAGGGGCATCATTAACACCGTCGCCAACCATAGCAACTTTAGAGCCGTCAGATTGTAGTTTTTTGACTACCTCAGATTTATCGCCGGGTAATACTTCCGCATAAAACTCATCAAGACCAAGCTCTTTTGCTACCCATTTTGCAACGCCTTTAGAGTCACCCGTTAACATTGCGACGCGTTTACCTGAGGCCTGCAGTTCTGTAACTGCTTGTTTAGATTCTTCACGAATAACATCGGCTATGACAAACCCACCAATCACTTCAGTGTCTCTCAATAAATATACAATGCTCTGACCAGCAGTATCTGCCTGCTTGCTCGCTTTTTGGAACTCACTTGGTAAGGTAGCTTTTTGATGTTTTAGAAGCTGTGGACCACCGACGTAATACGATTTCCCTTTAATACTAGCAGTGACACCTTTTCCCTCGATTGCCTGAAAGTCTTCTGCCCTCTTTTGCCCTACTGATTCTTCCTCGGCTTTTGAGATAATTGCTCTTGCAATCGGGTGCTCGGAGTCAGTCTCAAGTGCTGCCGCAATAGAGAGAAGCTCCTTTTGGTCTTCACCTATTACTTTAACAACTCCCTGCTCACCTTTAGTGAGTGTTCCCGTCTTGTCAAACAGCACAATATCAATTAAACGAGCTGACTCGAGAGCTGAGCGTTTTCTTACGAGTACACCGGCGTTGGCTGCTTTAGAAGTTGAAATCGCCGTTACTAGCGGGATAGCTAAACCGAGTGCATGTGGACAGGCAATAATAAGCACCGCTACGACCCTCTCGAGCACATAGTTTGCGTCCTTCATAGTAAATCCTATCCATATAACGGCGGTAATAAACGCGGCGAGTAGTGCATAGTAAAACAAGTAGCTGGCTGCTTTATCTGCTAGAAGCTGAGTTTTGGACTTGCTAGCTTGTGCATCAGAGACCATCTTCATAATGCCTGAGAGCGCAGTATCATCGCCTATTTTTGTAACTTTAATAGTCATTGAGCCACTACCGTTGATTGTGCCTGCGATGACTTCGCTGTCGACACTCTTTTCAACAGGTTTAGATTCACCAGTTATCATAGATTCATTAACTTTAGATCCACCTTTTACAACTACACCGTCAGCAGCCACGCTTGCACCGGGTCGAACCAAGATAGTATCTCCAACCTTGAGTGAGCTGACCGAGACAGTTTTAGTGGCTTTTTTTGTCACTAACTCTGCTTCATCAGGCAGTAACTTAGCAAGCTCTTTGAGCGCCCCTTGTGCGTTTGAGATTGAAGCCATCTCCAGCCAATGACCCAGCAGCATGATGGTCACCAAACTGGCTAACTCCCACCAAAAGTCCATGCCACCCAGTACACCAAGGGTAATCATGAGACTGTATACGAAAGCTACTGTTATTGCCATTGAGATCAGTGTCATCATCCCAGGCTGGCGGTTGGCAACTTCAGCTCGTCCACTTCGTAAGAACACTAGACCACCATACAGAAATATGATGATACCGAAAATTGCTGGGATAAACGAACTACCGAAAAAGGTTGGCGAGCTAAAGTTTAACAGCTCTTGAATTGTTTGAGAGAAGTAGAGTACAGGTATCGTCAGTGCAAGTGACACCCAAAACTTCTGGCGAAACATATTTGGGTTGTGCCCACTATGTTTATCGTGATCGGAAGAATTAGCATTTGTATGCTTCTGCTTTTCTAACGCCATGTGACACTGAGGACACGTACCGCGTTCATGTTGTGATACTTCCGGGTGCATTGGACAGACATAGGCGTATTTTTTATCAGTCATTATTTACCTCTCACGCTACTCAGCTCATAAAGATCTAGTAACTCTTTTAATGCTTTGTTTTTTCTTTTTACATCTGACGACGCAAAGTCATCTGCAACGTGAGTCTGTAAATGATTCTCTAGAATCAGCTTGTTAAGCGATCGTAGCGAACGTTGAACTGCTAAACTCTGAGTGAGAATATCGACGCAGTACTCCTCCTGGTCAATCATCTTTTGCAGACCAGCCAGTTGACCAGCTATTATTTTGCTACGGTGAAGCGAACGAGTTTTAATGTCTTTAATCATACTTTTATTATATACCCCCATAGGGTATTAATCAAATTCTGTTTACACAGCAAGTTCCGGTTCAGTTTAGATATAGTGTTACAAACAAAAATTCGAACTTAGGCACTCTGCCGTGCAGGTTCGAATCAAATTAAGTTTTCAGTATTGCTTGTAGTAGCTCTGGAAATTCGATTGTACCCATGCTCTTAACATCAAAATGGCCATAGTCGTGGAATTCCTTGTAGGCAACGTTGTGTACTCTCTCTCGAATTGTCGCAATACTCGTGTGAACCCCTCTGCTATCGTTATTTGAATCAAAAATAGTTAAGCTTCTCGTCCTCTTTGCTAAATCTATGTCTATTTCAAACTCAAAGAAGTCTGTTGTATCTTCCCGGAAGGGATCTAACCACGGCGCAACAAGAACGACATTCTTAACCACGACCTCTTTGTGCTCACTTAGCCAACGAACAATGAAACCTCCTCCACAGCTCCATCCGACAAGGCTAGTGTTAGGACCAATATCAAACCTCTCGAATTCTCGTTTCCAGACATCATACCTCGGCTTGAACGCGTGAGGTATCTCCGGCGTAACAGCATTAACCTCGTTGATTAATAGCTGCTTTTGAAGCCATGGCAACCAATGTAAGTTGCTTGCAGAAGGAATACTTGGGTCATAGTACTCATCTTTACCCGGCATTCCATGAAGAATGATCGCGTTGTTCATTGGTTGATTATAGCAAAAAGGTTCGAACCTAAGACACCATTATGTCTACGTTCGAACCTTTTTGTCAGATACAGATTTAGATGGTACACGGTAGTTGAAGAAGTTCGGACTACAGTAACAGTTTAAGATGTACTAGATTATATTTTATAGATTTTTCCATTATACCCGTCAGCCACAAATCTTAACTTAACTGGGCTAGCATCGTCACTGTAATCTTCTTGATCCCCGTAAAGTACGTCTTCGATCTGACCTAAACTAGAATTCTTGTTAGGATAAAAACAAAGCAAGCCTTTTTCACGGCAAATAGCTTGAATGTGCCCAGAGCTTGATGGTCTCATAATTATAACTGCACCTTCTTCAGGAAATGCGGCGTAACCAGCATGATTTCGTGAGATTGTATACTCGTACTCTCTTTCAAAAACTAGAAAACCTCGCTTGTCAGTGTTGTCTCCTCTTAAGCTAAGTTTCTCAAGTTCGAGATCCCCCACACCAACTGCGGCTACTTCACTAACTGGAATAAGATCATCTGGAAATGTAACCTCGGACTCTTGAGTCTTGATAACTAACGGTCGTACTTGGACTACTGTACTGTTTACAAATTCTACTTGCATTGGCTTCCCAAACAACTTCTCCGCTACTACAACAACATGCGCGATATCCCCCACTCTTCTAGTCGCACTCCTCAAAGGAGTGTCGTGATCTGGATGCGTGTGAAGAAATTGACCTACACTATACATATCAGTAATGAGTGGCTGCCCCCTCAGTGCTACTCCATCATAAATAAGTTCTCCGGCGTTTGTGTTCACCTCAACCAGATTTGGATTTTGACCCACACTGTTCGCATGCCCAAAAAACGAGTCTGAATCTCTGTCCCGTGTTCTTTTGCCCTGCGTTTCAGAGTATTGTTGGACTACTAAGCCCATTGACTCCTCTTCTACACCAATTCCGTTTTGGTACGTAAGTGCTGCTTGACTTGTTGTGGAGGCATAGACAGCATCTACGGCTTTTTGAAATTCGACTGAGTCAGAAGGATCCACTGCGATACTCTCGTACACTCCAGCACCCGTGTGGGTATCTCCGTCTTCTGATTTTACTGCACTGCTCCTTATCACAACAAAACCCATTGTATCTCCGTAATAGTCAGATTCAGTTAATCCAATGATATCTTTTCGCAGTTTTTCGATGGCACTATCGATAGAACTTGGGTCTACCAACCATGCCTCATACATCGCAACATCAACGGGTATAAACGGTGGTATCTTTACAGTAATTGTATTTGCTGTTGTTTCAAGTGCTTTGTTTATTAAGTCTGATCTCTTTTTAAAACACATCAAGCCAGCCGCCTTCGCTCCATACTGACTACGTAACTCCTCAAATTCTTCAGTGGAAATCATCTCCAAGTCACCCAGAACAATCCCTGCCTCCTCTACAGATTTACGCATTGGATATTCTGTTTCTAGATAATCATTGAGTCGACTGTCTAGTGGTTCGTCGTTAATATCTACAACAGCAGAGTGGTATGGTATATGCAAATCTTTAGTTTTAGGGTCAATATACTCATGAACCGCCTTGTAAGCAGTCCTGCCTTCGGGGAATAGTGGACTAGGCGCAACTTCAGTTGAAACTCTATAATTACCTTCTTTCAAAAATTCTAAGAGTAAGTCAAGGCCCTGATCTGAAGCTAGACTATCGAGACTCTCTGAAAGTAAGGTTATTTTCTGCTCTGTAAGTTTTCTATCCCTGATCCTGGTAGCCATCTCTAGACGACTTATTCCGATATTGTCCTCGGACCACGAATCTACCGCGTAAAGCACATCTGAAACTTCACTGTGCCACGGTTCATGACCTTCGTCAAAACTGCTTGCGGACATGAACTCATCTGGCAAGGCGTGAACTGCTGCGTAAAATGCGAGCCTACCCAAAGCCTGAGGCTCTGTGTGATCAATCCCGGGGAATTTTTCAACTAACTGCGGATAGCTCTCAACTGGTGACATAGATATCATTTGGTATATTTTTACAGCTTTACAGAGAAATATGCAAGCACGAGCAGATTAGTACTGTGTGGCACAAAAGGTTTGAACGTAGACATAATGGTGTCTTAGGTTCGAACCTTTTTGCCAGATACGAAATATGATGGTACACGGTAATCAACGAAGTTAGGACGTTATTCCTTACCAGCATTAAATCAAGCGTTGTTTAAAAGCTGACCACCTTGCTTGCCTATATAGTTTTAGGGTATCTATCTTTAAAATAGCCTTCGTGGTTAATTTTTTACTATAGTCAATATCGTATACTAAGATCATGGACTTAAAGAAACACCCTGTAGCCAGCAAGCTACTTCACAACTTTCTGTCGAGCCTTAAACGCGACTTAGCTGAAAATCTTATTGCTGTATATCTTTACGGCTCACTAGCAACTGGTGATTTTGTAGATGAATTAAGTGATATTGATTTGCTAATAGTAATGAAAAATAAAGTCAATCTAAAACAATTAAATTCACTGGCTGATCTACACCAAACATTCAATAGCGAGAATAATGATTGGAGCAAAAGAGTTGACGTTGCTTACTTATCTGAAGGTTCTATTAAAAATATCAAAGATAAACCGTATCAAACTATCGTAAGCGATGGACATGGCGGAATAGAGATTGTACATGCACCAGAATACTATCTAATCGACTGGTATAAAGTTCAGGAACAGTCCGTTACATTATTCGGTCCAGACGCAGGTAAATTAATGCCTCGTATCTCTATTGATGAATTCAAAGAAGTAGTTCGTTGTTACATGCTAGACTGGCCTGACAAAGCAGCTAAAGCCGATAAGCGAGGACTTCAGGCTTATATTGTAGTTACATTGTGCCGAAGCCTATACGCCTACAAATACGGCAAACACGTGTCGAAACGCATAGGGGCTAATTGGGTTGTTGATGAATTTCCTCAATGGAGCAGTTTAATTAGGCAGTCGTTGAAGTGGAGTAGAGATTCAGAAAATAGCGATGTGGTAGATACTAAAAATAAAGATGAAACAATACAGTTTATGAACTTTATGCTCAGCAGAATATAAGTTGCGTTAAATATTATGGTACACCGGAAGGGATTACCTTTGGTGCGACTACACTACATGCTCGAAGTAAACTTCTGCGCGTGACGCTTGTCTTCGTACCCCAGATCTATAAATTTTGTACCAAAATTTGGTCAGGAGTTCGGACCCATTCGAACATAGCCAATGAAAAAGACGACCAGAAGGTCGGCTCTTTCATTGGTACCGCCTACCTGACGTATTCCGAACAGAATATTACGAAGCTATCATACAGATATCTAAAGAATTGCGTATAGCCAAAGCTTACTTAGGAAGTGGAGTATCTAACTTAACTCTTGAAGCTATAATTTAAAAACGAAAAAACTAGTTGCCTATAAGCAGGTCGCTTACTAGGTTACGTGAGTAACTAGTAGGTGAACTCCTCGTAATGTAGCCTGTGACCGAAACCCATCTTCTCAGCTTGTGAGCGTAGATTAGTGAGCATGGCTGGAGGACCACATATAAATATTTCGCGGTCTGGTATATCTTTTATCTGACCAACTAGTGTCTCGAAGTTTATGAAGCCAAATGTCTTTTCATCGAGTACGGTGACGTTGAAGATATCGTTTCTCTCCTCTATCACTAGCAGTTCGTCAACACCATATGGAGAGCCTTCCGCGCAGGCATAGATCATTTCAATGTCTCCGCCCGCATTTCTTCTGGAGTGGCGGAGGCTTTTTGCGCCGCTAAGAAAAGGTGTTACACCGATTCCACCCGCTATCCATAATTGTTTTTTGTTAGCATTTAGCTGAAGTGCGAAACCACCATACGGGCCCTTGACCTGCACTGTAGCACCCTTCTTCATGTTAGCCAGTTCGTTTGTAAAGTCCCCTGTCTTACGGATTGCCAGTTTCAAGTTAGATGACCTTTTGGTCGAACTAATCGAGAATGGGTGATATCCGTGAGATTCAAGCTCATCAAACTGCACATACAAAAACTGTCCGGGTACAAAATTAAGGATCCTGTGTTTAGGGGCAAGCTCAAGCTCGACAATACCACCGGCGTAACTCTTCTTTTTTACAAGTTCATACTTATAGGGTCGATGGAACATATCTCCGAACAATGAATAGGTTAGAAAAGTAAATGAACCCAAAGCGGTTAAAGTTAACATATACCAGTACATGAAACTATTTGAAGCAAGAATGCTACTGGACATGAACGCGTGTACAGCACCGAGTATAAAAATAGCCCCCAGTGTTCGATGCACTTTAACGAAAGTTTCGTATTTAGCACGAGCAAAAACTGACCATAAAATTAAACCGATAAGTAAGTATAGGGAGATAGCTCCGAGCCAGACACCAAAATCAGATACCTTGAACCACAATGCTGCTGAGGCACCTAGACCACCCTCTAGCGATAAGAGGCTCAGAGATATTGGGTGTATAAGCAGAAGCAATAAACTGAATGTACCTAAAAACCTATGTGTAATATACATCTTGTCTAAGCCACCAAATAGCTTATCGTACCACTTGTAGCGACCACTAAGTATGAGTGAAAGTGCGAACATAGCCATGCCACCGAAGGCACCGATTTTTGCAAGACTAAGTGCAACTGCTCTCCATAACTCGGTATCGTTGAACTGATAGCCAACTAGCCAGCCAAACATTGGGATAAATGAGAGGATCAAAACAATCACTACCCCAGCGTTTAGATTTATCTTTTTATCTACGTCCAATCGACTAAACCCCTGTATCTCTATTAGTGAATCCGACATGTGCTACAACGTAGAAAACCACAGCTATGCCTGCGAGGACTACAAGATTAACAAGTTTGCCGTCACCGTTCAGTACATTAGCCATGTCCATATAGTAAAAAGGTGAAACATACTTGAGTGCCTCTAGATTATCGACAAGCTTTGAAACAATGTCTGCAAAATAGGTTGCCACTAGTAAGCCAGCACCAACACCCATGCCAATTCTAGCTTTACCTGTTAAAGATTGACCCGCAAGTGCCGCCATCGCGTAGACCATTCCAAGTAGAAATACTGCCAGCGATGCAACTGCAACACGTGCAAGGTTCACATCAAAGACAAATAATAACTTTCCAAGCACCACCCCCAGCCACGAGCTAAGTGCAATCAGTAAAAGTGTGAATTTAATTGCTGCCAACTTCTGGATAATAATCTTGGTTCGACTAATCGGGCTGGCAAGTAATAGCTCAAGCGTACCAGAATCTTCCTCTTTACCGATTGCCTTTGCACCAAACAGAATACCGGTAATCGCAACCGTAAATGGTAGGAACAGAGAATATAGCTCCACATTTAAAAATCCTGCTGGTGTAGCGGCGGCTGCGAGGTCGCCAATTACAGCGCTGATTTCAGGTGGGAATGACTTTGCAAGGTTACCTATTTCACCCGCAAATGACTGATGAAGCGCAGCAAACATGAGCGCGAATACAAACATACCAATTGAAGTAGCCAGTATACTTACTTTTCTACCCCACATTGATTTACTAAATATGGTATTAAACATCTTTGTTCTCCTCGCCCTTACTGTAGTAGTGCATAAATAAATCCTCTAGGTCTGTTTCCTGCTCATCTAAATCTACAGGCTTATGTTTTGCGAGTTCAGTTATAAATGCATCGACGCTTCCTGTGATGGTTGCTGTCAGATCTTTACCATCAACCTGAACTTCGGTTACATCTTTTAACGCAGAGAACTTAGCCTTATCTGGTACGGAATTGAAAGTCGCACGGAATCGACGGAGATTCAGTGATTTAGCATTTTTAATATCTTCAATGCCGATTAGCTTTCCTTCACGAATAAAGGCTGCTCGATCACAAATCTTTTGCACCTCAGTAAGGTCGTGTGATGAAACAAATATTGTTTTACCCTCAGCCTTCATCTCTAAGACCATGTCGTAAAAAACTTGCTTCATGAGTGGATCAAGTCCACTGGTTGGTTCATCAAGTACCAGTATTTTTGGCTTGTGCATAAATGCTTGAATCAAACCTATCTTTTGTACGTTACCCTTTGAGAGAGTGTGAATCGGTCTATGAAGATTTGCGTCAAGTCGCTTCACAAGTTCATCTACATACTCCCAGTCCGTCTTTTTGCCCAGACGCGTAAGAAACTTGAGAACATCAATGCCCTTCATATTTTCGTACAAGGCAATATCGCCCGCAAGATAGCCCATGTGGTTCTTCACCTCGACGCTGTCTTTTACACTATCTAAGCCGTAAATAGTAGCTGAGCCTGATGATGGCTTAATAAAGTTGAGAATTGTTCGTATGGTTGTACTCTTACCTGCTCCGTTCGGACCAAGAAAACCAAACACTTCACCTTCATGAAGCTCCATACTTATATCTTCTATGCCTCGGTACTTACCATATGTTTTTGTGAGATTACTTAATTGTAACGGTATTTGTTTTGTCATATTAATCCTTTATTGAGTCCATCATTTTTTTATGCAAAGTCACTAACTGCGAAAGTTCTTTTTCACTAAAATCATCAAGCAATGAATTTACGAGACTATATCTTTCTTGCAGTAGGGTGCGTAGGCACTTTTCACCCTTATCAGAAAGTAATACTGATACAACTCGCCTATCTGAAGATTTGTGCTTACGTTCTACTAACTGCTTCTTCTCAAGATTCTCAACTGTTTGAGTTATAGCACTACTAGTAACGCCAAGCTCCCTAGACAAATGACTTATACTGGCGTCTTCAACACCAAGTATAAAAAGTACCTCTGATTGATTAACTGATACGCCCGCAGACTCCAGTGACTTAAACCAGAGCGGCGCAATTGCCCGATCGAGATCTAGTACTGCTAAGTATGCTTGTTCTTTGTTTGTCTTCATAATCTTTAGCTACTAATTATATTAGACGCTTATGCTTAGTGAGTCAAGTTACTTTAAAATACACACATTGTTGACATATTTATATTAGTTGCTAATATAGTTAGTGAATAACTTAAATACGATCGGGGTCCTAGACATGAAAGATAATATACTCTCAAAACTATCTTGGAGTTTTGCAAGCAAGTACAGAATAACAATAATCATGTGGGCACTCTTGCTATTATTCGGGCTTCTCAGCTACACGACTTTTTTGAAGAAAGAAGGCTTTCCTCCAATTAACCTCCCGATTGGAGCTGTCCAAGGTACATACTTCGTTAACGACGCCCAGAAAGTTGACAGTGAAGTAACTCAACCGCTAGCTAAGGCTGTCGAGTCAGTCGACAGTGTGAAGTCATACGACGCCTCAAGTGGATCTAACTTCTATTCGTTATTAGTTACTTTCGAAGATGATGTAAGTTCTGAGGACGGAGCAAACCAAGTTCGTGCAGCAATAAAGGATCAAGTAAATTTACCTCAAGGGGTAGATAATAATGTAGCTTCGATTGATCCAGCTAAGTTTGGGAACAAGTATAATCTTCTACTCGCCGTTTATGACAAAGAGGATTCTAGCTACACAGCCTTAGCTGAAAAGGCGAATAAAGTAGCACCTCAGCTTGCGGATCTGAGCGAGGTAGAACTATCTGAAGCCGTACCTGTACTTGAAAGTGTAGTTGACCCTTCAACTGGAGAAAAAATTCAAAGACAAACCAGCATTAACAAAATAGCTATTACTGAAGATGGCACTACAAAATTTTATCCAGCAGTCAGTGTCGGTGTGTCAAAATCTGCTGATATAGACGACCTCCAGTTGTCCTCTGCGGTCACCGAAAAACTTGATGAGATTGATCTAGGTGAAGCTAGTACGCGAATTACTGCCGACTTTGCAACTACTATTGATAAACAGATTGGTTCACTGCAAAGCAGCCTTATTGGTGGATTGATTGCCGTAGTTATCGTAGCTCTACTACTAATCAGTTGGCGAGCAGCGCTCGTTATTGCACTTTTTATCCCAACAGTATTAGCAGCAACCTTTGGTGGGCTATATATGCTTGGGATCACACTTAACACAATCACTTTATTTGCTGTCATTTTGACACTCGGACTTTTTGTAGATGACGCCACGATTATAGTCGAGGCAATTGACTCACATCGAAAGGACGGTAAAAATCATAAAGAGATTATAAAACGGGCTATAAAACGTGTGGGTATAGCCTCACTGGCTGGCACCCTAACTACTCTACTAGTATTTGCTCCGATGTTGTTTATAAGTGGTATCTTAGGTAGCTTCATTAAGCTGCTACCTATAACGGTTATCCTTGCGCTGAGTCTTTCATTCTTGATTTCAATCATTCTAGTGCCCTTCTTGACTAGACCCTTGGTACTGAGTGGCAAGAAAAAGAAAAGCATACTAGACAGGCTCAGTATCCTCGTGCCCGTTGAAGAATACTTAAGTAGTCAGCTCGCGAAGCTTCCACTTATCAATAAGAATAACAAGAAAAAAGGACGTGTGGTTACGACTGCTATGGTGAGCCTAAGTATCTTGGCGGTTATTGGAGCAGGCTTATTTGCAACCCGATTACCACTCGACATATTTCCACAAAGTAAGGACAGTGACATATTACAAGCAAGTGTTGAATTTGCACCCGGAACAGATATTGTATCTGCCGAAGCGATAACAGACAAAATTGATAAAAATATACAGTCAACTCTAGGTGACGAGCTGACCTACGTTACTTACGTAACTGCAAATGAGCGAACTGCAAATATTGAAATAGGTCTCACGCCATTTGGGGAACGTGATCCAACAAGCGTAGAGCTGGTTGAGGAGCTTAAAAACACACCACTGGAGATAGACGGTTCTGTTATTAAATATGGTCAACAAGACGCTGGGCCTCCGGCTGAAGACTTTCCGTTCCAAATGCGTGTCTATGCAAACAGCCCCGAAGTACTCAAGAAGGGTGCAAGCACAATTGAGGCTTTTATCGCAAAACAAAAACTTGAACTTACAGGAAAGCAGGTAAAGGTTCAGGAAACAAAAACAGATGAGAAAGGTATGATTAGTCGTACTGAAGCAGGTCAATTTACCACTATCTCAGCACAGTTTGATAACAGTGATGTTACCTCACCCGCCGTCACAGAACTCGAAAGACTGGTAGCGGAAGAGTTCGATGAAGATAAGCTGAAATCACTATCCCTCAGCAGTAGTGCACTTGATTTTGACGTTAGCCAAGAAAGTGAAAATGCAGATAGCTTTGCCTCCATTGGTATGGGTCTCGTGATAGCACTCGCAGCCATGTACTTACTTCTTGTACTACTCTTTAACTCGTTCTCACAACCACTGCTGATATTCACCGCTATACCATTCAGTTTATTCGGTGTATTCTTCGGACTAACCGTGACGAGCAATTCACTGAGCTTCTTCGTAATGCTTGGGCTACTTGGACTGATAGGGATAGTTGTCAACAACACTATCTTGCTGACTGAATACGCCAATCAAGAACGTGAACTGGGAGCTGATAGGTGGACTGCAATATCAAATGCCGTGAAAGACCGCTTCCGACCACTGATAACGACTACGGTTACAACTGTATTTGCACTACTGCCCCTTGCTCTGAGCGACCCATTCTGGCAGTCACTAGCCTACACACTTATATTCGGTATGATATCGAGCACTCTATTGATTGTGCTGAGCTTCCCCTACTACTACCTCTTCGTTGAATGTATTCGCGAATGGAAAAATAATAAGTTTCCAAGCCTCACTTAAATAATAAATTACTCGTTAAAGGAGTTATCATGAACGCAAATAGAGAACAAAAAGTCAGAGAACTATATGAGAGTTGGACTCGTGCAGAAATGTCATTTCGAATGAAGATGATGCCAGAGTTAAAAGGTATAGACTTCGGTGTCCCCCAGCTTGAGATACTCTTTGCTCTAAACTATAGCAAAGAGCAAAGAGCTTCAGTAAAAGAACTGGTGAACTTGACTAAGAAGTCTAGCAGTGCGATTACGCAACTAACCGAAGGCTTAGAAAAAGAAGGTTATGTTGAGCGAAGACACTCCACTGGTGATAGGCGTGTGGTATTTGTTCACCTAAAGGAGGAGGGCGAAGAAAAATTTGCAGTTTTTTATAGCAGCTTGATTGAATCAATCGGCAAGATGACCCAATCTCTAACCGATAACGAGATTGAAGAGTACATACGAATAAATAACAAACTAACCAAGCAGATTTAGGCAACACTATGATAAATCAGATGAGAAAGTTTTCAACCGGATTGATTGTGAATGCACTTGTCGGAGTACTTGTGGGTATCGCCCTTCTAGCATGGACTGATATCTCGCTGAACCTTATAAGTAGTTTCTACGGACTATATCTACTATTCGAAGGACTAAGTGGTATCTTAAATTTAGATTCACGGGCAGGGATTACCAGTAGGCCGTTTGGGGTGCTGTTAATTCTTACTGGGGTTTTTATGATCGTTCAACCCGGAGTTGTATCGGCAGGGTTAGTCTTGCTACTAATAGCTATCCACGTGAGTTTACTAGCTGTAGCAAGCTTTATCGGTGGATTCACGCTACTTAAGATGTCAAGATGGGGTCTAGGTTTTATAGCACTAGGGTTACTACAGACCGCATTTGTGTTAAGTGCAGTATTCAATACCGAGCAGACAATTAACGCTCTTCTTGCATTCATAGCAATAGTTCTAATCTGTGGATCACTGCTTCAGTTTCTTTTCGGTTTGTTAACGCGCGTTGCTAGCAAAGATATTGAATTTGCAACAAGTGGGAGCAACATTATTGACATAGAGCAAATCAAGTAACGAGACTAGGAGATGATTACTTCAAATGTCACATTGGTTTAAAAGAAAGAAGTATGGCTACGGGTGGAATCCGTCGTCACTTAAAGGCTGGTTAGTGCTAGCTTTATACTCAACAATCCAAATCTTTGCTGCAATAATTTTACTGTCAGATAAACCAACCAGCTTTTATGAAGTATCGGTAATCATTTACGCTGGATTTTTTCTAGTCACAACACTGGTCTTGCTAGCCACTATCCGTAGAAAAGGTCCTCGCGCTATATGGCAGTGGGGCGAGAGTAAAATTAAAAAACCGAAAGATGGTTCTGTTTAGCGCAGACTGTTGGAGTGAACATTGATATGGTGACAAAAAATCCGAAATTAACTACCCAGAAAAATAACTCCCTCTTTGACAAATGGAGTCTTGTGCATATGTCTGTGTGTGTTGTATTAACAATACTCTTGGGACCTATATTTGCTCTTATAATTTCTTGGCTTTGGGGAACCTCTAGAGATTTTTATTATCTCGCCAATGTTAGGAAAAATTGGAATATTATTTGGTCATGAGACTTGGAAGAATGTGCTGTCTGACTTGGTGGTAGACACTTTTGGAGTCGGATTAGGTTTAATAATTTTATTCATCACTTAAGCATAAGAGATATGGTACACCGGAAGGGATTCGAACCCCTGACCCTCTGTTCCGAAGACAGATGCTCTATCCAGCTGAGCTACCGGTGCTCGTCATGAGGAACTACAAGTTTCGTTTATGTCGTAAACGACAAAATACTGCACTCTTCGTTGTCATTCCTCTCAGTTTTTTAAACAGGTCGCTGCCTTGGTTTAAAAAACTGCTTTGAGACATAGTGAATTATAACAGATGTGACTGGTCTATCCTAGGGTTATATGGTTTATACTTATGGCTATGCATATACAGAAGAACGTCGACCTAAAAAAATACTCATCGTTTCATAGCGGCGGTAAGGCACAGGAACTTATTGAGTGTACGTCTGCAGATGATACCGTCGAGGCACTTGCGGCCTTCTCCGAGAAGCCAATTACTAACCTTGGTTTTGGTACGAACGTGCTTATCTCTGACAGTGGCATTGATGGCGTCACGCTATTACACCATCATGGTGACATCCAGATAACTGACGGGCTGGTAGTGGCTGAGGCTGGCGTATGGTGGGATGACTTGGTGACGCGAGCACTCGACGCTAAGCTGTGGGGGGTCGAGCTCATGAGCGGCATACCGAGTAGCGTTGGTGGCGCTATTATGGGAAACATTGCCGCCTACGGCCAACAGATTAGTGACACCCTGGATTGGGTTGATATAATTACGACACAATCGCAAAAAATAGAGCGGGTCCCTGCTCGCGACCTATCATACGGCTACCGATACTGCTCACTGCAAGCACGTAGAGACATCACCATACTCCGCGCCGCCTTTAAGCTGTCCGCCAAACCAACGCAAGATCTAGAGTACAGCTCTGCCCTACGCATTGCTGATGAGTATGATCTTGATACGCATAAGCTTGTCGATAGACGTCAGATTATTCTTGAAGCTCGCAAGCGTGCTGGCTCGCTCTACGACCCTAAAATCAAAAAGAACGCATACACTGCGGGCTCGTTCTTCAAGAATCCAACCGTATCATCTGATATCGCCCAGCACGTTATGACATTTGACGAATCAGGTAAGACGGCCGAGGCCTTAATGCAGCAAAACAAAATTCACGGTGGAGACAGTTTTCGTGTATCGGCAGCGCATGTACTACTTGCAGCAGGTTTTAAACGTGGTCAAACTTGGGGCAATGTTCGCCTGCACCCGGAGCACATTCTTAAAATTGAAAACCACGGTAACGCCTCTAGCCAAGAGATCTATAACGTAGCACAAAATCTCATGTCGACCGTTAAAGACAAGCTTAATATTGTACTCGAGCCCGAAGTCCAGTTCATCGGTGTATTTACGTAGTGATACAATAGCTCTATGTCTGATAACATCCAACTTTTGATTTACGCTATCCCCGCCCTCGTTATTGCCATATCCCTGCATGAGATGATGCACAGCGTTATGGGATACTGGCTCGGTGATACGACGGCCATGGATCACGGTCGCATTAGCATCAACCCACTGCGACACATTGATCCTGTTACAACTGTGGCGCTCCCGCTCATGCTGATATTGATCGGTTTACCTCCATTTGCTGCTGCGAAACCAGTGCCGATAAACATGCATCGTTTGAAGTTTGAGGAATTTGGCATGGCGCTGGTTGGACTTGCCGGACCACTGACTAACTTACTGCTCGCTATTATTGCCGGAGTTGCACTAAAGTTTACGGGACTTGATGGCTGGCTTGGTCAATTCTTGCTCATCAACATATCAATCAATACTGGATTATTTGTGTTTAACCTTATACCGTTTCCTCCGCTTGACGGATCACGTGTGCTATATGCCTTGGCACCAGAGTTTGTACAAAGAGGTATGATGCAGATTGAGCGACTTGGATTTAGTGCAATTATATTCTTTATGTTTGTAATATTCCCTTTTATTGGTCCGGCCATAATACGCGTACAAGAGACGTTACTACGCGTCATTCTGACATAGATAATGCTGTAGTATTTACAAAACCTCTCGTTTGATCATGACGATTATGTTTGAATGGGAGTAATACCACAGAATATAGAAATATAAAATGACAGCGATCGACTATTCAATTAATGCGGAACGACTACCTAAGATTGAGGCAGAAACTGATCTTGCACTCGCACGTAAGGTGCATGTTGCACATGCATTTAATAGAGTTGGCGTGGTACGTGACATGATACTTGATCCCAGCATCGATACACCTATACACAGCACGATCGAACTTGCACCGAACTGGTGGGAGGCTACTCGTATATACGCCAATCTATCGGCTGAGGTTATTGTAAGTGCAGTAGACCTACATGATGAAGACCCTGTAAGGATGCTCTTTGCCGAAGATAGAGCCAGAGTTGAAGAGATGAAACGATCCGCTAAAGAGGCGTCGCTAAGACTACGTGCAAGAACCCTGCGCAAAACTGCTCGCATAGTCGGGTCTCAAGCTATCAGTACGGCAATATCTCCAAGTGCTCTGGTAAGAGCTATAAGAACACGGGATCTTCTAGCTTTTAAGACCGAGCAAGAGTTGCTCGATACTGGATTAGCGCCCCGTCACTAAAGGGTACGTTACCTCCTCCATATTAGCTGTCACTCGGAAGTGGAAATTGTAGACAAAACTCATTTACCTCATCCCGTAGTCGCGTTAATTTTGCTGAGTCATCGCGATTGACAATTGCCTGCTTCATCCACTGGGCTACGCGCTGCATATCGGATTGCTTCATACCCCTCGTTGTCATCGCTGGAGTACCAAGTCTAATCCCGCTCGGTCTAAACGGAGGAAGTGTGTCGTTAGGAATCGCATTTTTGTTAAGTGTCAAACCTATGAGGTCAAGCGTCTTCTCAGCCTCGCTGCCGTCCAAGTTGAATGAGCTTTGTACGTCAGCCAGTATTAAATGATTGTCAGTACCATTTGTAACCAGATTAAAGCCTTCGTTCATTAAGGCCTCGGCCAGCACTTTGGCATTATCTATTACTTGTTGAGCATACACCTTGAACTCAGGTTGTAGTGCCTCACCAAATGCAACCGCCTTCGCCAACACATTGTTCATATGTGGACCACCTTGATATCCCGGGAAGACACTTCTGTCAATTATGGTTGGTAGGTTCTCTAGAGTTTTTTCCGGCGCTCTAAGTGGGTTGCCGACAACTCCTTTTGTTAAAATCATTCCGCCGCGCGGTCCGCGCAACGTCTTGTGCGTTGTCGTGGTCATGAGGTGAAACCCGTAGTCAAAAGGATTCTTAGCTACACCCCCAGCAATTAACCCTGCAATGTGAGCTACGTCAGCCATAGCCATAGCATCAACTTCATTAGCAATATCTGCAAACTTTTGATAATCAAGCTCACGTGGGTAAGCTGAGAAGCCCGCTAAGATTATCTTCGGCTTATACTTGAGAGCCATCTCGCGGAGCTCATCATAATCTATCTCGCCCGTATTGATGTCTTTTATACCGTAGCGAACAAAATTGAATATTTTACCGGCAGCAGTAACTGGATGGCCGTGCGTCAGGTGTCCACCATGATCAAGTCGCATGCCAAGGATCGTATCGCCTGGGTCAAGCCATGCGTGGTAGACCGCCATATTAGCTGGAGCACCAGAGTGCGGCTGCACATTTGCATGATCAGCGCTAAACAACTGCTTTGCGCGATCGATTGCGATCTGTTCAACTTGGTCTGTGTTCTCTTGTCCACCGTAATAACGCTTTCCCGGGAAACCCTCAGAATATTTATTTGTAAAGACTGAGCCAAGCGCCGTAAGCACATCTTTACTGACGTAGTTTTCAGACGGTATCAGCTCTATGCCTTCGCGTTGGCGTTGCTCCTCTTGATCGATCAAATCTTGTAGTTGTGCGTCGTTTAGTGCCATTATTACCCCGATCTTTTATCTCTCTATCATACGCTAGAGCGGTTATTATCACCAGCATACACAAGCGTCTATATCACATGTGATATACTCGTTTTATGCAAGAATACCGTGAAAAAATTGGACACTTAGTCGCCCGTATCCGGACCCAGCGCGGTCTCACACAAAAAGAGTTAGCTGAAAAATTAGATACCTCGCAAAGTGCGATTAACCGTATCGAATCTGGCAAACAAAATGTCACACTCGAGATGGTAGCCCGACTGAGCGACGTACTCGACAAAGAGATTATTAGTCTTGGTAGTGAGTCGGTAAGTCTTAGAGTAGAGGGCGGCCATAAACTCAAAGGATCAATAGACGTTAAAGTCAGCAAAAATGCTGCGGTCGGCTTACTGTGTGCAGCTTTACTCAACAAAGGTACGACGACACTCAGGAGAGTACCCAAAATCGAGGAGGTCTATCGCCTTATTGAGGTACTAGCCAGCATTGGAGTCAAAGTAGACTGGCTTGAGAACGGCGACCTCTTTATTGATCCACCAGCACGATTACGACTTGATAAAATTGATATCAAAGCAGCCAAACGAACCCGTAGTATTATTATGTACCTCGGGCCACTCATGCATGGCTATAAATCATTCAGACTACCCTATGCTGGTGGTTGTAAGCTTGGTAAGCGTACCGTTGCGCCACATCTATATGCGTTAGAAGAGTTTGGTGTTTCGGTTGAGACAAAAAATAATTTTTACCAGGTTTCTGTGTCCAAAAAAACACCGAGTGAGGTGACTTTGTATGAGATGGGAGAGACTGTCAGCGAGAACGTCTTGATGGCAGCCGCACTCAACACAGACACAACGATAATTCACAATATTAGTAGCAACTATATGGTGCAGGACATGTGTTACTTTTTGCAAGAATGCGGCGTTACTATTGACGGGGTCGGCACAAACACACTGACTGTCACAGGAGTTTCTGAGATTGACCAAGATATCACCTACGCACCAGCCGAGGATCCAATAGAGGCTTTTAGTTTTATTGCCGCCGCTATCACGACAAACTCTAAGATAACTGTCAAACGTTGCTCGATTGAATTTTTACGAGTTGAGCTACTTAGACTCGAGAAGATGGGGTGTCAATTTAAGATCACACAACCGTACAAAGCCGAAAACGGTAAAACTGACCTTGTCGACATAACCACGCTTGAGACTGAAAAATTAAAGGCTCCTGAAGATAAGATTCACGCCTTAACCCACCCAGGCATCAACATGGACAACCTGCCGTTCTTTGCACCAATCGCTGCTCGTGCGCGTGGCACAACGCTCATACACGACTGGAGTTACGAGGATCGCGCGCTCTATTTAACTGAGCTAAGGAAACTCGGCGTCGATGTAAAATTAGCTGATCCACATCGCATCTATATTACTGGGCCAAGTAAGTTTGAGGCGGCCGATATTAATTGTCCCCCTGCGCTCCGTCCTGCAGTAATCATCCTGATAACTATGCTTGCTGCGCCAGGCACTAGTATCCTACGTAACATCTACTCAATCTCACGTGGCTACGAAGACTTTGCCAACCGCCTTAACTCTCTCGGGGCTAAAATAGTCACACATAATAACTAGCCTAACTAGGCCTTCGACAACACGACAACTGAGACACCCGACTAGCTGAGGTAGCAGACTACTGAATAGTGAACTGCTTGACCACTTTTATAGTATTGCCACTACTGTCGACTACTTCAATCTCAATGTCATATGTGCCGGGTGTAAAGTCATCTGGATACCTGTTCAATGATACAGATCGTGTTACATTTTTCCCCCATGTACCATCATTATCCGTATAGAATCCAAAGTTATCTGCACTAATTCGTGTTACGCCCTGGTTGTCAGAAGCTTCAACTATAAGTCTGCGACCATCTTGGGTTACTCGTTCAATTTTTGGAGGGGTAAAATCTCGATCTGACTTCTCGACACCAAACACGTAGTTAATAATCTTTTTATCTGATAAACCGCTGTTGGAATGATCGATTCGCGTTAGGCCAGGGCAGTAATCCTTGGCGTCTGTACCGCCATACGATTGACCTCTATAAACCTGTCCGCCGTACGACTCAAGTTCAATCGGCTGACTGTCACCGAGATAATTTGAGATATTAAATTCAAAACTATCAGGATTTTTACACTTAAGCGTTTGCAAAGCATCTATGTAAAAACCGCCAGTAAAACCTACATTTACACCGTCTCTAACTGTTGCTATCTTCTGACGTACAATATCATATGTACGGTTATTGTCTGTGATACTTATTAGCTGCCAGACGCCTGGATGATTTGGTTTATCTACCTCGATTTGATATGTAATCTTGTAAGACCCACTTTTATTTCCAGTGAATGGCATAATTATAGTTTCAGCCGTACCAGAGTCCGGTCTATTGTCTGCGTTCAAATCAGCAGTTTCGCACTTAGTATCCTGATATGTACAATAGACTTCGATCAAAACATCACTTTGCGAAACTTTTAACTTAAGTTCTGCACTAATGAAGCCGTTTATACTCGGCTCTACGTACTGCCCGTTTTGAAGCCTCTCCTCATAGTCTTGTCTTAGAGATATGACACCACCGTTTTGTTTTGGAACACTGGTTGTATTGACTACATATTCAACCTTTTGATAATTTGGATCATTGCTGTTAACTTTATTATCAAACTGTGTCGCCAGTCGCTCTGTCGTGTATTCGGGATCATTTGTGTAGTACCCTACTACGTCAAACACAAAGTGGGTATTGCCCCTACTATTCCAAATTTTAAAACCGTTACCGTTTACCGGGATTATCAACTCATTAGCGATACCCTGGCCTTTGTAGAAGTTAAGTTGTGAAGTTTTTGGCATTGGTTCACCATTAGGCCAGATTCTAGCAAAACCTGTAGCACTCGGTGAGACTGCTGTTACGTT
>Ga0115567_10001083_pt1 | contig 27369 bp, 35 predicted proteins | sample COGITO_mtgs_1204_2_FD_88679 | JGI IMG/M metagenome (GOLD analysis project Ga0115567, IMG submission 88679) | Pelagic marine microbial communities from North Sea - COGITO_mtgs_120412 | ecosystem: Environmental > Aquatic > Marine > Epipelagic | place: Germany:Helgoland, sampling site Kabeltonne... | reverse complement strand
GGCTGTACGGGGGGGGGTGCAGCAGCTGGCAGCTGCCAAGTCGGGGAATAGTGCAGATGCGCCGACACTGGAGGGTGGTATCTCCGTTCCCGGCGGCCGAGTGGTGTGGCTGCCGATCAGCCAGCTTGAGAGCGCATCCAACTCCGATTTGTCCAAGAGGGCAAGAATGGTGTCCGAGAGAGAAGCCGGTCCGATGTCTACCACCGCAGCTCAGGGGGCTTGGCATCGGGCCCCCGTTGGGGAAGCGGGCGGTGTTCCGGTCCCGCCCTTTTCTGCACGCAAGTACTCTGAAGAGGTGGTCTACGGCCCCAACGGGCTTCCTGCCTATGCCCTCTATGGTGCAGGGGCGGCTCAGGTAGCGGCGGCGCAAACTCCCAAATCTGCGTCAGCAAAACGAGGGGGGCACGCGCGCATGCAGAGCGGCGAGGACGAATCTGCCGAGTCGGAGCCCGAGCGTTGGAACGGGGAGCTGTCGACGGAAGACCGAGCGATCGAGAATAAGGTGCTCTTGAAACTTCTCCGAGAGCAACAGCTTGAAAATCAGGAGGGTGCCGCGGGACACGTGAGGGGCCCGAATTTCCTCCTGCTGTGGGCAAGCACTGCTGTGGCTCTGATGGCTGGAGCCATTGCCAGGGGATGAGAAGTAAAATGTGCGAACGGGTCTGATGCTTCATGCACTCAGTGTGTAGACAGAACAGAGCTTACTGCAGCATTAGCAGCTTAGAATCTAGCACGCTTCTTCCACTCGGTTTATTTATTCACAACCATGTCCCTTATGCCCAAACTGTGCCCTCGGCATTCTGCTGGATAACCAGCCAGAAGTTGGGGGCCACAATCGTGATCAGATCTACAGCCGTCAGAAGTCCGACCTCCTGCGACAACCCCAGCGCACTGGTCCCCTCTGCACCTGCTAGTGACGCTGCAAGAATCGCGCAGTGTCCGAGCACGAGAATCCAGATCAGAGGTTTGATCTTCGGCTGCATCTGAGCCTCAGTATTCCCCAGAAGGGTGAGCAGCGACGGCACCACTGCACAGAAGAAAAGCAAGGATGCAATCCACCAGAGGTAACGTTGTGGTGTAGTCACCACACCCATCATGAAGAGGGTCGCAAATGAGAGCACATCACATCCAAGGAGCGACACAGTGGTAACCACGTCGCATCCGGTAAACAGTGCCAGACTTAACAGCGTTGCAGGAACAGCCACCAAGTGCAATGAGTACCGTGCTGGAAAAACGACACGAGGGGGACTTGTCTCGTCCTGAAATTCAGCCCCCAATCCGACGTACATTGCACAGTAAGCCATCGCACAGAACGCGAGAGTTAGGAAGGACACAGGATGCAAAATCGTACGCTTCTCCTCGGCCAGCGACCAGGTTCCGACGTAGAAAAGCACGCCTGCACCGATTGCAAACATAGCCCATCCAATAAGAAGGAAGTGGCGGACAGAGTTGGGGTAGTCCCCGGGGAAGGTTACAATGTCACCAGCGTTCACGCTCGCTGCGGGCGCCTCCGCAGCTGGAGGCGAACCCTCCGCTGGAGCTTCATCTGCAAGCTGTTGGAGTGGAGAAGACGGAGCCAAAACACCCTGCATACGTGACTGCAATTCCACGCTTCCGTGCGGGTCGGCTGCCACGAGAATGATCCCTGCCAAGGCAACGCCGGCAAGGAAGACAGAGAGAGCCTGCATGGCCCTTTGCTTCGATCGCTGGGTCCGAATCACAGCGGGGGAGAACCCCTCCGACCTGGCTGCCCCATACACTTCGATGCCAGCAGGGCGAAAATTGCTGTCCATCAGAGAACAGCTTCAGACCGGTGCCTCGCTCGACGCCCGCTATTTTGGTTATCAGAGAAAAGTAGATTGCAAATCGACTTTTGAGCTGTTCGACATGGAAACGAAGATTCGGGGCGTCCAAGCGGACGGGTGGTGGCGCCTAAACGGAAGATGCAGATAGAAGCAGTCCCGAAAAAGTGCTTTTGGGGGATTCATGGCCGCCACCCCTCCCCGCACCCTCTAGAACGAGGGGCGCTCTCACTCACCCATGCGCTCCCTCACTCCCTGCCTCACTCCTCAGGCGTCGTGGCGGAAGAGCTCCTCCACATCTGCAGCTGTGAGCTTCTGGCTCATAGCGCCCTTTATCATCGCTTGTTTCTTCCGCTGAAGTGCGAGCACGCGTTCTTCAACAGTGCGGCGCGTGACGAACCGAACAACACGAACCTTTCGCTGCTGCCCCACACGATGAACTCGGTCCATAGCCTGCAAGTACGGGCACACTCAATCGAAGCAGAAGGATACATGAATTGGATACGGAACGGGGAGGGCGCGCCTGATCTTCTGCTGCACCGTTCCACCACAGATCTGTGAGCAGAACATGATTGGCAGCGACAAGATTGAGACCCATTCCTCCAGTCTGCACACCGATGCAGAAAATCAAGACATTCAACAGGGAACTCGAGGGCGACAATGTGAGCGAGGGCGACAATGTGAGCAAGGCCAACGCGTCCCGTTCCATTTGGGGAAAAGTCGAGGGCAGAACCTTTAGAGTGACAAGAAGGACGTTTGTCTTGAGGTCGTCGTGAAACGTTTCAATGGCGGCAGCGCGTCCTTCCCTTGAAACGGAGCCGTCAATCCGAACAAGTTTTCGCCCTGTGCTGGCGATTGCACGCTCAAGCACGTCTAAGAAGCGCACAAACTGTGAAAAGATCACGACCTTGTCCCCATTCCCTGTAACAGCAGGCCGTAAAGAGGGTACGCATGTTTAGCTTTCAGGTTGCCCTAGCTATCGTGCCTTGGGCCACGCACGCGACAACAGGAAGGGATGACCGAGATTCAAAAAACACGGGACAGGTGCACAATGCAAGGTTCAGACCTGCAGTGCCGATAGCATCGAGTTCGTGCAGCACCGCCTCAACTTTCGTGGAAAGGAAGTGAACATCGCCCATCGACAAGCTCCGGCTGCTTACTTGCTCGCCATTGTTGGCGTTCCTCTCGTGCTGTCCGTCCGCGTCCTCCCTCGGTACGCCCGGAAGCTCCGGCATGTTGCGCAAAAGTTCAAGGAGGGCCTCCACACGAACTAAATGCTTTGGAAGGTCGTCCACACACTCGTTCTTCTCCTGTGGCCCGTCCTCTGAGGCTATGGCGCCTTGCTCCATGGCATGCTGCCCTGTTCCACCTTCCGCGGAGTTGAGTCGAATTCGCGGTGTCTTCGCATGCCTCTCCCAGCGCAAAGCATCATCGACAATGGCACGTGCGGCGTCAGGCTCGATGCCCGTGCATGTGCTGTGAAGCACCTCGAGTGCATCCTGCACCGTGATGGCCGCCGCACACTCGTTCCCTGTGTCCGAGAGGTGCACTTCGCCTGCTCGAAGTGCATCGCGTGCAGCACGCGTCTCGCTCTCGACCGCAATCGCCTCACAGCACTCTGCAACTGCGGCCAGGAGATCGGCACGGCTCGTCCACTGCGGCCCTGCTAGCAGTGAATCCACACGTCCCGCGTCCTCCCGGGCGATAGCTGTGCCACCATTCCATTGCTTTTCCACTCCCTCAAGCCAGCCATCCAGCGCAACTGGTTCACTCGCATCAAGAGCTGTCGAGACCAAACAAGGGTGGTTGCAGAACTGCCTGAGGCGCAGGAGCAAAACAAGGATGCGCGTGTACTGTGATAGCATGCTATTTGCGCCGCCTGCGAGAAGTCGCCCAAGAACGGAGCGCCCACGCGCATGTAGTGCGTCATACACAGCCTGTCCTACACATCAAGTCAAAAGACAAAAGCAAGACGCACTCAATCCTTCAGCTCAACGAATGGGTGCAAGTTCAGGTGTAGAGAGAGACGAGGATGTTCGCCTGCTCGCGCTTTGAAAGACGGAGTTGCTTCAGCACGATGGTCTTGGTCGGTAGCATTACGATCGGACGACCGCAGAGACGCTGTTCCTTAGTTCGCCGCAAAGAAAACACACGTAGAATCCGGCGGATGCGGACAAGGGCGGTGGGATCGCGATCGCGTAGTGGGACGAGCACCAACCGCTGAAACACCTGCGGGAGCGAGCAGGGGGGCGGAAACGGGACGTGTTTCAGGTTTTTGTGGTGAAGCGCGTCTAGGGCTAGCACGTGAGGGAGAAGCAGCCATGACCGCGAATTCGTCGAGCGGCTGTATGCGGAGGAACGCAAAGATCGAGAAAAGGTCTTCGAGGCGGTTCTGTACGGGTGTGCCTGTGATGGCCCACCGCGTCTCGCCTGGGAGCTCAACAGCCGCTCGAGATTGCAGCGCATTTCGGTTGGCGATGAGGTGCGCTTCGTCCAGCACAACCCGCGACCACGGAACACAATGCAGCACCGACGCAGCGTCGTCAAGAGCACGCTTACCTTCCGGCACGAACTCAGACCCAAGGGTCGAGTACGTTGTCAGCACCACATCGTACAGCATGAGTGAAAGCGGATGCCGCGTCCGACCAGGGCCGTGATACACGTAAATACGTGCAGAACCATCAGTATGCTTCGCAAATTGATCGATCCACTGCTGAAGCACCGTTAAGGGCGAAACGACGAGCGTTGGACCGGTCATGTTGGATGCATGCACCTTGCCGAACCCGATAGCAGCTCGCCGCTCGCGCATGCCATGCATTATCAACGAAATCACCGTCAGAGTTTTTCCGAGCCCCATATCATCTGCAAGCAGCCCACCACGCGGCGAATCCGGAGGGTCTCGTGAAAACACACGGGTCACCTGCCGGCCCGCCGCGCATGTTGGCGCGCACGCGCTTCGGAGTTTTGTTGCGGGCGCCACCGCGCGGACGGAAAAGAGGAGGAGACCGTATTGAACCAGCCGCGTTGGTTGTCGCGCTTTGAAACGTAGGGTTCCCAGAAGATTGGCTTCGATGGCTGCTCCCGGAGGAGCATCCAATGGAGCGCCTTGCGCTGATGCAGCAGCAACGGTGTGCGGACCGTGCTTACAGCATCGGCCTCTGGCATGCCATCATGGTCCTCACCTCCTTCGAACAACTCGTCCTCATGTGAGCCATCAAAGTCCCCGTCTTGCATTACCTCCCGCAACGCCTCCTCCTCTTTCCGCAGCCGTTCGCGCTCGCTGAACCTGTGCACACTTTCTGGGCCCTTGACGTCGAGATCGTCTCCCCACTGCACTTCGAGCCCAGTTCCGCTGAACAACGCCTGCACTTCTGTTACTACGCCTGCACACCAAGAAACATCACGAACCACCATGGTGGCATCAATGCCGCTTGCACTCGGGCTGTGCGCCGGGGAGTGCCAAATCGCGCGGCAATACGAGGGGGCAGGCACCCTTGGGGCCGTACAGCAACATTTCGATGCTGCACGTGCGGCCAAACGGCGGACCACCGCGCGCCGAGTGGCTCTGACGGCCGTCTGTCACCAAGCTCTCGACCCGGACTGAAGGGTGCGCTGCGCGTAGACGTTTCATAGCGCGTGCCCCCGAGGGGGCAAGCTTCCCGAGTAGCACGCCCCGGTTGGATACTACCCGAACCTGCTCCCCATGCGAAACGAGTTCGCACACCGTGCCGTCAAGGCCTGCTCGGAGGATCGCTCCGTCGACGTCGACTAGTTGTCCTTTCACCCACCCGACGTAAACGTCCTCTGTTCCCTCCTGCGCAAGCGATGGGTTGTAGTCGAGAAGCCCCTCACCACCTCCGTCTCGTCCCCGCTTGTTGAGGAACGAACGGCCCCCATCTACGTGGCTTGCAATCGTAGGGGTTGAAATTGCGCTGCGAGTCGGAACGCTAATGCGCTTCTTTTTGAGTGCGCGCGCAGCCTCCTCTGCTTTCTCGTCGAGCGCAACCTCATTCTGAATGATAGAATGAATATCAACACCGCCTCCAAAAGGTTCCGGAACCTGCTCGGCAACCTTCAATGCCGTGGGAATAACGTCGGTATCTTCCTTCTCGGACTCGCTGAGCTCCCCGCCCGAGACCATCGCTCGCGACACTTTATCGCGCCTGGCGAGGATCTCGCTGCGGAGCTTCCCGAGCACGTCCCAGGGCACTCGTCCGTCAGCAGACACGAACCGTCTACGTAGGTCTTCGATTCCACTCTGCAGCACACGGCTCGAGGTCAGAATTCAGAATGCGCTGTTCTGCGTTTTGCAACGCCGCTGATGAGCGCCCACACAGAGCCCAGGGCTGTGGAAACCTGGTCATAGAACGATCCAACGTCCTCGCCGTCGAGAATCAGCTCAAATTTTGGTGCGAGACGCGAACCTTCCCCTGGATTCACCGACTGCAGCATCTCCATGCCGCCACTGCTTACCCTTGCGCCGCCACGGATGCGCGAAATTGCCCCTCCCGCGCATACGCCCTTGCGATAAACACCCCACGATCGTGTGGCCTTGATCTCGGGCAACGTTTCCTTAGGAAATGACGAACACACCAGTGCTAGCAATAGATGAACGCAAGTTCCTTTGCGAGCAAACGACTCACGGAGCATTGCTCAAATGAATGGATCGCGGCGCCGCATATGCCTTCGTCCTGCGGGATTTGGCAGGTTATTCATTAGTGATCCGAGGCGGGCTCGGAAGAAAAGAGTGAACTGGCCGGGGTTGAGAGAGGTTGAGGGCATGAGGTGTTCCTGGGAACCAATGCTCAGTGAGCGATCTGCATCATAGTGCGATCTGGCATGCTGAACGACACCGCAGCTACAGAGGAGGCCCGTTTGACCGTTGTTACGAGGCGTTGAGCAGACCAGAGAACAGAGTTTGAAGCAAAGGAAAGTGTCATCCGCGAGTTGCAGCCAGACCTGATGGGAAAGCCCACCCGCTGTTTGGTCTGCAGTCTGCCTCTCTGCGTCGCAAATCTACACCCCAAACGGTGAGGACTAGCAGATTTGCAAATGTTCAACTGAAGATGAGCTTGTGCCTGGGCGGGGTCTCGGTGAGAAGCGCAACAGAACTGATCATTTGAAGGTCGTGCAGGTGCGAGGGGTGTCTCAATAGCAGTATCGACGATCTTGGGCGTGAAGTAGCGCATGCTAAGGAGCGAGCTGAAGAAGCACGTCGCCGACTGACTGCAATACTGCTGCGTCTGCATCCGGCCAAAAGAGCAGCAACTGATGAGGACTACGAAGTCGCTCTCCACCGAATGGCGCTGCGTGCCCGGTGCAGGCTGACTGAACGAGAAGTTGAGCGAACTCGAGTATGGATTGCACATGAGGAAAGGCGGTTAGCCCAGGGCGAGAACCTGGTGGCAACGGCGGGGCACGAGCTGCAGGAGAAGCTGGATGCCGTGGTGAAGAAGGTTTTCGTCCCGTCACTTTTCCACCCCGACGTGCCAGAACCGCACTGCCGCGTGCAGTTCCTGACTTTTTTGACCGCAAAACCAGGTGCTGGAACCATTGGCGTGCGTGCTAGGGGAGGAACTTAGGCTAGCAGAGGTAGAGCTCGCGGAGATGCGACGTGGGCGGGTCATGGAGGCTCTTGCGCTCTTCGGGCTTGATCTCGACGCAGATGGTGCAGAGATTCAGGGGATGCCGCTCCCACGCTTTATCCATTCTTTCAACCGACCAGCAGGAGTTGCGGCGGCCGAGGATACCATAGCACACTCAGCAGCACGGCAGGCAGTGGCCTCGCTTTGCCGCTTAACATCTATGGTGGCGCAGTACCTCTCTGTCTCCCTCCCTTTCCGAATGGAACATCGCCCGACGCATTGTGTGATCATCGGTGGAGGGCGTCAGGGCCGCGTTGAGCTCGCGCTCTCGCCGCCCTTGTCGTCCTCTGCTCTAGCCACTGCAAAGCTTCCAGGGTGTGAATGCCCCCACATGTGATCAGTTAGCAGGGTCGCGTCTATTTCGGTGAGTTACGCTGAAGAGGCACGGGGTGCAGGGGAGCTGAGACCGAGCACGAATGGATGCGTCTGTACCGGCGCGCCCTGCATCTGCTGGCCTTGAATGTCCGCCATGTAACGCCTTGCCGCCATTGATCTTGAAACCCCAAACCTGCGGCGCATCGACCCGTACTCTGCATCACATACGCATGCGGGGCAGGTAATGCTCTCGCAGATTGGGGCTGGCGCTGAAGAGCAGCGTGTACTGGCCAAACTGTATGAAATGGCCCGCATGATCCCGCCTGGCTGCTTGCCCTGGGGCTCACGCCTCATGATGCGCGCGCAGCCCGCCTGCTCGGGTCTGACACTGCCTCGGTGCGGCAGACGTGCGATGAACGATATTGCTCCAACCGCTTCGCTGCGGACGCTGCTTGCCACCTGCAGGCTGCCTGGGCTCGGGACGGGTGGAAATGTGGCGTGCGATTACGCGTACCAGGAGGAGCAGCAGTTCGCCGTCATGGGCCGCAACGGCGAGATCACAGTGCGATCACCTGTGCGCGCAGAATGGAGTGGAGGTCGAGGCTGTCGAGAAGGGCCAAACGCACTGAACATGTCTGTGGCCGCCGGCGGCGATCTCGTCTGTGGCGATACCACAGACTTCGCGGTGGTTCTCGCACCACCACCGAGTGAAACACCGGACTTTTAAGCTGGTTACTGTGAAAGAGTGAATGAGATGGTATTCCAAAGCGATGCCAACTTGTCAAACTCATGAATAACTCATCGAGAATAGTAGTTTCACAACGTAAAGGCGGCGCGGACACGCGCCGGGGGGCCTGCTAAACTTGCTCGTTCATTCGCAACCTCACCCAAACCGCTTCACAACCGATGACTCATGCTGCCGGGCCGCCTCGTTCGTATCCCGCATCGAGGAGGAGAAGCGATCCTGCGCCTTGACCTCACGCGCCGACCCCTTGGCCCAAAGCTTTTGCTCGACGCGCTTTGCCTTCGCGTCCGCACGTTTTGCAGCGGCCTTGGCCTTTGAGATTTCCGAGGACACCTGCCGCACCTTGCCGAAATTAAACATAGATCATTCTCACAAGAACTCCTGTATTCTTGCAGACACGTCAGGTGGTATCAAGCATCAAACGAGGGTGATAAAGGTGATGACTCAAACCGTGGTCATCGCCCCCCCGCTGGCGCCAGCCGATGCAGCCGCAACGCGTCCTGCAGTGCGGCCGCGAGAGCGCTCCTTTCCGTGACCGAGAGAAGCCATGAGACGTCGGATCTGGGGGATCTCCTTGGGGGCGCCATTGGAAACGATAGGGCGTGCTTGAGTCCTCCCGCGAGATCCATGCGTTGCCCATGCCATGGTCTGCCTCGCGCAAGCACGTCAGTATGCAGGCAACCGAAGCCAAGAGGCTCACATGTGCGCACAATAAGGACGCATCCATCCCAGATCAATGGCATAGGATGAAAGACCTCACTGTCGGCCTTGCGCTCAAGGTTGCTGACCGCCTCTTTAAAGCTGCTTCCACCTTCGGCGCGGGTCTGTTGACTGCATGCTGTAAGCACTCGGGATGGCAAGCATGAAAGGTGGTGACCTGACACTTGCTATCAAATAGTTGTCAAGCTGGGTTACTTTCGAGAAAACAAGTGAAAAGATGCATCTAGCTTGCGGGTCCACACGACAAATCGCTGCTTTGTCCCTGTTGACATGGGGTAACGGGCCTGCATGCTCTCAAGCTGTTTGATCATGTCCTTGCTGGAAGGCTCAGTAATCGAAGCCAGCGCCTTATTCCGCCAAGCTTTTTTAGCTGCCTTGTCGTGCCGTTCAAGAGCGTGCATCCGCGCAAACAGCCCGCCCTTCTCAATCTGCTTGTGCCATGCTTTGACTTTTCCCCTACGCGCCAGCACCGAGTTCTTTGAGGCCCTTAGGAAGGAATCAACGAAGCTGTCCCCAGACAGCACGCTGCGGTCGCCTGCTTTTGTCGCGTGCCATGCCACTGCCAAGAAGGCCAGGGCCAGAAGGGACACAGCAGCCGCGGTCTTGACCATGATTTGCGGGTCGCGGCCTTTCACACGAAAAACTAGTTTTAAACTCGATGTGTAAAGACACTGCTCTACTTATCGGTCACCAGCGCAAGTGACACTTGCGCCGAGACGTTGGGTCATGGCTGTACGAAAGCGCGTTGGAACAGGGGCTCGCTAGGGACATGGTCTTGGACATGGCAAGGGTAGGTGTGAGCTCCAGCTTCGCGCTGGTGCTTTTGGCCTCAATCCGCCTAACAGTCCCACAAGGCGTTGCAGCCTCTTCCCACGACCTGTTCTCTGGCGGGACCGATGCCACCCGTGTGCTCGGCCCGATTTTCGTCGAATGGGTAGCGGCAGGTAATGTGAGCGGGTTTGAGCTTTCGAATCAATCTTTCCGATGCGTCGATAGCCACAACTGGATGCTGCGCTGGCCTTCAGTGCTGAACCAGGATGTACGACGCTGTGACGACTATGCTCCTGGAGGGCTACGCAACGGGTTTTGTGACTATGATGAGGGGGTCTTACAAGGAAATTCAGGTTGGATTAAGGCAAAGGATGCATGCCCCCGAGCTTGCGGCATGTGCTGCCATAACTACTGCAAGGGTGATCGACGTTGCGTTGCAAGCTGTACCGCGGAAGGAGCGGGGCTAGCGGACCATTATGAGCAGTACCTTGCATTCCTGGCTGCAAGCGTGCCGCCACAAGCCGAGCTCAACTTCACAATGGTTCGTGAGCAGTACAGGGCCAGCCTTGCAGGGGAAGACTACCGTGATCACCTAGTCGTCCGATCACTGTACAAGCCGGTACCCTTTCACGGAGGAGAGTTCCTAGAGTCGAAGAATGTGTCCATCGTGGCGCAAACGCCTGGAACTTTGATCCGCTATACGACAGATGGCTCTCAACCGACTCCGATGCACGGAACGTTGGGGCATGAAGTAGTGTTGACTCGTAATGCGATGCTGCGAGCGGTTGCTTACAACGATGAGCACAGCGCGAGCACGGCATCGCACGTCGTATCTGTGGATATCAAAATCAGAGTTACGTCGCCCGTCATCACGATCAAAGAGTGTGCAACTGAGGATTTTGTGATCAATTATGATCAAACCCGGCAGTACGGGGGCGAAATGTGCGATTCGGCACGGGTTGAAGTTGCATCACTGCGTTTCGGGAGCGAGAACACGTTGTTGCGATACGTCGTGAACGGCGATTTCGACCCCCCGGCAAGTGCACCGCAGGGCCAAGGAATAGTGGAATTTACCCTCGTGGAGTCAGGGGTGATAACTGCAGTAGCATTTGTACCTGGAATGACAGCGAGCTACGTTGTGGTGTCTACACCCATCAACATCTCTTCAAATCCGAATGCGTTCAAGCCTGGAGCCAGTAATGCCCCTTTCAGGCACTTTGAAGCTGAAAGTAGGTAGTGTCACGCGATACTTTTTTGTTTGCCTGGTGGTTTTGCGGAAGGCACGAGATGTGAGCCATTGAAACCTGGTGTCCGTCCCGCAGCTTGGATGGGGACAATCGGTCTTTGGAACTTTACGGAGAAGTCGCTGACCGGCACCTACTCGCGCCCGCGGCTCACAGGAGATGGGTGCAATGAGCAGGAAGGTACATTCATTGCGCCTGCGCAGGTTGTAGACGCCTCGAGGGTACTCGGCCCTGCACAAATGCGAGGCCCAAGATGCAAGGGCGGCAAGTGGGACGTTGCCATTGGAGATGGCCCGACACTGGCGTCACTTCTTGTGCCTAAAACTGGCGACCTGGGTGAAATCGCGCGATCAGGATTGCTTTTCGACCTGCTGCTCGCGCAGGGGCTCGTCGTGCGAGACGACATCGCGCCGCTACGGGACGCGGGCACGCTGCCCTCCACTGAGCTGAGCGTCGAGGTGTGGTTCTCTGTCGCAACGACGCGGTACATTCCGCTCGCTGGTCTGGTAGGGTGCCGTTTCGATGGCAGCGAAACGTCGGGAGTACGGTATGGCAAAGGCTGGAGTCTCAGCTACTCGTCAGACGATACCCGTGATGTGACCACCCTAGTTTTCTCACTTGCATTGGAAAACAATGAGGCGGCGGCAGGACGGGGGGGGATACGTGACTATTCGACGCACATCCACCCGCGTATCCCGATCGAGCGGCTCAGCCATTTTGTGGCGACCTACGATGGGCAGGAGGTCGTCTTCTATTTGAACGGAAATGTGCACGGGCGCGAGCCCGCCTGCTCCCGCGCAGCGCAGGGTGGTTGTGGAGGCATCTTATACCCCCGCGAAGGCGACGCATTCTACACGAAGGGGCGCAAAACAAAATTTACTATAGGTATGCTGGACACCACTGAGACGGGTACAGCTGCACCGCATCACGGGCTCATTCGGCTAGTCCGAGTCATGCGCCGCGCGCTGTCCCCGCAGCAGGTGTTCGCTGCTGCAGCGCAGATCGAACGTGGCTTCTGGAAGACGCCGTGCGAACGCGGAAGCTTCGGCGCGTACGAAGGAGTGCAGCCATGCGCGCAGTGCGATCCGGGAACTATTGCCACTGTGGCCGGGCAAGACTCCTGCCGGCCCTGTCCACAAGGATTCTTCGCGCCAGCCGCAGGCGCGTCTGAGTGCTTGCGTTGCCTAGACGGGAGTGACACGCTTCCTGGAGGAGGAGCAGCCGAGTGCTCTGATGATGAATGCTTCTTGGGGACACACAACTGTCACACAGACGCTGTGTGTGCAAACACGGGGAGCGAACCGGGATCTTTCATGTGTACATGCGGCCTGGGCTTTTCTGGCTCTGGGCAGGAGTGCGAAACAGTGTGCGGGGACGGACTTGTCATGGGCGACGAACAGTGTGACGACGGAAATGATGTAGTTGGTGATGGTTGCCATCTCTGCGCGTTCGAGGAAGGCTTCTCTTGCGAGATTGTGCACGGTGTTTCCCAGGGCGCTGCAGAACTGGATCGAGGCTCCCGAGGCGCTGCGTCAACGCAGTGTACGTGCACCCAGAGTCCTGCATCGTGCTGCCAAGTGGAGCTTTCGGTCTGTCTGCAGAGGCTTGCACTTGGAATTGGGTCTCAAATGGGATGTCTTGAACAGTCGGGACGCTGTCTGGCGCAACTCCCGTCTGGCGATGAGGTGCCAACTGTGCCATGGATGCCTCGTGGGGAGCCCACCGAGTCCTGCGATGCCGTGCACGAACAGCAATGTCAGGCTGTGTATTCTTTATGCTCGGTGGCGCAGGGAACAACAGCTCCGGTGTGTATTGCTGAGTTAGGTGCATGCCAGAAAGCTGTCCAGTGTCCGAGCGCGAACTCCCGCGCGGACTCGGCACCCGAAGATGTAGAGGACGGGCCATTGCGATGAGTGAGTGACCAGTGGAAAGATTGGGAACGTGGCTGTGCGTTGCCTCTGCGGCTGGAATGCTGCGCTTTGTTGAGACTAGCGTGCGCATCTTCCATTTACTCAATATCTTTGTGCGGGAAGCACTGGTCCATCAATTCGGCCATTGCGATGTCATTTTCTGATAGCCCTGCAACGTCCATGGGGGCACTGAGCCAAAGTGAAACATAGTCTACGTATGCTGCCTCAAGGATACAGTCCTCAGGTGCCAGGAACGGTCAAGCCCCCCGTACCATCCCCCCCCCCAAGACACAACCCCATGGGAGGGAAAGCATGAGGAGACCGGAGACGGACTACGGGACCAGCCTGAGCAATCATGCGTGGTGAGCGTTACGACAACTCGGTTGTAAACGTTGTACCATTCCTGCGACCATTCGAGCGGCGTCCCTACGATTTAGCACGATTTCGTCCATTTTTCTGTTTTCAGACAGGCCATGAACTAGCCTTCATAAAGATCAGCAGCTCTACTACTCTTGTCTGCCGCGCAGATCATGTCGGTACCGGGAAAGCTTGAATCTGATGTGCGCTTCAAAATGCTGAGCTGATGTAAACTATAATCAAAGAAACTACGTGGGTAGGAAGTACCGGGTGATGTTCCATTTTCTCTGCAATCAGTGCAACGCGACTCATCCAACCCCATGCCTCACCAAAATCGACGAAGACGAACGTCTTTGTGATTGCGTCTCTGTCGCCTTCTTCGGCGTTCCACCTGCCCAACGGAAAAACGCCGCAAGCTACTCACTCGTCCGTAAGGCGGTTCTCAAGCGAAACCTGGGACGGTGACACTGATGCTCAGTTGGCTCGGCCGTACCCTCTACTAAGTAGTGACTCCAATGCATCTGCCCGAGCATCCTCGTCGAGTGATTTTGGCCGAACGCCCATCGAACGGACCTCGGCGAGACTCCCGGCGAAGTGCAGACAGCTGCTGCGGATTACACTCGTGCAAGAGATGGGGATGCCTTGCGCGAATACAGCTCTACCAGTACCGGGTACTTGACACAATCTCTTGAACGTGACGATGAGAGAACTTGCACGCCTGAATGATGCGCGCATGTTCTCCGTGTCTTGTAACAAGACTCTTGTTTGCGGTGCGGTTTCCGCTGCGCTTCGGGGGCCCGCCTCTGTACCCGTTTTTTCTTTCTCGAGGGTTTGAGTTGAAGTTCAACTACTGCGTTGGAACTGGAACTGGAACTGGTGGGGAGCGCAGCTTGGTAGGGCAGGGGCGTTGAGTGAGGAGACGCAAGCTCCAGCCGGCGGGTTCAAACGGTGGTGCATATTTGTGGTCGCCCATGTCGGCGTTTGACAACTTCTTGGGCAGCGTGATCCCATTCCATGAGCAGTGGAAGGCCCGAATCGAACCTTGCGCATCTCCCTTCCCCGAGGTCTGCTCGACCTCTGCTATTATGGCGCGCAGCACTAAGTAGTCATTCTGTCTGACAGAGCATTCTGAGCGGTGTGCCGATTTCCGTGCAGGATGACACTGGGCCGTGTTATAAGATGCCTGCGGGAGTGCGGCACCTCTCGGATCGCGATTGGCACTCGACCCTGCAGCTCTTGGTCTTCTACGCGTACATTCAGATCATCGTCATAATTGTTGCGGTTATTTGGGATGTCTCCAAGGACACGGTGAGTTTCTGTCTCTGCGTCCTCGCCAAGAGTCCAGCCTGGGCCCGAGCACGTGGTGACCAATGGTTGTTGATCGTCTTGACCGGCAGGTGATGAAAATGTTGAGGATAACGAAGCGGGAGCTGAAGATCGAAAATGCGATTTTCAATCTGATTGTGGTCCTGTCCCCAGCGTATGGCAGTGTCTGCATGAAAAGGGCACCACGCGAACATGAAACTACTGCAGCTGTTGTGCCGCTCATTCATTTTCGCATGCGGCAGGACTCGCTTGACGTGTTTCTATCGATTTCCACGTGTGTAACCTTTATCGTGCGTGCGTATGGAGTTGCGGACAAGACCACGGTATTTGATGTGTCGATCGTCAATGTGATAGATATCACAGGCGCTTGCTATTTCAGCTTGGTGTACATGTACCAGTGGGTGCAGGTTTAACCCCAGTTGAATAATCATGTTCACTGCTTGTACATATAAACGGCGCTGCAAGCTGAATGATATGTTCTGCCGCAGACGGAATCGTTCAAATTCAAGTATGTGACGTCATCGATTCCGATGCTTAATCTACTGACAATTACCTCGGCCTTGTCGGTACAGTCACAGGCTGACGGGTGGCTACCGTTCACATTTCTGCGCAGCATATGCATGACCGCAGCTCTTCACCGCCTCATGCGAATCACTGACCTCCCAGAGTTATACGAGCAGCTCTTTCTCTCAGCGTCGGACTTCTTCTCGATGGTGTTTTCCTTCGGGGGTATCATCTACATCCTTGAAAATCTCGGAAACCCTGCAGGATGGTCCGATAGCGGTGAGAATTTCACCTTTCTTCGCGCTATCTGGTTTGTAATGGTAACCGTCTCGACCGTTGGCTATGGCGATATATACCCGGTTTCCATTTTCGGTCAAATCGCGGGAATGCTCTTTATCGTGCTTGGCGTCGTCTTCTTCGGATCACGAACGCAGCGTATCGCTTCGCTGCTCAACGACGCCGCTGCAGGACTGGGGCGCTTTTCCGGGGGACGTCACCGCCGGCACATCATTCTGTCAGGCGAGGTGAACGAGGTCAACTTTCACGACTTTGCATACGAATTTTACCATCCAGAGCACATGCACTCGACGAAGAGCAAGGTCGCGCTCTGTGTGCTTTCGAAGAACATGATCGATCCTGAGGCAGCTTACGTCGACGACTACGTACAGAGCCAGGTTCAGTTTCTGGTCGGTTCGCTTCCACGCGACCTCGATCGCGTCAAAATCAAGGACGCTGCGGCCTGCTTCTTTCTTGCGGATGATCACGCTGCAGACCTTTCCGTTCAAACTGATCGTGAGATGCTCTTGCGCGCGCTGAAAGCGAAACGGCGCGCTAAGAAACTTGTGCGTATGGACCTACCTACCTACGTTGGTGTTCTCCATCCTGACTCACTTCAATCAGCGGTCGGGATGACGGCTCTCTGCGTCTCGAGCCTGAAAACTGGGCTGCTCGCCAAGTCTGCAGCCTGTCCCGGAGTCATCCCACTGCTCGCAAACCTTTTGATGTGTGTAGACCAAAAGACCAAGGAGGATGCTCGCGTGCAGGCTGGTGGCCTACTCAACGACGAATATATCATTGGGCTCGATTGCGAGGTGTACAAAGTGAAATTGCCGACTACTGCCTGCAACGGCAGAAAGTACGGTGATCTAGCTGCACTGCTCTTCGAGCATGGGATGACGCATCCCAAGAACGAGCTTGAAACCTCAACAATGATTCTCCTCGGACTTGGGTACAATGACTCTAAAGGCAGCGGCGACGGCACCGAGCCAGCAGAGCGTATACTTATCTACCCGCCCTACGATGAAATCATCAAGGAGGAGGCATACGGCTACTTTATCGCGTCCGAAGTGCCAACGGAACGTACGTTGAAGGCCATATTCGGGGAAAATTCTGCCGAACACAAACAACACGTATCGTTCAAGGATTCCCAGAAGAAGACGCGGGCCGCCGATGCCTCAACGCATGACTCTTCTCAGCAGCAGCAAGGCACTGGCGGGCAAGCGGATAAGGGCCATAATATTTCGAAGTCGAGCATGGACCAGAGCGATGTGAATCACGCGAATCAGTGGCGCACAAAGTTGAGACAAATGCTCAATCCGCTCCCTGATAAACTCATGCCCACCTGGGACAAGGCAACAAGCGGAAGATCCGGGATGGACCCGCACACTGTCCAGTTTGGCCATCGCGTGAAACTCCGGGACCACATTGTTGTATGCGGCCTCCCGATATCGGCATGCGCCCACTCTCAAAGCCCCCAACTCCAAGTTGTGCACCGCATACTTGAGCAGTGAGGCTCAAGTATGCGGTTCACGGGCAGGTGGATGACTTCGTGAATGCGCTGTGGACACAGCAGAGCGAAGATCGGGAGCGGCAGGTCTTGTTTCTCTGGGATGGGGAGATCACTGACGACCAGCTGTCCTATATGAAAGACAAGGAAGGCGTGTGGCTCCTAAAGGTCACCCTCAACATTTGAATTTACTGTGAAATCTTCTGTAGTAACTTTCGCGCGCCGCTGGCATGCCACTATCAATAACGCGCAGTCGGAAGCAGGTCCCTCCGTTGGATCCTGAGTCGCTGAAGAAGGCCAACGTCGAGGAGTGCTACACAGTATTAGTCCTTACTGAGCGCCGCGGGCGCGAGTGGAACGAGCCAGGTATCATCGATTCGGGCGTAGTCTTTGCTCACCGCTTCCTGTCGACACTTGACGATCGCCCGGGGGGGCAATCCGAGGACCAGCGTGCCGTTTTGCGGTCGCTCGTAGCCAAGGGGCGTGTCGTGTGCGAAATCAACGAGAATGCAAACATCGACCTGATGGAGCAGGATCTGGAGGATGCAGCACACCTCGACGACAAGACGCCATTCCTGCGCCCCATGTACGCGGCTGGCAGCATCTACTCCTCGTCAATCGTGTCTGCATTGATGGTGCAGGCGTTTTACAACCCGGATATTCTTCCGCTCTTTGGAACGCTCATTTCAAGTAAGATTTCGAACACAGCGGTCAAAGTCAATGCGACACCGGGGAGTCCCGACGGACATGAACGCCGGGTGGTGCTTGAGCAGATCAAAGTACCGCCTCAGTACTGTGACCACGAGTATCGTGAGCTTTTCCACGGGTTGACAAACCTAGGAGAAGGTTCAAAACTTCCTCTCGGGCTGTACCGCCTCAACTGCCAGGTTCCGAACAAGGATTGGAAGAAGTTCTGGTACACTTACACGAACCCGGATCCGCGGACGATCTTGCGCAGCGACGACCTTCTGTTTGTACTCTCCGTGGCAACGAGCAAAGATCAGTATAAGTGCGGTGCCCGGCAGGGTCCTTCGAAAGGTCACGCTGTCGTAATGGAGTGCCCGACGTGTGGTTCCACACCCGGGGTACAACAATCCTAACCTGACAGGGCTGTCAGGGGAAAGGGGGATTGAAGGAGAAGAGATTTACTGTGAATTAAACTAAAGAGGTCTGCCTGTACACAAGCGAATGCTGGTATACGAGTAGCGATTAGGCAGTTGCTCTACGCCACGCCCGACAGTGCGAATCCTTGCATGGGGCCTCGTACTTGACTACCACACATCACAATTCCACCCGCATCTGCGCGAAGTATTGCCTGCTACTGTTTGCCAGCTTGTGCAGCTCGTGACTGCTGGGCCTGCTGCTGCAACGCGCCGAGTTTGTTCTTTTTCTCCTCCATGCGTGACTCGAGGTCGTTGACGTGGTTTTGCGTTCGCTTCCTGCCACATCCACAGCCGTTTCTGCTCAGTCCCACAAGCTCAAAATCTAGACAACGAGCTGAGGATGCACGGTGCAACATGCTAGTTGAACAAGACTATCACGGAAATTTTGCCCGGTGGAACATCAGAAGGCACGTAGGGTATTGAGAACGCTACATTTCGTCTCCGATGTACTGCAGACGCTTTTCAACGTTGGAGCGCGCCTCGTCGAGATCCTGGGTGAGCAAGACGGGTCCAACAAGCTTGTAGACTGTCGAATCATCCTCGAGCATATTGAGCTCTTTGAGCACCATATCATTTTCGTTGTACTGACCCAGCAGCTTGGAGTACTGCTGCCCCATCTTCTGGTGGTCTGCTCAGACTTCGACTGTCAGCCGATCACAGTGGGTGCTAGCATTGCGACCACGCTGGCCTGGTTACGGCAACATAGTCTAAAGACAGGTGTGGGCCGCTATGTGAAATCTGGCCAGAACATTAAACAGAGCGCGAATGCAATCCCGAACTGTGAAACCACGGGCATCATTCTCGGGAGGACAAGCTCGCCCTTTTGCATAGTCTGAAATGCTTTGATTTCCTGCTCCATCTTCATTTGGACTGGAGTGGCCATGTTCGACGATCCGCCTCAGCCTGCCAGTTCCAACATGCTGAGAACCACAACCTCGCCCAACGCAGATGCGAGCCCGTGCAGCTACCCACTGCATCACCAGTGCAAGACGCTGTCAAAGACTAAGAACGCGGATGAAATCCACACTTATCACGTCACAATCGCAACGTCACAATTGCACTCCAGGTTTCAAGTGAAGTAGTACCTTCTCAACCGATGATCGCCGGTGGCTCTCAGACAGCGACTCCCGCGAATTCTTGACTGAAACAAAAACGATACAAAGGCCCGCCTCAATTCGAGAGTATCGGCAAAGAGCCCGACATGTCCCAGTTCGCTCAGAGCTTGGCCGGATGACGCAAATCCATTATCGAGCAACTTTATCGAACGCGGGTGAACACCCGCCCAACCTAAGCTGTGAACGTCGCCGCCCCTTGCGACACGGTTGCGATTTAACACGTAACAGCTACCGACGGGCTGATGTCGCCTGCTTCCTTCTACCATGCTCGACAAAGCTCAGAAGCTTAATATGCAATCCCTATTGTTGCATCACACAAGCGCCCCCACTGAACCTCAACTCACATTTCACAACGTACCAGCTCCAAGCTGCATTTACTTGAGCAGAGGGCCTGCAAGGGTGTCGATTCGTCAGCCTCTCTATTTTGGACGTGATTGGAAAGATCCACCTCCCAAACTAGTGGCAAGCGATAAGCGGCCGTGACCACAGCGTGGACGAAACGATCCTTACAACACACAGATCGAAAACGTCGTGTGAACACCACCACGAGCCCAAACGTAGATTCCAACACTCTGGTGCATGTTTCCCGGAACCACACTCGAAACAAGCGTGGGTGTGAATATATGAGCCGAGCTACACAAACCCTCGATGTCCACAGTGGAAACACCTTCTTTGAACAGATCCAGCAGTGAAAAGTGCTTCAGGACGCAGCTACGAAAGGTCGTGTCCGCTCTGGTGGGCAGCGCACCCGTGAACTGCCTGATGCACGCCACGCGGTTGCCGAGGTAGTCAAACTTGTCAACACAGTAGTCCATACGCTTCATGTTCTTGAAGATATTCGGCCAGGTGTAGACCGAAGCGCCGATCGGCGGCAGGTACCCGGGCTGCAGGAGCGGGGGGAGATGCAGATGTCAGCACCGAGGAGGTTCCTGCATGCGGTCCCGCAGCCCGGACAGTGCGGCATCTGGCCAGTGATAGCCGCACGTCTACTAGCCATAGCCGCACGTCTACTAGCCACGAGTCGCCTGGGCAGTCCTCCTGGAAAAACAACGCTGGCAGAACAAGCGCGTTGCCTCCCGAATGTATGCCCCTCGAGCTACGTGAAAATCTCATCCTCGTGCTATTACGCCCCGAAGGAACACAAGTTGGACCCGGCACAGAAAGCAATAACATGGCGATTGCATGTTCCTCCAGCCGGGCGGAGACACACCGGGGGCTTGGGGATGCCCACAAAGCCGAGGTACTGGTCGTCGCTGGTGTGGGCGGTGATGACCGAGCCCGAACCGACCTCCTGCAAAAGCTGGAACATGCTGTGGAACACGAGCTAAGATCAGAACCAGAACAAAAGATGCAGAGTCTTGACAGCAATGCGCGGATCTTATGCGCACTCCCGGCCGTCAAGCCCATCCAGGCAAGCCAGACCAGCAGCACATCGAAGCTTCATCAACACGCCAGAAATTCCCCCCAGAAACAGGGAAGTTGAACTCTCATCACAGCCAACAATGCTTTGAGAACATTTCCAACACATTGGATTTGTCCATGGCCCAGAACTGCGACCCTAGGCACACATGTGCAGAGGGACGGGTGGATCCAACCTGGGCGCTCGTCGACTCCTACTGCCCAAAATATGCGTCCAATTTTCAGTCTACCTTGTGGTTCGTACAGTAGAGTGAAAATTTGCCCGTCTTATACGCGACCATCACACCAAATTGAACAAGTGCTAGCAGGTTGACACAGGACTTAGCGGGATGGACCTGCTCGGCGCCGCCTACTCGGACAGTGAAGGGGATGATGACGCATCGACTACGCCGGAGCAAGGATCTAAAGGTGTGACTCACATTGCGAATAAAGTTTGAGATTTACACAAAGGGTTTCCCATCCTGATCTCCTCTCTTGAGCGTGATCTGCACCGCAGTCCGAAGCCAGATGTCTGTTCTTCCTGCACCAACGGGGAGCGCATCATCATCGCTTTCATCTTTACTTCCTCAGACAAAGAAGCCTCGGCGCGTCGTCCAGCCTCTGATCAAGCCGGCGGTTGCGGCAGCGGAAGACTCGGACGAGGAAGAAGAGAAGTTCCTGAACACTGCACCTGCCAACTCGAGCCTTCTTTCCTTCGTGAGTCCTCGTTACCGGAATCACCCCCAGGATCTGGAAATTATATTTATGTGTGCGGCATGGCTTGTATTGACGATGCCTTTGTCTCACGAAAGGGTATTCGTTTCTGCGCAGCTGCCGGCGCCCAAATCGCAGCCAAAGCCTCAGGAGCAGGCGACCGCATCGACGGTTTCGGGCAAGAAAATGTCGCATGCCCAGATGACGTATGACTCCAACCGAAGTTATCTGGATTGTGACAATGCGGCTTGGAGCAAGTGCTGAACGAAACGCATCTCGGGCGGCCTGAAATTCTCCCACGCCGAGCAGGTCGATGCTCTTCAACAGACAGCTGCAGTCCTCGCGCGAAGAGAGGGCCAAGAAAGATGCCGAGGCTGAGGAACGTATTGATCAAGAACAGAGTGGAGATGGGTCTGAGACGGCGGGGCACACGGGAGTCGGTGAGGCTGGACCGGCTTCAGCGGGGCAGGCGCCGCTTCCACCAGGTGTGCGAACGTTGCTTATTGTTGAGCCTTCCTGGTCCATTGTCCTGCACAAGCCGCGCTTCGGCTGCGTAGTCGGGTGCATGTTTCATACATATCGCAAGGGGGTCAATTGTGCGTCCCTGATGTTTTTGCAGGATGGGGCAAGCAGTGGGACGACGGAGCACAGGATTACTACTACTACAATCAGCAGACGGGGCAGACGCAGTGGGAGCCTCCAACAGGGCGTGTTGACGACGAGCTTCCCGAAGAGGTCAAGCGACAGCTTGAGGTTTGCTAGCCACCCTACTTCTGGACAGGAAGTGCGGCCGAAATGCACTTCCGGATTCGCGTCCTCCCGCTTCCCGGATTCCTCAGGCATGCCATCTGCTATCTGAGCACCCGCTTCCTCTGCGCACAGCGAGATGCACGGCGTGCAGCAGCACGAGGAGAAGCACCTGTGCTGGCGCTTGGGCAGGTTGCAAAGGCCATCGATGCTGGCAGCATGATGCAAGGTGAAAAGCATGTGGAATACGGAAGTGCCGCGGCTGCATACCACACGCCGATGCAGTATGCCCCAATCGAAGGCCCTTTGCATGCAGAGAGACAGAGCGAAGGTGTTTCAGTGTGCAGTAGCTTCTCATTCTCTGCATCCCGTTCGATCATTTCGAAAGCTCGGTGGGAATTAGCTTGCAAGGTCTGAGTACGTTGAGGACTGGCTTGCAGATCGCAGGCGCCAACGAAACTCGCGAAGCGCAAGCATCAGATTACCGACGTTCTGCATACGGTCAGTCTACTTTATTCGCTCAGAAATTGCGCCAAACAGTTGGGCATTGCGTTTGGACAGGGGGGTGGGGGTTAAGGGGCAACGCTGCTTAGCACACTGCTAGAATCTTGTCGACCCCCCCTCTGTTACCGAGCGCGGAGACGCCGAATCACTCGTCATCAAACTGATGTTTCGGTAGACGACTGATTGATGGTTGTACACAGGCCGCAGTGAACGAGCTCAAGTACCTTGACCATCAGGCCCAAGGCCGGCGGTCGCGCCAGGCGGTCAATCAACGATACGGTTGGTGAGGTCGAAGTTGGGTGCCCAGCAACTGAGGTTCGGTGGCGGCGGGCGTGCATTTGCAGTAAATCAGTGGCTAGAATGCGTTCGTTGACGCACGCTGCTTGAGAGGGCAATGGAAGGATGCCTTTCTTGAATGAGATTTGAGGTCGCAGGGAAGTGTATCTTCCTGGAGAGATAGGTCTTCATCAAGTAGGGTTCTTGACGGCGAACGTCTGCATTCTTTGCGTCCCACTGCATTTTTAGGGGGCACAAGGCCATAAGTCCAATCATGCATTGTGTCAATTCCATCACTCGCCAGTGCATCTACACACCTGGGCGACGGAGATAAACATGTTTGATCGCTGCACGCTGCAGAGCTCCAATCTTGCCGTACAATGCAAGAGGTACGAACACACATGCTGTGCGTTTACTCAAAAACGCAGCACTTCGCCATTTTCCCAACATCCAGCCCAGAGCTCTGCTGTTGTGCGCCCCATGCGCGCAGCCGACCAGCATCGCCGATCAGCGGCCAGCAACCAAGCCAGGGCCCCTGCTGCACAAGCCACAGAACCTGCGCAGCCGTTATCTCCAGCCAGCGATAAACGCCTAGTACCACGCGCCCAGAAACTCGCTATTCGCCAGCCAAGCTGCAAACACTGCCGCAGCTGCTGCAGCCCGCCCGCACAAGCTTCTCCCAGCTTCCCCGCTCAAATCCGCGCGCTCCTTTCGAACTTCGCGCGAGCCCGCATTCTGCCCCGTGAAGGCCGTACCACGTGGTAAGTACTGTAGCACATAGTCGGCCCCATAATAACGAGGCTCCGGCGGAGCTTCTTACTTCGCAGCGAGCGACTCCGTCATCGCGGTGTACACCTCAACTGCTATTTGGGCCTTCGCCTTCTCAACCTCATCCGTCGCACGAGCAAGCTCCGCTTCAGCCTCCGATTTGCCCGATGCAATCAGAGCAGGGTCAAGGTCCTCGAATTTCACAGCTTCAATCGCGCAAACGTCCAGGGTGGAGTCCGCGTGCGCGAACGCGAAGCCGCTGGATACGAAATATTTCTCCACCTCGCCGGGCGCAATCGTCACCTCGACGGTGCCCGGGCGCAACTCCGAGATAGTTGGGACGTGGCCAGGAAGGATGCCGAACATGCCATCAGCCCCCGGGACGATCACCTGGTCGACCTCCTTCTTGGAGAAGATTGCGGCGTGCGGCGCAAGGAGATTGAAAGTAAGCTTAGCGGGGATCGTTCCTCCGCTGGCGGGCTTGGCATCGTCAGCCATGCCGCGACGCTGAATAGCGGCAGGAACCGAGCGAGCAGCGGCCACGGAAGGTCTAAGGGCGCGGCGCGCCGCGCGGCTGGCGATCCCAGCAAGCATTCCGTTCGATGTCGAGGTGAGGCCTGAGGTTGAGCGAAAAAATCAGCGAGATTTTGCTCAACGCTTAACTTTTTGAGACTTCTATGGCAAAAGTCCAATCAGTCAACTATAAAATTGATGTTGGCGAGAGCGGATCGATTCCACGCGCTCCTCGCTGGCGAAGGGCAGGCGCAGTGTGGTTGGGCCAGGAAAGGGGAGCAAACGAGCAAGAGCGAGGGACGTGGAGGCAAAAACTATGGCTGCAGCTGATGAGTTCTACCTGCGGTACTATGTGGGGCATCAGGGAAAGTTTGGGCACGAGTTCCTCGAGTTCGAGTTCCGCCCCGACGGCAAGATGCGCTACGCCAACAACTCGAACTACAAGAACGACACAATGATCCGCAAGGAGGTGTTTGTAAATGAAGGTGTTATCGAGGCGCTCAAAAAAGTCATCAAGGACTCGGAGATCATGCAGGAAGACGATCGGAACTGGCCGATGCCCGACAAGGTGGGCCGGCAAGAGCTTGAGGTCTCCGTCCCCGCCTCCCTTCGGCCGAATGCGTATTCAAAGAAGTCTGTCAGCCTGTCAGCCAGGCTTTCCCACTTGCGCGCATGAGACAACGTTTTTTTGGCTGCTCTGACTCCTAGACCTATACGAGTCACGGTCCTGGCCGTCTGCGCTGATTCTGTGGGGGTTCCCTGTGGTTTTGCTGCTATTTCGGAGGCCAAAATTGATCAGACACAGTCTGAGACCTCTTCTGAGGGTGCTCATGATTCTCACCACATGCTTTCTTGCGCTCTTAACCGTGTGGGATTCGGTCGCTGCATTCTCGAGGTTGTGTTGACGCTTGAACTCAAGCACCCTCTGAACAGGTTGTCATGGGGAATGAACACATCTCTTTCACAACCACCAAACTTGGATCGCTGCTTGATGTTGAGGACTCGAAGGATAAGGATGGCCTTAACATCTTCTACTACCTCGTCCAGGTGACCAGCGCACGTGTTTCTAGGGGGACTAGGTTCCTGCTGCGAGAAAAAATGCAGTCGGCCCATCAACATGAGGGAGAGAAGATTCTTCGCTAGTGCCATAAGCGACGGTAGAGTGTTGGAAAGCCGATCGCAACGCTGACATGTGCTGCATGGTTTTCTACAGGATCTCAAGTGCTTTGTCTTCGCGATCTGCCAGATGCATTTCAAGATCAAGCCCATCTGAGCGAGGGAGAGGGGCCGGGACGTGCTGCCCCAATTACACAACGTAAAGCAGCAGTGTTTCCCACTACAGTGGATTGGTGTAGTGCTCTATTCTATTCGACCAATGCCCGTGCTTTTCGGACATGCCTACTTCGGCCTGCTCCCTCGTCCCTGTCGGAGCCCGTCACGCGGGCCAGGTCTGAAGACCTGCCTGATTCCCTCCCCGGGCGAGACCTGCGTACACAGCGCTTCGTCACTTCCACGGCACACTGCACTGACACGCGAGTCGGGCATCGTATTCACACCTCCCATGACTCGCGGTGCTCACTGATGCGCCCCGTGCGCGGATCCATGACGTGCTTCACACCCCACGGCCATGCCAGCACAGGCCGCCAAGGAAGATTCAGCTGTAGCTTGACCATCACGCGCGAGATGATGCTCTGGCCTGACTCATCGACCTGGAGGGAGAGCAGTCGCGTTTCGGAGTCGAGGATGAACTGCGGCAGGTTTTTCAAGTTGTTGACGAAGCGTGCCTTCCCCCTGAAGGACGCGAATGGATCTGCCAACGATAGCCAGAACGTGAGTTGTCTCAGTGCAGACAGGCTCCAGTCAAACAGGCCAAAGCCTAGTTCCGGATTCTGGCTCCAAGATTGTCACGCCGTCGTTATGACAATCACGCCCGTGGGTTGAAGCAACGTCGCATGGGGGGCATGCGTCTTGAGTGCATACCCGCAAAGACACAGTCGTCTGTGTAGAGGGACAGATCCATATCCCCGCTAATGAAGTATTCCTTTTCGTACTCCCCCTGCAATCTCTTCAGCATCTCGTCTGCGGTTAGACCCATGGGTGTGTCGTCCTCATTAGGAAAAATTTGAGAGTCCTGTGATCCCCGGAGTGCTCTCGCAAAGTTCCCCAGCATCTCGGCAGCATACCATGTTACTTTCAGCGGAAGGCTTGCCTCCTCCTCCGTGTCGTCACGCTTCACCATCCTCAAGCCTGCACCGCACTTTCTGGTCCCTGAAGAAATCCAGCGCTGTTCGCACCGCGCTGCACCGCGCCCGACTGCTTCCTCCGGCAAGGAGGCCAAGCTGTTTGGAGCAAGCGGCGCGAAGCCGACTGCGAAATTTGCAGTGCCGAGCAGAAGCGTTGCAAAGGAAATCAAGGCTCGGGCCTGACGGGCAAACATGTTGCGGGCGACAGTTCCACAACGCGCTTTGGTGTAAAGTGGCTGCAGACAATGCCTAATGCAAGTCTAGAGGGCCGCTCACGGTCCTTCAAGACTGCCACAAGCTCCTCATGGATACTGGGCTCAAGGAAACCGGCGAGGCCGACGACGATGGCCGCGAACACCAGGGTCAGAAGCCAGCCCCGACGCTCGTGTCGCTTGCGGAGGAGGCAAGCCTTCCTCTGAAAGTAACATGGTATCACCACGGGCACAGCCGGTCTGACGCTTGATTTCACCGTCGTACACCCTGTCGGCAGGAGGGGCACGGAGTACACCTGTAACGAGAACGCGCTCCACAGGGCCTACCGCACCAAGGTGACCAAGCACCACGAGTGGCTTCAGGCTAAGAACTGGAGCTCTCCACCCCGGGTCACTACGCCTCCTCTATGATTTCGCGCGCCTCAAGACGGACGCCGCCGAGCAGCACGCCGTCGCGAACTCCCTGAGGTCGCCCCTGACACCAGAGCAACTATGCCAGCGCCGCGGTGCAACGTTCGCTCGACTCCGGATGGAGGCTCAGCTGTACAGCCTCCGGGCCTCAGCTACACGGCTCACTGGGAAGCACTGGGC
>Ga0115567_10001077_pt1 | contig 27400 bp, 22 predicted proteins | sample COGITO_mtgs_1204_2_FD_88679 | JGI IMG/M metagenome (GOLD analysis project Ga0115567, IMG submission 88679) | Pelagic marine microbial communities from North Sea - COGITO_mtgs_120412 | ecosystem: Environmental > Aquatic > Marine > Epipelagic | place: Germany:Helgoland, sampling site Kabeltonne... | reverse complement strand
GGCCCTGGCGAATCTGCAGGCAACTACCGCGAGATCGAAATAAAAGGCGGTAAAATCGAAACTGTTCGCTTCCGTTAATCAACGCAAAATAAAAAACAACGGCTCGGGGAAACTCGGGCCGTTGTTTTACGCAGAGACCAAAGATGCTTGGAGAATTTTATGATTGTTGTTGAAGATCTGCACAAACATTTTGGCGGTTTTCATGCTGTTGACGGGGCAAGTTTAAAGATTGAAACGGGGTCTATAACTGGATTGATCGGTCCAAATGGCGCAGGAAAAACAACTCTTTTCAACGTTATAGCTGGAAATCTTAAATCAACCTCCGGTCGTGTTCTCATGGACGGTGAAGAAATCACCGGCCTTGCCCCACATGAACTTTTTAAAAAAGGCCTGCTGCGCACATTTCAAATCGCCCATGAGTTTGGCTCTTTAACTGTGCGCGAAAACCTGATGATGGTCGCTGGCGCACAAAGCGGTGAAAACCTGCTTAACGCCTGCTTCAACCGCAAGGCAATCAAAGCCCAAGAAGAAGCGTTGAGCGCCAAAGCTGATGAAGTGCTGGCGTTTTTAACCATTTCGCATCTGGCAGATCAACGTGCGGAGCATATTTCGGGCGGTCAAAAAAAGCTTCTTGAGCTTGGTCGCACCATGATGGTTGATGCCAAAATCGTTTTTCTCGATGAGGTGGGCGCAGGCGTAAACCGCACGCTTTTGAACACAATTGCAGATGCTATTTTGCGCCTAAACCGAGAAAAAGGTTATACTTTTTGCGTAATTGAGCATGACATGGACTTTATCGCTCGCCTCTGCGACCCCGTCATTTGTATGGCCGAGGGGCGGGTTTTGGCTCAAGGCACCGTGGACGAGTTGAAGAATAATGACCGCGTAATTGAAGCCTATTTGGGCACGGGGCTAAAGAATAAGGTGGCACATAATGGCTGAACCGTTTTTGATCGGCGACACGATGACGGGTGGCTACGGCTCTAGTGATATTTTGAACGCCTGCACCATTGCAGTAGAAAAAGGTGAAATTGCTGTAATTGTGGGTCCGAATGGCGCGGGGAAATCAACTGCGATGAAAGCTATTTTTGGGATGCTGAGCCTACGCGGCGGCTCGGTGCGGCTGAAAGGCGAAGATATCACCAAACTCAGCCCGCAAGACCGTGTGTCAAAAGGCATGGGCTTTGTGCCGCAAACGCATAATATTTTCACCTCGATGACTGTGGAAGAGAATTTAGAAATGGGCGCTTTTTTGCGCCGTGATGATATCAGCGGCACGTTAAACCAAGTCTATGATCTGTTTCCGATTTTACGCCAAAAACGCTATCAGCCTGCGGGTGAACTTTCGGGTGGGCAGCGCCAACAGGTGGCCGTTGGTCGTGCCCTGATGACCGAACCGTCGGTATTGATGCTGGACGAGCCGACCGCAGGTGTTAGCCCTATTGTGATGGATGAACTATTTGATCGTATTATTGAAATTGCCCGCTCGGGAATTTCAATTTTGATGGTCGAACAAAATGCCCGCCAAGCGCTCAATATTGCCGATAAGGGCTATGTTTTGGTGCAAGGGGCAAACCGGTTTACCGATACGGGTGCAGCATTGATGGCGGATGACGACGTGCGTCGTTCCTTCTTGGGGGGTTGAGATGGACCAGTTAAACGCGCTGATTGTCTTTTTGAATTTTGTTTTTGTGCCAGGGCTGACCTACGGAGCGCAACTTTCGCTTGGGGCCTTGGGTGTAACTTTGGTTTACGGTATTTTACGCTTTTCCAACTTTGCCCATGGCGACACGATGGCCTTTGGCACGATGGTGACCATTCTTTTTACATGGTGGTTCCAGTCGATGGGATTGCATTTTGGCCCCTTGCCCACCGCCCTATTGGCGATGCCCTTTGGCATCTTATTCACGGCTTTGTTTGTTTTGGGCACCGACCGTGTGGTTTACCAATTTTATCGCAAGAAAAAGTCTGTTTCGACTATTCTGGTTATAGTCTCGGTTGGGGTGATGTTTGTGATGAACGGGCTCACGCGCTTTATCATTGGAGTTGAAAACCGCAATTTTGAAGATGGAGAACGGTTTTTGATTACAGCGCGTGATTTCAAAACCCTCACGGGTTTGGACGAGGGGCTGGCCATAAAAACCACCCAAGTGATCACCGTTGTGGTGGCCATTTTGGTTGTGGCGGCGATGTTTTGGTTTTTAAACCGCACACGCACTGGAAAATCGATGCGCGCCTTTTCTGATAATGAGGATTTGGCTCTTCTGTCAGGCATCAACCCCGAGCGGGTAGTGCAAGTCACCTGGATACTTGCTGCCACTTTGGCCACGGTTGCGGGCGTGCTTTATGGGCTAGATAAATCATTTAAACCCTTCACTTATTTTCAACTTTTGTTACCGATTTTTGCTTCGGCCATTGTGGGTGGGCTTGGCAATCCTTTGGGTGCAATCGCAGGCGGTTTCATCATTGCCTTTAGCGAAGTGATGGTCACCTATGCGTGGAAAAAAGTCGCCACCTATGCGTTACCCGACAGCTGGGCCCCTGATGGGCTTTTGCAGCTTATGTCAACGGATTATAAGTTTGCGGTCAGTTTTTCGATTTTAATCTTGGTGCTTTTGTTCATGCCTACCGGATTATTTAAGGGAAAATCAGTATGAATTTAAGATCCGTCGCACTTTTCGCGGGCCTTGCCCTTATGTTCATTCTGACGGGGCAGTTACAAAGCTGGAACTTGTCACTCAGCATCTTAAATACCGCTTTATTGGCCGCTATCATGGCGATGGGCGTCAATATGCAATGGGGCTTCGCGGGGCTTTTTAACACGGGCATCATGGGCTTTGTAGCGCTTGGGGGACTGGCGGTTGTACTTGTCTCATCCGAGCCGGTTCCCGATGCTTGGCGCGCTGGCGGGCCGGGTGTTTTAGCCGCTTTGATTTTGGGTGTTTCCATCATCAGTCTGTCTATCATAGCCTATAAAAAACTGCCGGCAGGACGCAAACGCACTTGGGCGATGATTGTGATTTTGGGGGGTGGCTTTTTCCTCTTTCGTGCCGCATTTGACGGGCCCGTGGCCTTGGTCGAATCGGTAAACCCCGCCACCTCGGGCAATCTGGGCGGGCTTGGGCTGCCCACGCTAGTGGCTTGGCCTGCGGGCGGTATTTTGGCGGCGGTGGTGGCTTGGGCCATTGCCAAAACGGCTTTGGGCTTACGCTCTGACTATTTGGCGATTGCCACCTTAGGGATTGCCGAAATTATCATCTCGGTTATGAAAAACGAAGATTGGCTGGCACGGGGCGTAAAAAACGTGATATCGCTCCCCCGCCCTGTGCCATATGAGGTTGATTTCCAAGCGGATCCTTTGTTCCTTACTTGGGCAGATCGTTTGGGATTTGATCCTGTGATAGGATCGTCGATTATTGTTAAACTTTGTTATGCGGGCCTGTTTGTTGCGGTTTTGACGCTGGTGATCTTTTTGTCCGAGCGCGCGCTTAATTCGCCTTGGGGGCGCATGATCCGCGCTATTCGTGATAATGAGGTGTCGGCCTCAGCCATGGGTAAAAATGTCACGGGCCGCCATTTACAAATCTTCGTCATCGGTTCGGCCGTGGTGGGGGTTGCGGGTGCGATGATGACCACGATGGATGGGCAATTGACCCCTGGCACCTATAATCCTCTGCGATACACATTTTTAGTTTGGGTGATGGTGATTGTAGGCGGCTCTGGTAATAATTGGGGGGCGCTTTTGGGCGGACTTTTGATCGGTTGGCTGTGGTTGATAGTAGAAAGCCTCGGGCCAAATATAATGATGGCGCTGACAGGTCAGATGATAGATGGACCGCTTAAAGACCATCTGCAAGATGCCGCCGCCCATACCCGACTTCTCACCTTAGGCGTGATTTTGCTGCTTGTCCTACGCTTTAGCCCCAAGGGCTTGATCCCCGAGAAATAGCAAGATCACCACCACAACAAAACACCCGACAGTTTGCGACATATTTTGTCGCAAAATTATATGATTACAAACACCTGTCGCGGCAATATCTCGCCAAACAAAGGAGTATTATCGTGAAATCTCATGCGAGGGTTGTGGTCATTGGTGGGGGTGTGGTTGGCTGTTCGGTCCTTTATCACCTGACGAAATTAGGCTGGCCTGATGTCATGTTGATTGAGCGGTCTGAGCTGACCAGCGGCTCAACATGGCATGCCGCGGGCGGTTTTCACACTCTGAACGGCGACACTAATATGGCCGCCTTGCAAGGGTATACTATCCGTCTTTACAAAGAACTTGAGGCCCTAACAGGCATGTCTTGTGGTTTGCACCATGTGGGCGGCCTAACCCTTGCTGACAATCAAGATCGTTTTGATATGCTCAAGGCAGAGCGTGCGAAACATCGCTATATGGGCCTGGATACGGACATCTTGACCCCAGCTGAAGTGGATCAGATGACCGACGGTCTGGTAAATACAAAAGGAATTTTAGGCGCACTCTATGATCCGCTAGATGGACATCTTGACCCGTCGGGCACCACCCACGCCTATGCTAAGGCTGCGCGCATGGGAGGGGCTGAAATTGTCACTCATACGCGGGTTTTAGAAACAAACCCGCGCCATGATGGCTCTTGGGAAGTAGTGACGGACAAGGGTACGGTCATTGCCGAACATCTGGTCAATGCTGCAGGGCTTTGGGCGCGCGAAGTGGGTGCGATGGCGGGTGTCTATCTGCCGCTTTTCCCAATGGCGCATCAATATTTGGTCACTGATGATATTCCCGAGCTAGTTACCAGATCCAAAGAATTTCCCCATGTTATGGATCCGGGCGGCGAAAGCTATTTGCGCCAAGAAGGCCGTGGGTTTTGCATTGGTTTTTACGAAAAGTCCTGTAAAGCATGGGCAATTGAGGGCACGCCCTGGACCTTTGGCCAAGAGCTGTTCACAGAAGAATTCGACAAAATTGCAGATTCGGTTGAGTTTGCCTACCGTCGCTTTCCCGCGCTTGAGCGGGCAGGAATAAAACGTGTGATCCATGGCCCGTTTACCTTTGCGCCTGATGGAAACCCGTTGATGGGACCAGTGCCGGGCTTGCGCAACTATTGGTCCGCTTGTGCAGTGATGGCGGGCTTTAGCCAAGGGGGGGGCATGGGTCTTGCGCTGGCACAGTGGATGATTGAAGGCGAAGTTGAACGCGATCCGCGCGGCTTTGATGTTGCGCGCTTTGGAGATTGGACGACCCCGGGTTATAGCCTGCCCAAAGTCATCGAGAATTACCAAACCCGCTTTAGCGTGGCCTTTCCTAATGAGGAAAAGCCGGCCGGCCGGCCCTTTCGGACCACCCCCATGTATGATGTTTTCAACGCGAAGCGCGCGGTTTGGGGTCAGCAATATGGACTAGAGGTGGTCAATTACCACGCTTTGCCGGATGAACCGCTTTATGAAACGCCAAGCTTTCGCCGCTCAAACGCGTTTGAGGCCACCCGACAAGAGGTGATGGCCGTGCGCGACGATGTTGGGATTAATGAGGTGCAGAATTTCGGTAAATACCGGGTCACAGGACCCAAAGCACGGGCTTGGCTCGACCGGATCATGGCAGGGCTTATCCCTGCGGAGAGACGCCTGTCTTTGACGCCGATGCTGTCGCATCAAGGCAAGCTGATAGGTGATTTCACCGTCTCGTGCCTGTCCGAGCAAGAGTTCCAACTGACCGCCAGCTACGGCGCGCAGGCCTGGCACAGCCGTTGGTTTAAACAGAATATAGAAGATGGCATTTGTGTCGAGAATATTTCGGATCAGCGCACAGGCTTTCAGATCGCAGGGCCTAATGCGCGCCAACTGTTAGAGCGTGTGACGCTGGCCGACGTCTCGGCGCAGGCATTTAAATTTATGGATGTGCGTCCAATGACCGTTGGCATGGCCAAATGTCTGGTGCAACGCGTCAGCTATACGGGCGATTTGGGTTTTGAAATTTACTGCGACCATATGTCGGTGCGCCATTTGTGGGATGTGCTAGACAAAGCTGGCGAGGATCTGAGCCTGCGGCCCTTTGGGATGCGCGCTATGATGTCGCTCCGGCTCGATAAGTTCTTTGGCTCTTGGGGGCGCGAATTCACGCCTGATTATACGCCATTGGAAACCGGTCTTGACCGTTTTATCCGCTATAACAAGCCCAGTGATTGGATAGGCAAAGCCGCCGCGATGGGCGAGCGTGAACTTGGGCTAAAACGACGCCTCTGCGCCTTTGAGGTCGTGGCCAAAGATGCAGATGTCGTGGCATGGGAGCCTATTTTCAGTGCCGATAAGGTGGTGGGATATTGCACATCTGGTGGCTACTCCCATTTTGCGAAAAAATCAATTGCCATCGGCTTTTTGCCAGCCGATCTAGCCGAGACAAGCGGCGCCTTTGAAATTGAAGTATTAGGCGAAAAATGTGCAGCGCGCAGGCTCACCACCCCGTTATTTGACGCCGATGGCACAAGAATGCGCGGTTAAATGATTGCAGAGGGTGCCCCTATAGGCGCGCACCTTCTTACATAACATCAAATCACACCCTTTAAAAACAGCTCTCACAGACACGTAAAGCGCTTAGAAAACCCCTTTGCTTTGCAAAAGGTATTACAAAATACATACTAAAATCAAACAACCGTAACTATATTTCCTGTTACCTCTTTTTTACTGTGAGCAATAATTATTGCTGTAAGATAAGTGTACGCATTTATAACTAAATAATATTAAATATTCTCAAAAGCCTAAAGTCTTTATTTGGTCTTAATTCACAGAGTTACACCGTAGAAAAGGAGGCAATCTCGCCTTAAAGGTGTACTTTTTTAGGAGTTTTCACTATAGTAATCTACCATAACGAGAAGGTGTGTTTCACCAACTTGCCCCAAGCCAAATGGGCTGCGACAAGCTCGAGACTCGGGATCAAAAATTTACAATTGCCCTCGTGATTTTTTAGAAATCGCACTAGACGTCACAAAAGACTCCTGCTAATCAGCAGCAATGGTGAAAACCTAAAGGCCCGAGTGGCGGAATGGTAGACGCAGAGGATTCAAAATCCTCCGCCGCAAGGCTTGCGAGTTCGAGTCTCGCCTCGGGCACCAATACCGCAGAAACCCTGCACTCTAATCGAGTGTAGGGTTTCTTCGTTTCATACCCTGTTTTAAAGATTTAGTGGAAAGGCACCGTTAAACGGGCTATTAAGGCGGCGGTACTGGGGCGCTTGCCGTGCCAGATCAGGCAGCTTTCGGCGGCCTGCTCAACCAACATGCCGACACCGTCAGCCAAATGCCGCGCCCCGCCCTGTTTTGCCAGCTGCAAAAATGGGGTTAGGCCTTTGCCATAGGTCATATCATAGGCCAGGCCCGTCTTTTCAAATACCTGCGGCCCAATATCAAGCCCTGCACCGTGCAAAGCGCCACTGGTTGCGTTAATGATCACGTCATAGCCACCCTGCAAGGTTTCAAAACTCTGGGGTTGCACGGCGCCATAAGAAGCCATGCATGCAGCCACCGCTTGTGCACGAATTAGCGTCCGGTTGGCCAATGTTATTTGGGCGGGCCTTGCCTCCAGCAAGGGCAAAAGCACACCACGCGCAGCCCCACCAGCCCCTATAACCAAGATCCGAGCGCCTAACAGCGCCAAGCCTAGGTTTTGGGTGATATCGGCCACAAGCCCCACGCCGTCAACATTATCAGCAATGATTTGACCAGCCTGCAGGCTAAGCACATTAGCCGCCCCTGCCGTTTTGGCGCGTGTCATCACTTGGGTGGCGCCGTTGAACGCATCAATTTTAAATGGGGCGGTTATATTGCATCCACGCCCGCCACCCACGATAAACGCGTGAAAGGCGGCGTTAAAACCGCCTTCGGGGGCCAATATTGCCTCATAGGGCGCATCAATGCCCAGCTCATCCGCAAAAGTCGCATGAATAAGTGGGGATTTCGATTGGCTTATTGGATTTCCAAAAACGGCATAGGGGCTCGACATAATAGCCTTTAGTGTTAAAAGGAAAAGGCCAGATGAACCCATCTGGCCTTTGTTTAGGGCTTAGCTGCAGCCCGATGTGCCACCGCAGGTATTGCATTTCATACAAGTGCCATTTCGCACCAAGGTATAATTGCCACATTCCCCACAAGATTCGCCCTCATACCCTTGCATTTTGGCCTTTGAGCGGGCGTCCATCGAAACGGCACCCGAGGTCACAGTGGTTGGCGCTGTTGAGTTGACAAACCCTGTGGTTGCCACTGCTGCAGCACTTGGGCTCATACCGTTTAGGGTTGCGACCGCATCATAAGTGCCAGTTTGCGCCTTCATACCTCCTTGTAAGACAACTAGCTCTTGTGGAAGGCGTTTGCGTAAATAGCCTGTTGAGCTGATTTGCTTAAGCACTTCCAACGACCTTGTAGCTGCATTTTCTGAGACTTGAGAGATGTTCTTTTGCCCCTCTTTCACGCCGCCGCCCAAATCGTCAAAACTTGAACCTTGAGGCTGCACATGGGCCAAATCAGTGCGATCCAGATAAGAGACGGCCAATTCACGGAATATATAATCCAGAATTGAGGTCGCACTTTTGATCGTTTCGTTTCCCTGAACCATACCCGCAGGTTCAAATTTGGTGAAGGTAAAGGCATCAACAAATTCTTCCAACGGCACGCCATATTGCAAGCCCACCGAAATGGCGATGGCAAAATTGTTCATCATAGCCCGAAAGCCTGCGCCCTCTTTATGCATATCAATGAAAATCTCGCCTAAGGCGCCATCTTTATATTCGCCAGTACGCAAATATACCTTATGACCACCAACCACCGCTTTTTGCGTATAGCCTTTTCGCCGCTCAGGCAGTTTTTCACGGTTCGAGCGCACGATTTCTTTTATGATAATTTTCTCGATCACTTTTTCAGCCAAGACGATGGCTTTTTCTTGTTGTGATCCGTTGGCCAGAATTTCTTCTGCCTCTTCATCATCTTCAACAAGCGCCGAGGCCAAAGGCTGGCTGAGTTTCGAGCCGTCACGGTAAAGCGCATTGGCTTTAATACCAAGCGAGTGCGACAACTCGTAAGCTGCAAGGGTTTCCTCGATCGAGGCCGAGTTTGGCATGTTGATTGTTTTAGAAATAGCGCCCGAGATAAAGGACTGCGCAGCCGCCATCATGTAGATATGGCTTTCAACCGACAAATAGCGTTTGCCTTTTTTGCCGCAGGGGTTGGCGCAGTCGAAAATCGAATAATGTTCGGTTGTCAGATACGGCGCACCCTCAAGCGTCATGGTACCGCATACATGATCATTAGCCGCGTCAATATCGGCTTTTGAATAGCCCAAATGGCGCAAAAGGTCAAAAGTTGGATCGACCAGTTTTTCGGCAGGAATGCCCAAAGCGCCTTTGCAGAAATCTTCGCCCAAGGTCCATTGGTTGAACACAAAGCGAATATCAAAGGCCGCAGCCAGCGCGCCGTCAATTTTCTCAAATTCACGCACGCTAAACCCATGACCTAAAAGTGAGGCATGATTGATCGCGGGGCAATTGCTAAGCGTGCCATGGCCCACTGCATATGCCACAATCTCGGCCACTTTGTTTGAAGGATAGCCTAATTTTGTTAATGCCGCCGGCACGGATTGGTTGATGATTTTAAAGTAACCACCACCTGCAAGTTTCTTGAATTTGACCAAGGCAAAATCAGGTTCAATGCCTGTTGTGTCACAGTCCATCACCAGACCGATTGTGCCAGTGGGCGCAATAACTGTGGTTTGGGCATTGCGAAAGCCGTTTGCTTCACCCAAGCTCAGGGCTATGTCCCATGCGGTGCGCGCCAGATCGACCAATAAAGGGTCAGGGCAGTTGGCCACGTCAAGCGGCACTGGGCCCACGTTCAACCCCTCGTAACTAGTTTTTGAATAGGCAGCAGCGCGGTGATTTCGAATGACGCGCAGCATATGTTGGGCATTACGCTCATAGCCTGCAAAGGCCCCCAATTCCGACGCCATCTCGGCCGAAGTTGCGTAAGAAACGCCCGTCATCAGCGCGGTCAGAGCGCCACACATGGCGCGCCCTTCGGCGGAATCGTAGCCAAAGCCCATGTTCATCAACAGGCCACCAATATTGGCAAAGCCCAAGCCAAGGGTGCGGAACTCATAAGACAGTTTCGCTATCTCTTGCGAGGGAAACTGCGCCATCATTACAGAAATTTCCAGGGTGATGGTCCAAAGACGCGTGGCGTGCATATAGGCCTCAGAGTCGAATTTTCCACCCTTATAAAAGGTCAACAGGTTCATCGAGGCCAAGTTGCAGGCCGTGTCATCCAAGAACATATATTCTGAACAAGGGTTCGACGCGCGAATCTGGCCATCTTCGGGGCAAGTATGCCAAGCGTTGACCGTGTCGTGAAACTGAATGCCAGGATCGGCGCAAGCCCAAGCCGCGTGACCCACTTGGTCCCAAAGTTCTTTGGCTTTAATGGTTTTGGCCACTTTCCCGTCAGTGCGCCTAATAAGCGCCCAGTCCGTATCCGCTTTGACCGCTTGCAAGAACGCATCCGTGACCCGCACAGAATTGTTGGAATTTTGGCCCGAAACCGAAATATAGGCTTCAGAATCCCAATCTGTATCATAGGTTGGAAATTCGATCGAGGCAAAGCCCTGACGCGCATATTGCAAGACCCTATTGATATAGGTTTCGGGGATCATTGCTTTTTTAGCGCTGCGAATGGCAACTTTAAGAGTGTCATTCTTAGCCGGATCAGTGGCATCTGCCATTGATCCATCCCAACCGCCAATGGCGGTGAAAATCTCATTTAATTTGACTTCGTGGATTTTTGAGCCCGCCACAAGTGAGGCGACCTTTTGCTCTTCAATCACTTTCCAATTGATAAACGCTTCGACATCGGGGTGATCCATATCACAAATCACCATTTTCGCAGCACGCCGTGTGGTGCCACCAGACTTGATCGCGCCTGCGGCCCGATCTCCAATTTTCAAAAAACCCATCAAGCCCGAAGATTTACCCCCGCCCGATAGTTTTTCACCATCGCCGCGCAATGAGGAAAAGTTAGTGCCGGTACCCGAGCCATATTTGAACAAACGCGCTTCACGCACCCAAAGATCCATGATACCACCGTCGCTGACCAAATCATCTTTAACCGATTGTATAAAACAGGCGTGTGGCTGCGGATGTTCATAGGCGGAAGTTGATTTCGTAAGCTCGCCCGAGACATGATCGACATAAAAATGGCCTTGACCTGGTCCATCGATACCATAAGCCCAATGTAGGCCCGTATTAAACCATTGGGGCGAGTTTGGGGCGGCCATTTGGCGCGCCAGCATGAAGCGCATTTCATCATAATAGGCGCGCGCGTTCCCTTCGGTCGAGAAATAACCCCCCTTCCAGCCCCAGTAGCACCAAGCGCCCGCCAAACGATCAAACACTTGCTTGGCTGAGGTTTCGCCCGTGAACTGTTGGTCTTCGGGTAGTTTATTCAACGCCAACAAATCAGGCACCGAGCGGCGCAAAAATTCGGGCACTCCCTTTTCTTTTACAGGTTTTAAAATCGCAGGAATGCCAGCTTTACGGAAATATTTTTGTGCAAGAACATCCGAGGCCACTTGGCTCCAGCTGCTCGGCACTTCAACTGCATCATTTCTAAAAACGATTTTTCCATCAGGATTACGAATTTCAGAAATGGTCTTTGTAAACTCAATTGCACCGTACGCGCCGGTCGTTTCAGTAGTGAACTTGCGCTCGATTTTCATTTGCCCCGTCTCCGTCTTTTAGTTTGGACTTTGTCCTATTAAATTTTCCGCAACAGTACGAAAACGCCCATTATTCGCTTTGATGATTCTGCACAAACGGCGCAAAAACCCAATAATTTCAGCAAATGAACAACCCAATTATACACTACATTTAGTGTTCCGCAGCATTACTAAGACAACCTGTCGTAGTTAGTCGTTAATTTCAATTCATTTTTTTAAAATTTTGTCACAAAATTTCCTTGACCTAGATACATTTTCTAAAGCGGCTAGCATGGGGATTTCGATTCGTGCAATTGTCCCACCCTCCCCCCAAGCCTTAGTTATGACTAGATCACCGCACACTATTGTCGTAGGAGTTCAAAACAGATCCAGAGGCGCGCTATGACAGATGACATCATTCACCGCTGCGAGGCTAAAGGCCTACGCATGACCGAACAACGACGCATTATTGCGCGTGTGATTGGGGCTGCAGATGATCACCCCGATGTCGAACAACTTTATGCCCGCGCCGTACTTATCGATCCGCGCGTCTCGATTGCAACTATTTACCGGACGGTGAAACTGTTTGAAGAATCCGGCATTTTAGATAGACTTGAATTTGGTGACGGGCGCGCGCGCTATGAAGATGCGGAACGCGACCACCATGATCACATGATTGATGTAAATACAGGCGAAGTTATCGAATTTATTGATCCAGAAATCGAAGCCTTGCAAGAGCGCATCGCCGCCAAACTGGGCTATCGTTTGGTGGATCACCGGCTTGAGCTTTTCGGCGTGCCGCTAAACAAACGCAACAAAAGTTAAAGATGGACAATATCCGCGGCATTAGCATTATGATCGCCGCGATGGGCTTTTTCGCAATTGAAGATATGTTCATCAAGCAAGCAGCTCGTGCAATGTCAACGGGCCAGATTTTAGCAATATTAACGCTGGTTGCTGTGCCAATCTTTGAAATTATGGCGCGTTATCAGGGTAAAACCATGTTTGATAGCACCATCTTTCATAAAGGGGTTTTGACACGCAATTTCTTTGAAATGCTGGGCACTTTGGGCTTTGTGACAGCTATCACTCAGACCCCTCTGATCTCGGCTACAGCGATTTTTCAAGCCACCCCTTTGGTCGTTACCTTGGGGGCTGCGCTTTTCTTGGGGGAAAAGGTCCGCTGGCGGCGCTGGGTGGCTATTTCGGTTGGATTTTGCGGGGTTATGATCATTATTCGCCCTGGGCTTGAGGGATTTGATCCAAAATCCCTCTGGGCGGTTATGGCGGTTATCGGCCTTTCGGGACGTGACTTGGCGACGCGGCGCTTGCCTGTGGGCATCACCAATGCGCAGCTGGCAGCTTGAGGCTTTTTGGTGGTAGGGCTTTTAGGTGCGCTTATGGCCAGCGTGCAGGGCGCTTGGATCATGCCCACAAATCAGACAATGGTTTGGTTAGTGGGGGCGTCATTTTGTGCGATCTTTGGCTATTGGGGCATTACTGCGGCCATGCGATTGGGCGAAATATCTGCCATTGCGCCTTTTCGCTATGTCCGCTTGGTTTTCGCGTTGATTATCGGTATTGGAGTTTTTTCAGAGCGCCCCGACGCCGCCACTTATAGCGGAGCAGCGCTGATTATTTCGTCAGGGATCTATAGTTTTTGGCGCGAACGCCAAGTAAAAGCCAAAGCTCTAGCCAAACTCACGAAATAAAGTTAAACGACCCACGAGAGCACGACCCTTTAGGAGGCTTCTGATGAGCACCATTATCGACATTCACGCCCGCGAGATCCTTGACAGCCGCGGCAATCCCACCATCGAAGTAGATGTGACACTCGAAAGCGGTGCCTTTGGCCGCGCAGCCGTACCATCAGGTGCATCCACTGGCGCTCATGAAGCGGTTGAGCGTCGCGACGGAGACAAGGCGCGCTATATGGGCAAAGGCGTGCTAGACGCAGTTGCCGCCGTCAACGGAGAAATCGCCGAAGAAATTATTGGTTTTGATGCAACCGAACAGGTCGGCATTGACCGCACTATGATCGAGCTAGACGGCACCTCCAACAAGGGCCGCTTGGGCGCCAATGCTATTTTGGGGGTTTCCTTAGCGGTAGCCAAAGCCGCAGCCGATGTCTCTGGGCAGCCGCTTTATCGTTATGTAGGAGGCACATCGGCGCGGGTTTTGCCTGTGCCGATGATGAACATCATCAATGGCGGTGAGCATGCGGACAATCCGATCGATATTCAAGAGTTTATGATCATGCCCGTAGCGGCTGAAAATATCCGTGAAGCTGTGCGGATGGGCTCAGAAGTGTTTCACACTTTGAAAAAAGAACTGTCAAATTCCGGCCTGTCAACGGGTATCGGCGATGAGGGTGGCTTTGCGCCAAACCTATCTTCGACGCGCATGGCTTTGGATTTTATTTTGAAATCGATTGAAAAAGCGGGCTACCGTCCGGGGGAAGATATTTATCTGGCACTCGACTGCGCCTCGACGGAATATTTCCGCGGTGGAAAATATGAAATGAAAGGCGAAGGTAAGTCTCTGACAACAGACGAAAATGTAGACTATTTGGCCGCTTTGGTGGCGGATTATCCTATTATCTCGATTGAAGATGGAATGGCGGAAGATGACTGGGCTGGCTGGCGCGCGCTGACCGAACGGTTGGGCAATAAAGTGCAGCTGGTGGGCGATGATCTGTTTGTCACTAACCCCGAGCGTTTGCTCCAAGGTATAAAACAAGGTTGCGCAAACTCTATGTTAGTCAAGGTCAATCAAATCGGCACGTTGACTGAAACGTTGGCCGCAGTAGATATGGCGCACCGCGCGCGTTATACGAATGTGATGTCGCACCGCTCTGGCGAAACGGAAGACAGCACCATTGCTGATTTGGCCGTGGCGACGAATTGTGGGCAGATCAAAACAGGCTCATTAGCGCGGTCGGACCGTTTGGCCAAATATAACCAACTTATCCGTATAGAAGAAATGTTGGGCGCCGTTGCAGAATATGCAGGACGCAGCATTTTACGCGCATAATCTTAAGGGCGGCTGATAAGGCCGCCTTTTACCGCCCTTGGCACGCCTGTGGTCATCGGTCCAGACAAAGGCAAGCCATAAAGTACACGCGCCGCCAGATAGGCAAAGGCTTGGGCTTCTAACATATCTCCGTTAAGTCCAAGCTCTTCGACCTTGAAGACTGGCACCTGAAGTCCTGCCTCAATCGCACGCATCATCACCTGATTATGACGCCCTCCCCCCGCCACATAAAGTGCGCTGACGGGGCTTGGAAAATGTAAAAAACTCTGCACGACCGCCTCCGCCGCTAGTTTGGTAAGGGTCGCGGCGGCATCCAAAGGGTCAAGCGCCAAAATATCAGAAAACAAACTTGAAAATTCATTTCTATCTAATGATTTAGGCGGTTTTTTTAAGAAATATGACACAGAGAGAAACGCCTTAATTAAGGGCAGGTTTGCCTGCCCTTGGGCGGCGATTGCGCCGTCTTTGTCATAGGGTTGGTCGAATTTGTGGGCCACAAAATCATTGATCGGCGCATTTGCGGGCCCGGTATCAAAGGCCAAACAGGCGGCCAAAGCGCTGGGATCTTCTTGGCTGGGATCAATCCATGTAATATTGCCAACACCCCCCAAATTCAAAAAGGCAACGGGCCGATCAAGCCCTGCCCACCGCGCCAAAGCATGATGAAAAAACGGCACCAAAGGCGCGCCCTGCCCGCCCATGGCCACATCTTCGCTGCGAAAATCCCAAGCAACGGCCAAGCCAAGGGCCTGGGCCAACCGCGCGCCCGAGCCCGCCTGATGGGTCTTGCCCGCCGCGGGTTCATGCGCCAAAGTTTGGCCGTGAAAACCAACCAAATCAACGCCTTCAAAGTCTTTGGCAAGACTGTGATGCGTGCTCTCGACCAAGGTTGCAATCTGATCGACCCTTTCAGCCCCGTGCCACTGGCCAAAGCCGCTACGCAAAAGTGCTTGCTCGGGAGCGCTATAAGGGCGATAGGCCACAGGGCCAAACCCGTAGATTTGAATCCCGTCCGTGTGCAACATCGCCGCATCCACCCCATCAACTGAGGTGCCCGACATCATTCCAAGTGACCAAATCGGCTTTTGTGGTAACATAGGCTTTCCCTTTACGCACAAGGCCGATATATCGGCTTTGACCTTTAGACACGAGAATCCCATGACCTACCATCCAAAATCTGAATTTATGCGCGTGATGATCGAACGCGGCTTTCTAGCCGACTGCACAGATTATCAAGGCCTTGATGAGGCGATGTTAGCAGGTGTGGTTCCCGCCTATATTGGCTTTGACGCCACGGCCAAATCTTTGCATGTGGGGTCGTTGATCCAGATCATGATGCTGCGCTGGATGCAAAAGACCGGTCACAAACCGATCGTCTTGATGGGCGGCGGCACCACCAAAGTGGGCGACCCCAGCTTTCGCGCCGATGAGCGCCCGCTGCTTAACGCCTCGCAAATTGACGATAATATCGCCGGCATTAAACAGGTTTTCACCAATTACGTGCAGTTTGGCGACGGCGCGCAAGATGCGGTGATGGTGAACAATGCCGAATGGCTGGATCAGCTGAATTATTTGGACTTTTTACGTGATATTGGGCGGCATTTTTCGATCAATCGGATGTTGTCGTTTGAATCGGTTAAATCCCGGCTTGATCGTGAGCAAAGCCTATCGTTTCTTGAATTTAACTATATGATTCTGCAGGCCTATGACTTTTTGGAACTGCACCGCCGCTACGGGTGCTTGTTGCAGATGGGCGGTTCGGATCAATGGGGCAATATCGTGAATGGTATTGATCTGACGCGGCGGGTTTTGGATGGACAGATTTACGGTTTGACCTCGCCGCTTTTGACCACCTCAGACGGTAAGAAAATGGGCAAAAGCCAAAATGGCGCCGTGTGGCTGAACAGTGATATGCTGTCGCCTTATGAATTTTGGCAGTTTTGGCGCAACACGACCGATGCGGATGTGGGGCGGTTTTTGAAACTTTACACGGAAACGTCGCTGGATGAATGCACTCGTCTTGGCGCACTTCAGGGGTCAGAAATCAACCAGGCCAAAATTACTTTGGCCAATGAGGTGACGCGACTTTTGCACGGGGTCGAGGCCGCCGCTGCGGCCGAAGCCACCGCGCGCGACGTCTTTGAAAAAGGCGGCACGGGTGAGGATTTACCCAGCTTTATGATCGGCCTCGCTGAGTTGGGCGAGCCGATCTCGGCGGCTCAGCTGTTCGTGCGCGCCAATTTATCGAAATCAGGAAAAGAGGCTAAACGTCTGATCTTGGAAGGTGGCGCGCGCATCAATGATCTGGTAATCACCGATCCTAAGAAGATGTTTTCGGCCCAAAATCTTGCAAGCCCGCTTAAGCTGACCGCAGGGCGCAAACGCCATGCGATGATTGGGGCCGAGCAGGCTGTAAATTAGATAAAAAAGCCCCAAATATTTAATTTCTAGTACTTTTTTCCTATTCGGCGATGGTCACGCTTTCCATGTAGTCAGGATTTTCAACAGCGCCGCTCGATCCCGCACCTTTTTTGATCGCATCAACCACTTCCATCCCAGAGATGACCCGCCCAAAAACAGTGTATTGCCCATCTAGATGGGGCGCTGCGTCAAACATTATGAAAAACTGGCTATTGGCTGAGTTTGGATCGCTTGAGCGCGCCATGCCCAGCACACCCCGCTCAAACGATTGGTCAGAAAACTCGGCCGCTATGTCGGGCAGCTCGGACGCGCCACTACCGGCCATCGCCACATTGCTGCCATGTTTACCATAAGCCACGTCACCCGTTTGCGCCATAAAACCTGCTATCACACGGTGAAATACCACCCCATCATAGACCCCTTGTTTGGCAAGGGTGGTGACTTGGGCTACATGGTTTGGCGCGACCTCGGGAAAAAGATCGATGACAATCTGCCCTGTTGTGGCCCCACCCACGGTGATCACCAAATTGGGGCCAGGCCCGTCAACTGCGTCACTTGTCGCTTGCGCGTGAAGAGGGGCTGCTAAAGCTAAAAAACCATATAAAAATAGTACTTTATGCAACATCGGCCGCAACCTTGACCGAAATCATCACATCGGGTTCAGCCGCAGGCTCACCGCGTTTGATTTTGTCAACGAATTCCATACCAGACACCACTTGCCCATATACGGTATACTGGCCGTTTAGAAAGTCATTATCTTTAAAACTCAAGAAAAATTGACTGTTCGCTGAGTTTGGACTGGATGAGCGCGCCGCCCCTAACGAACCGCGGCAATGGGGCATTTTGGAAAATTCGGCAGGCAAATCGGGTAAATCAGATCCGCCCGTGCCCGCACGACCCAAGTTGAAATCCTTGGTCAAATTACCGTTTTCCACATCGCCCGTTTGGGCCATGAACCCATCAATCACGCGGTGAAATACCACATTGTCATAAGCACCCGCACGCACCAACTCTTTCATACGCGCACAATGTTGGGGGGCGACGTCGGACAAAAGTGAAATGACAACCTCGCCATGCTTCAAGGTCATAATGATTGTGTTTTCGGGATCTTTGATATCAGCCATAATCTTCTCCTGTTAATGGGTATAAAGTAAGATGTGTGATCAAAAATTAAAAGAGCAAATGGCAAAAGACTTGACCAAATAGTGTAATCAAGAGAAGAAAATCAAAAGGAGCTATCAATGGCTTGGAACACATTAGACGACTTGGATCTTGCGGGTAAAAACATTTTGGTGCGGGTTGATATCAATGTGCCCGTTAAAAATGGCTTAGTAACGGATGCCACGCGCATTGAAAAAATTGTGCCCACGGTGCGCGATATTTTGGCAAGAGGTGGCAAACCTATTTTGTTAGCGCATTTTGATCGTCCCAAGGGCAAGGTGGTTCCCAGCATGAGCCTAAGCCAGCTTTTGCCGTCACTCACAACTGCCTTGCATGTTAAGGTGGTTTTCGCGGCTGATTGTGTTGGTCCGATCGCGCAAGACGCTGTGCAAAAGCTGCAAAGCGGTGAGGTTTTGTTGCTGGAAAACACCCGTTTTCACAAGGGCGAAGAGGAAAACGATCCTGCTTTTGCCGCTGAGCTTGGAAAATTGGGCGATATTTATGTGAATGACGCGTTTTCGGCCGCACATCGGGCGCATGGCTCGACCGAGGCAATTGCGCGGCTTTTGCCAAACGCTGCAGGGCGCTTGATGGCGGCGGAGCTTAAGGCGCTGGATCTGGCCCTTGGTACGCCGATGCGACCCGTAGTGGCAGTCGTTGGGGGAGCGAAAGTCTCTACAAAAATTGATCTTTTGGGCAATTTGGTGAGACGTGTTGACCACTTGGTGATCGGCGGCGGCATGGCGAATACGTTTTTGGTCGCCCAAGGGATCGAAGTTGGAAAGTCACTTGCCGAACATGATATGGCCTCGATTGCGCGCGATATTTTAGCCAAAGCCAAGGCGGCAGACTGCACTATCCACTTACCGCTTGATATTGTGGTGGCGCGTGCCTTTAAGGCGGGGGCAGTGCATGAGGTTTTACCCACAGACTGCTGCCCAAAGGATGCCATGATCTTAGATGCTGGGCCCAGAACAGTCGCGGCGCTGACCTTGGTGTTTGAGGGGGCAAAGACCCTGATTTGGAACGGCCCCTTAGGAGCTTTTGAAATTTCGCCCTTTGACATGGCTACCAATGCCGCAGCGGCCTTTGCGGCCAAACTGACCCAAAGCGGCGCGCTGATTTCAGTGGCGGGCGGTGGCGATACCGTCGCGGCCCTCAACAAAGCCAAGGCGGCGGCGCATTTCACCTATATTTCCACCGCAGGCGGTGCCTTTCTAGAGTGGATGGAAGGCAAAACTCTGCCCGGCGTGGCAGCGCTTTTGAGCTAAGGCCCCAAGGAAGCATGTTTACGCTAACCGTTAGCGCGAACAGAATTGCACCTTATTTTATGGCCCCCTATGTTATTGAAAAGTAGCCAAGGGGGCCTTTATGCGCGCGACAAAAATAGTTCAAAAAATCCTATCGCATTACGAGGGCGAAACGCCCGGCGTCAAAGCCAATTTGGCGCGAATCTTGATGGAGGGGCGCTTGGGTGGTACGGGTAAGGTTATTATCTTGCCGGTGGACCAAGGATTTGAACATGGGCCTGCACGCAGTTTTGCGGTCAACCCCACTGCCTATGACCCGCATTATCATTATCAATTGGCCATAGACGCGGGTTTGAATGCTTTTGCAGCTCCATTGGGACTGCTAGAGGCGGGGGCCGATACTTTTGCAGGCCAAATCCCAACCATTTTAAAAGTGAACAGCGCCAATTCGCTGATGTCTGAGACCGCTGGGAAAAATCAAGCCATTACGGCCTCGGTCGATGATGCGCTGCGGCTTGGCGCCTCGGCGATTGGGTTCACCATCTATCCGGGCAGCGATATGGCTTTGGATATGTATGAACAAATTAGCATGATGCGCCAAGAAGCCGCAGCCAAAGGCATTGCTAGTGTGATCTGGTCCTATCCACGCGGTGAGGCCATCACCAAAGACGGCGAAACCGCAATAGATGTGGCCGCATATTCCGCCCATATAGCAGCACTTCTCGGCGCTCATATCATTAAAATTAAACTTTCAACCGATCATTTAATGCTGCCCGAGGCCAAGAAAGCCTACGAAGACAATGCGATCAGCATCGCTTCTCAAGCGGAACGTGTGCGCCATGCGATGCAAGCCAGCTTTAACGGGCGGCGCATTGTGGTCTTTTCAGGCGGGGCCAAAAAGGGCGAAGACAGTATTTATGATGATGCGCGTGCCATTCGTGATGGCGGGGGCAATGGGTCGATCATTGGACGTAACGCGTTTCAACGCAGCCGCCACGAAGCTTTGGCGATGCTGGGAAAACTTGTTGATATCTATAAAGGAAAAGCATAATTTCTACGCTCATCTGTCGATTTGGGATTCACAAATTAAAAGCAATATGACATGATGGTCCTAAGTGTTCAATCATAGGGCATATGAGGCAAGTATGAGCGATAGTCACACCGGCCCTGCCCTTGGCAGCATTACCGTGTTCAGTCTGGCGATTTTTCTGGGCTGTTACTTTACTTATTCGGCGGTGCAGGGCGATTACGGTGTTTTTCGCAAAGTAAAAATAGAGACCGAGCTAAAGGCCCTTCACCAAGAACGTGGCATGTTGCAAGCCAATTTGGCGGAATTGGAAAATCTAACCATGCGCCTGTCAGATGGTTTTCTTGATCTTGACTTACTGGATGAGCGTGCGCGCGATGTTTTGGGCTATGTACGCTATGATGAAATAGTCATCCGCTAAAGCCGCTATGGGCCTATCACTCCTAAATAAGGCAGAAGTTTTTAACCTTCGTCAAAAAAGAATGATATACGCGCCCTTTTATTTCCGTTATAATATAGGTAGTTTAACGCTAAACTACTTTACAAAATGACGGAGAACCCGCCTTGGCTCAGAAAAAAGTACCTGCCGCCTCAAACAGCTCAAAAGAAGAGCTTTTGCATTATTACCGTGAAATGTTATTAATCCGTCGCTTTGAAGAAAAAGCCGGCCAGCTTTATGGTATGGGATTGATCGGCGGATTTTGCCATCTTTACATCGGACAAGAGGCCGTTGTGGTTGGGCTGGAGGCCGCAGCAAAAGAGGGTGACAAGCGGATCACCAGCTACCGCGATCACGGCCATATGTTGGCCTGCGGCATGGACCCCAAAGGGGTTATGGCCGAATTGACTGGGCGCTCGGGCGGTTATTCCGCAGGTAAAGGTGGCTCAATGCACATGTTCTCAAAAGAAAAACATTTCTACGGCGGTCACGGGATTGTGGGGGCGCAAGTGCCTTTGGGCGCTGGTCTGGCATTTGCAGATAAATATCTTGGCAATGACAATGTGACGTTTGCTTATTTTGGTGATGGCGCGGCGAACCAGGGCCAAGTTTATGAAACCTATAATATGGCCGAACTTTGGAAGTTGCCCGTGATTTTTGTAATTGAAAACAACCAATATGCAATGGGCACTTCTATGAAACGTTCGACAAAATCACCCTCAATGTGGGAACGCGGTTTGGCTTACGGTATTAAAGGCGAAGCGGTTGATGGGATGGATGTGTTAGCGGTAAAAGCTGCGGCCACCAAAGCTGTTGCCGTATGCCGCGCTGGCGATGGGCCCTACATTTTAGAAATGATGACTTATCGCTATCGGGGTCACTCAATGTCGGACCCTGCAAAATACCGCAGCCGTGAAGAAGTACAAAAGATGCGCGATGAAAAAGACGCAATCGAACACGTGCGCGAGCTGCTGATGCAAGGCGGTCTTGCGTCGGACGAAGATCTGAAAGTAATTGATCGCGACATTAAGGCAATCGTTAACGAAAGCGCCGAATTTGCCAAAGAAAGCCCGGAGCCCGCATTAGAGGCGCTTTGGACAAATATTTACGCGTAAGGAGATAAACATGGCTACGCAACTTCTTATGCCCGCCCTTTCCCCAACAATGGAAGAAGGCACTTTGGCCAAATGGTTGGTTAAAGTGGGCGACACAGTTAAATCAGGCCAGATTTTGGCAGAGATTGAAACCGATAAAGCAACGATGGAATTCGAAGCGGTGGATGAGGGCGTGATAGGCCATCTTTTTGTTGAAGAAGGCACGGCAGGCATCAAAGTCAACAGCGCAATCGCGCTTTTGCTTGATGAGGGTGAAGATTTGGCCACAGCCAAAAGCGCGCCGCAAGCCGCAACCAATGTTGCCGCCGCCGCGGCACCAACCGTGGCGGCAACTGCCGCAGCGCCAATTTCTGCCACAATTGATAATAGCCCAGATTGGCCCGAAGGAACGCCAATGAAGTCGATGACCGTGCGCGAAGCATTGCGAGAAGCAATGGCCGAAGAAATGCGCGCCAATCCGAACGTATTTTTGATGGGCGAAGAGGTTGGCGAATATCAAGGCGCCTATAAGATCAGTCAAGGTTTGCTAGATGAGTTCGGCGAAAAGCGGGTGATTGATACGCCTATTACTGAACATGGCTTCACCGGTATTGCGGTTGGCGCTGCGATGGCAGGGTTGAACCCGATTGTAGAGTTTATGACATTTAACTTTGCGATGCAAGCGATTGATCACATTATCAATTCAGCCGCAAAAACGCTTTATATGTCGGGCGGACAAATGGGCTGCCCAATTGTGTTTCGTGGCGCCAATGGTGCCGCGGCACGCGTTGGGGCGCAGCACTCGCAAGATTATGCCGCTTGGTATGCGCAAGTACCGGGCCTAAAAGTGATCATGCCATATAGTGCGGCAGATGCCAAAGGCCTTTTGAAACAAGCTATTCGCGATCCAAACCCTGTGATCTTTTTGGAAAATGAAATTCTTTATGGGCGTAGCTTTGACGTGCCGGTGCTTGATAATTTCACAATTCCTTTTGGCAAAGCCAAAATCTGGCGCGAAGGTAAAGATGTTACTTTGGTCAGCTTTGGAATTGGGATGGGTTACGCGCTTGAGGCTGCCGATAAATTGGCCGCCGAAGGGATCAGCGCTGAAGTGATTGATCTACGTACATTGCGCCCGATTGATTACGAAACGGTTCTGGCCTCAGTGCGCAAGACGAACCGTTGTGTGACTGTGGAAGAGGGTTGGCCCGTAAGCTCGATTGGCAATCATCTGAGTGCTACGATCATGGAACGCGCCTTCGATTATTTGGACGCGCCGGTGATCAATTGTACGGGTAAGGATGTGCCCATGCCTTACGCCGCAAATCTAGAAAAACTGGCGCTTTTAACCAGCGAAGAAGTGGTCGCAGTGGTTAAATCCGTTTGCTACCGTTAGGAGGATATTATGGCGATTGAAATTTTGATGCCGGCGCTGTCCCCAACAATGGAAGAAGGGACTGTGGCAAAATGGCTTGTCAAAGAAGGCGACAGCGTAAAGTCGGGCCAAATTCTAGCCGAGATTGAGACCGACAAAGCAACAATGGAATTTGAAGCCGTTGACGAGGGTGTCATGGGCGCCCTTTTGGTGGCCGAGGGCACCTCAGGCGTTAAAATAAATCAAGTAATTGCGATCTTGCTAGAAGAGGGCGAAGAAGTCGACAGCCAACCCACCTTAAAACCAGCCGAAACAGCCCCCACGGTGCAAACTCAAACTTCGGCCAAAGTATCCGCTGCCGTACCTGCCACCGTTGCAGCCCCAACGCCAACCGGCGGGGCACGGGTCTTTGCATCGCCTCTGGCACGGCGTTTGGCACTGCAAAAAGGCCTTGATATTAGCAAAATTAAAGGCTCTGGGCCTCATGGGCGCATCATTCGCGCTGATGTCGAAGCCCCAACTGCTGCAAGCACACCTCAAGAACGCCCAGTCAGTGTACCAACTGAAGCCACCATGGCGCGCAGTGCTGATGTTTCAAGCGTGATGAAAATCTACAGTGACCGCGACTTTGTTGAAGTGCCCCTTGATGGTATGCGCAAAACAATCGCTGCACGTTTGACAGAAGCAAAACAAACCATCCCGCATTTCTATTTGCGCCGTGACATAAAGCTTGATGCATTGATGGCATTACGCGCCAGTGTGAATGAACAGCTCATGTCCCGTGGCGTAAAACTTTCTGTCAATGATTTCATCATTAAAGCCTGTGCGCTCGCGCTGCAAACAGTACCATATGCCAATGCGGTTTGGGCGGGCGACCGTATTTTGCGACTGAAACCTTCGGACGTGGCGGTAGCTGTAGCCATAGAAGGTGGTCTTTTCACACCAGTTTTGCGTGATGCAGATAAGAAGTCGCTTTCAAGCCTGTCTGATGAAATGAAAGACTTGGCTGGGAGGGCAAAAAACCGCAAACTTGCGCCTCATGAGTATCAAGGAGGCAGTTTCGCAATTTCTAATCTCGGGATGATGGGGGTTGATAATTTTGACGCCGTAATAAATCCGCCCCACGGTGCTATTTTGGCGGTAGGTGCGGGCGTAAAAAAACCTGTTGTTGATCATAACGGGCAAATTATAATAGCCACAATTATGTCTGTAACACTTTCTGTAGATCACCGTGTGATCGATGGCGCTTTAGGTGCTGAGTTCTTAGGCGCCATCGTCTATAATCTGGAAAATCCGATGTCAATGCTAGTATAAAAGCCCCAAACGGGGCTTTTATTCACCCGTTTATCGAAAGCAATTGATCCATCATGACAGACGGTTGTGCACAACCCGCCTCACCAATGACCTTTGCAGGTACCCCTGCTACAGTTGAGCAAGGTGGTACATCTTGCAACACGACCGAGCCTGCCGCAATGCGAGAACAGTGCCCAATAGTGATATTGCCCAAGACCTTCGCTCCAGCCCCTATCATGACACCATTTTCTATTTTAGGATGGCGATCCCCATCCGCCTTACCCGTACCGCCCAAGGTCACCGAATGTAACATTGACACATTATCCCCCACAATTGCGGTTTCTCCAATCACGATGGAATGAGCATGGTCAATCATCGTGCCGCGCCCGATGCGTGCAGCTGGGTGTATATCAACGCCAAACGCTTCCGAGACACGCATTTGGACAAAATACGCAATATCATGACGCCCCTGACTCCAAAGCCAGTGACCAATTCGATAAGCTTGAATAGCCTGATAACCTTTGAAAAACAAAATAGGTTGCATCAAATAGTGGCAAGCCGGATCTCGTTCTAAAACGGCAACCAGATCTGCACGCGCCGCAAGCCCTAAATTTTGATCACGGCTAAAGGCCTCATCTGCTATTTCGCGTAAAATTTGTTCTGACATTTCACTTGAGGCAAGCTTCATCGAAAAGCGGTAAGAAAGCGCTCGCTCCATCGTAGGGTGATGTAGCAAGCTTGAATGAATAAGCCCCCCCAGCAATGGCTCACGCGCAATTGCACGGTGGGCCTCTTCGCAAAGACGGAGCCAAACGGGGTCCATGCTTGAAACTTTAAGTTTTTGCTCGACCATTTCGCATTCCTATTCTCTATGGGCAAAGCCTCAAAAAACCCTTCATGATCCTTGTTAACCTCGCCTTTTATTAAGTAATCTATTTAGAAAAAGATTTGAAGCCGTAATTTAGGCGTGGTTCGAAGACTTGGTTCAGCAGCTTTTAATTTTGTAAAACGGTGCGACAGCATCCTTCCACCACAAAATAAAGGCGACTGCCTACTTCTTATGGTAAGAGATAAATATTATTTGGAAAAACCCACAAGATCAAGATAAAAATCTTTTTATAATCAGAGACTTGGCTATAAATAAGTTAAGATACTAATAAGTATTAAACCCCAGAAATACCGCTTTCCCACTAATTTTTAGCAGCTTTTTGCGCCTCAAGCTTTCGCCAAGTGGCCACATTTGCGTTATGTTCAGATAAGGTCACTCCAAAAGCATGGCCCCCGCTGCCGTCGGCCACAAAAAAAATATAGGGTGTCTGATCTGGATTAAGCGCCGCCGAAATACTGACGCGCCCAGGATTAGCAATCGGCGTTGGCGGCAAACCCGCATTGACATAGGTGTTATAGGGCGTGTCGCGCTCCAACTCACTTTGGCGCAAACCCCGCCCTAAAATCCCCATCCCTTGGGTCAGCCCATAAATTACTGCAGGATCAGTTTGTAGCTTCATGCCTTGTTGTAAACGGTTCACAAATACCGACGCCACCTTACCGCGTTCATCCGCAAGACCAGTTTCCTTTTCGATGAGCGAAGCTAAGACCAAAGCCTCTTGTGGCGAGTTGATAGGCAAATCCGCTGCACGTTCAGCCCAAAGCTCACCTAAAATATCGGATTGGCGTTTTTGCATTTTTTCGATCAGGTTGATCCGTGTAGTAGCGCGCTCAAGTTCATAGCTTTCGGGGGCTAGGCTACCTTCGGCTGGCATGGCTTCAATCGGCCCTTCTAGAAAATCAGCGCGTTTTAAACCTTCAACGACCTGCCAACTGGTCACTCCTTCGGCCAAAGTCACTCGCCAACGCAAATCACTTTCAGCTGCCGCCTCTAAATAGGCCGCAGGCACCACTTCAGTGACAGGATCAAAGGACAAGATCTCTTCATATCGATTGGTCAAAGGATTTAACTCACGCATCACAATTTGCACCGCATTTACGCTGATGCGATAATTCACATCACGACCGCACGTCGACTGACCTCCTTGGGTCAAAATATCGCTAATCTGTCCCATCGAGGCACCAGCAGGCACCAAATAAGATCCGAATTTAAATTCCTGCGCCTTGCCCTCATAATCGGCGCTAAGGCGAAAAATAGGGCCATGGGTAATAGCACCCTGCGCCAACAACGTTTCACTGACAGCCGCCAAGCGCATTCCCTTTTCAACTCGCACACAGATAGGATTTTCAAGTGGACCTTGGCTGACATACTGATCGTGCACCCAAGCCAGCCCGACGGACAAACCGACCAATCCAAAAATGAATAAAGTCAATGCATTCGACGCTATAGATCGAAACATCACGCTGTCACACGCCCTAAAACAAGGCTCGCATTGGTGCCGCCAAATCCAAATGAATTTGATAAAGCTACGTTAATTTCGCGCTTAACCGCTTTATTGGCTGCCAAATCAAGCTTTGACGCCACAGCTAGCGTGTCAAGATTAATGGTAGGCGGTACAATTTGGTCTCGCAGGGCTAAAACACAAAAAATAGCCTCAACCGCACCAGCAGCCCCCAAAAGATGCCCAATACTAGATTTGGTTGACG
>Ga0115567_10001075_pt1 | contig 27416 bp, 28 predicted proteins | sample COGITO_mtgs_1204_2_FD_88679 | JGI IMG/M metagenome (GOLD analysis project Ga0115567, IMG submission 88679) | Pelagic marine microbial communities from North Sea - COGITO_mtgs_120412 | ecosystem: Environmental > Aquatic > Marine > Epipelagic | place: Germany:Helgoland, sampling site Kabeltonne... | reverse complement strand
TATGAGCTGAAGCGGATCATGCGCACCGGCACCGTCGCGACCATTGATAACCGCAACTGGGAATTGCGTGACCAGTCGGGTCCGGTGCAGCGCCTCAGCCAATCGCGCGCCATCGCGCTGGATATGGAAAGCGCAACAATCGCCGCCAACGGCTACCGATTTCGCGTCCCCTATGGCACGCTGTTATGCGTCTCTGACAAGCCGCTGCATGGTGAACTGAAACTGCCGGGTATGGCGTCTGACTTCTATAAAACCCAAGTGGCACGCCATTTGATGATCGGAATCTGCGCCATGGAACATCTGCGAGGCATGCCATTGGAGCGTATCCATAGCAGGAAATTGCGGTCATTTGACGAAACAGCGTTCCTCTGACCCCCAAAAACAGCAAAAAAGCGCATATTTCCGCGCATTCGGTGACGCTATTCGTTGTGTTTACCTACAACATACCGTTACATTCTGCGAGTGAGGCCCAATATTCGGGCGGTCGAAGGAGAAAAAAACATGGCAACCAAACCAATGACGAAAACCCAGCTCGTCGCCGCACTGGCCGATGATATGGGCGGAGATAAGAAGACAGCCACGGCCGCGCTTGACGCGATCTGTGGCCTGATCACACGCGAAGTATCCGGCGGCGGTGCCGTCACCTTGCCTGGCGTCGGCAAAATCTATTGCCGCGAGCGCCCAGAGCGGATGGTGCGCAACCCTGCGACCGGCGAACAGTTCAAGAAAGACGCGGACAAGGTCGTCAAAATGACCATCGCCAAAGCGCTGAAAGACAGCGTCAACGGTTGAGCCGCATCGGCTTGCGCTTGAAAGGGTCGCCTTGGGCGGCCCTTTTTCGTGCCAACTTAAGCGTATTGGTTCTAAATTAGTCCACCCGAAAGGACCGCTGGTACCCAAGCTACGGTGTTGCCCTGGCCCTTGCTCTTGAGGCTGATTTCGGAAAGGGTCATCGGGTAATATTTACTGGGATCACGTCATGGACATCCGTGCAATTCTCATGGGTCTGGCCTTTGCCGTGATGTGGTCCTCGGCCTTCACCTCCGCCCGTATCATCGTCGCAGACGCGTCCCCGCTCCTGGCATTGTCAGCGCGTTACCTGATTTCGGGTCTGATTGGCGTCGGCATCGCGCGGATGCTTGGCCAAAGCTGGCACCTGACGCCCGCGCAATGGCGCGCCACTATTATCTTCGGCGTCCTGCAGAACGCCGTATATCTGGGATTGAACTTCGTGGCGATGCAAACGGTGGAGGCATCACTGGCCGCCATCATCGCATCGACGATGCCGTTACTGGTCGGGCTGGCGGCGTGGGTTATTCTGGGCGAAAAGTTGCGGCCTCTTGGTATTGCGGGGCTGGTCGCGGGTATGCTCGGCGTTGCGATCATCATGGGCGCGCGGATCGGGGCGGGTGTGGACACATATGGTTTGGCGCTTTGCGGTATTGCCGTTGTTGCACTGACCGTTGCCACATTGCTGGTACGCGGTGCGACATCGGGTGGGAATTTCCTGATGGTTGTAGGTCTTCAAATGCTGGTGGGGTGGGCGGTGCTGACGGTTGCCACATTGCTGTTTGAAACTCCGCGCTTTGAACCGTCCGTGCCATTATTTCTGGCATTTACCTATACGTGCCTAGTGCCGGGCCTCGCCGCGACAGTCGTCTGGTTCTGGCTGGTCAACCGCATCGGGGCAACCCGCGCCGCAACGTTCCACTTTCTCAATCCGTTTCTGGGCGTGGCCATCGCGGCACTGCTGCTGGGCGAAATGCTGGGACCGCGCGACATTATTGGTGTGATTATCATCGCGGCGGGGATACTTGCGGTCCAGGTATCCCGTCAGCGTCCACGTTAGAGACTTGTATGACTGATGCGCCCAAACCCAAATCCTACGCATTCCTACTGGTACAGGGTTTTTCGACGCTTGGGTTTTCCTGCGCGCTGGACGCATTATCGCTAGCCAATCACCATCCGTCACGTCGGGAATTCTACCGTTGGCGTCTGATCTCTGAGACGGGCGCGCCGGTTACGGCCTATAATGGGGTTTCGATCGCCGTGGACACCGCCCTGCCAGAGCTTGCGCGCGACGAGACACTGATCGTCTGCGCGGGCGAAAACGCAGGACAGGCGAGCACCAAGGCGCTGCTTGGCTGGTTGCGACGTGAAACGCGTAAGGGAATGGACTACGGCGCGCTGTCGTCAGGGACTTACATTCTGGCACTTGCCGGTCTGATTGGCGGCAAACGCGTGACAACCCATTGGGAATACAAAACTGCGCTGGCCGAAATGCTGCCCGATGTCATCATGGAAGACACGATTTTTTCAGTCGATGGTCGTGTGTTCACCACAGCAGGGGGTGCCGCGTCGATGGATATGATGTTGCACCGCTTGCGTGACGACTACGGTGCCGATCTGGCCACATGGGTCGCGGACCAGATGGTCTATTCGGTCCCGCGGGCCCAAACGATCGGCCAGCGAATGTCCCTGCAGTCACGCCCCGAAGTGCGCAATCCCAAGCTGATAATGGCCATGCAGGTGATGGAGAGCAATATCGAAGATCCATTGCGCCCCGACGAAATTGCCGAAATCGTCAGCCTTTCCACTCGTCAGCTAGAAAGGCTGTTTGCGAAGTACCTCAATATCTCGCCCAAAAGATACTATCTCAGTACCCGACTTGATAAGGCGCGCAATCTACTGCGTCAGACGGATCTGTCGGTGACTGACATTTGTGTCGCGTGCGGATTCAAGTCGCTGTCGCATTTTTCAAAAAGCTATCGCGCCTCTTATGGCATATCCCCGACGCTGGAGGCGACGGACGGCAATGTGCTATGGGCCGGCAAAAGCTAATTCAGCAACGCTTCGATGGCTCGCGGGATCGCCCCGCTGTCAGGTTGCGCGGATGAACCCCATGTTTCCACCACAACACCATCCGGCCCGATCAGCACTTTGTAGAAATTCCACTGCGGCTCAAATCCCGTCTGCGACTTTACCGCCTTGTAGAAAGGATGCGCCTTGGCACCGCGCACGTGAACCATGTCCGCCATGGGCAGCGTAAGATTGAAATTGAGTTCGCAGAATTCCTTAACTTGTGCGGCACTGTCCAACTCTTGGTTAAAATCATCGGACGGCACCGCCAGCACCACAAGGCCGCGCACATTATAGCGGTCATACAAGGCCTGAAGCCCATCATATTGATAGGTAAATCCGCACTGCGAGGCCGTATTGACCACCAAAACAGGTCGTCCGGCAAAATCATCCAGCGCAATATTGCCGCCGTCTATCGACGGAAATACTGCGTCCTGCGCAGCCGGCACCAGACCGGCCCACATTGATAGGATCATTCCAAACAACAGTCTCATGCTATGTTCTCCTAGAAGTAGGGTGGCTCAACATCACGAAGAGTTTTCTAAATCCGCCTTGCTGAATCCGAGGCCCCCTTTGATTGTAGCACCCGAAGCCCCATTTAATAGCACAAGAACAGCGAAAGGAGATACCATGCCAGAGTATACCAGAAACCCCGACGTCATCGCGGCCCTGTCGCCCGAAGAATTCCACGTCACGCAGGAAAGCGGGACGGAACGGCCCGGCACCGGCAAGCTGCTTGGCAACAAGGAACCGGGGATTTACGTCGATATCGTTTCAGGCGAGCCGTTGTTTGCGTCCGCTGACAAATTTGAATCCGGTTGCGGCTGGCCCAGCTTTACCAAGGCAATAGAGCCCGCCAACGTCAACGAGTTGCGCGATGCAACGCTTGGCATGGTCCGCACCGAAGTGCGCAGCACCTATGGCGACAGCCATCTTGGCCACGTGTTCCCGGACGGACCGGTGGATCGCGGCGGCCTGCGCTACTGCATCAATTCCGCCTCCCTTCGGTTCGTCCACCGCGACGATATGGAATCCGAAGGCTACGGCGCATATCTTAACCAAGTGGAGGACGTCGCATGACCACCGAACGCGCAGTACTGGCCGGAGGATGTTTCTGGGGAATGCAGGACCTTATCCGAAAACGCCCCGGCGTTTCAAAAACCCGCGTGGGATATTCCGGCGGCGATGTCGCCCACGCCACCTATCGCAATCACGGCACCCATGCCGAAGCAATCGAGGTCATGTTTGATCCTGACGTCCTCAGTTACCGCAATTTGCTCGAACTGTTCTTTCAGATCCACGATCCGACCACGATGAACCGGCAGGGCAACGACCGGGGCCTCAGCTATCGCTCGGCCATCTATTTTGAGGATGAAGCGCAGAAAGACACTGCGTTGGACACCATTGCAGACGTTGAAGCCTCTGGCATCTGGCCCGGCAAAGTCGTCACCGAAGTCGAACCCGTCGGCGATTTCTGGGAGGCCGAACCCGAGCATCAGGACTACCTTGAACGCATCCCGAACGGGTATACCTGCCATTTCCCGCGTGCCGATTGGGTCCTGCCCAAGCGCTCGGCGGCAGAGTAAGCGAACGGCCTACCCCGCTGCAACGCGGGGGCGGCCTGCGGCTTCGACGGTGATCATCGCCTCAATGAACATCTCGCGCGATTCCAAGCCTGCGGTGCGGATGTCCCGGTTGACGTTAATCTGGATATCGAACGCGCCCGCCGCCTGTGCATCTGCGGTCGCCCTTTCCCGCAAAACGGTCTCCAATAGTGCCAAAGCGCTTTCCGCATCGCCGAAATCCTGCGGGCCATTCGTCAAATGTACGCGATATTTTCCCTCCGAAGGCGAGGTGATCGTACCGCTTTGGCGCATCGTAACACGACCCACCACGGCTCCAATGGCGTTTGCCACCCCGGCATGCTCCGGCAGGATCATTTGTGTTCCCAACTTCTGGCCCACAGCCGGATAGTAGGTTGGGGCGGACGCACCCAAACCCACGACCGGCACATCGAGGCCGGCATCAAGCCGAACGAGACCGCGATGACGGTCCAGGCCCCGCTGAACGAGCATATGACGCGCAAGCAACTCTGGCGTCGAGCCAAATGGCACTTCTTCCTCGGCAAAAGCAGTCTCTAACAGGGCTAAAACTGTCTGTTGCTCTAACTGTGCAATGATCATTCGCGCCATCTCTTCTGGCGTCTTTGCCATAATCTCGCCCGCTCCGGTCCGTCTGCGTCCGAACAACGTCACAGACTTGCGCGCGGCCTCTTTGTCCCAGGCATCGGTCAGACCCAAGACATGGCTCGCGTCCGATGGCGTAACACCTGCGATCTGTACCAAACCGCGTTCGACAAGCCGAACCAGCGCGCCCATCTCTATCCGCGATTGCAAAATGCTGCCCAACGGATGCACCCCGTCGCCGATCCGGTCCAGCAAGATGATCTCGCGGGTACCGATGCCCTCGTGGGTCTGCCCCGCCAAAGCACGTACAAACCGCCCATCATGATCACCCGGCAACGCGCTGCGCATCTGCGCATCAAGCGTTGCATGCACGACTTCGGGCGCATCGACCGCGATCAAGGATACGGGCACGACACGGCGCGGACCAAGGCTGACTCCACCTTGCAGGCCTTCGCTTTGAAAATGCACTTCACTATCACCGCCAAGGCCGGTCGTGCGAATTGCAACCGCCTCCACCATCGTGCGATAAGGACCTACCCGCGCACCTGCTGGATCAATCGCAGGCCGCCCGTCGCGCAAAAGCGCGATGTCGGTCGTCGTCCCACCGATATCGCTGACGATGGCCCGGTCTATCCCTGTCAACCATTTTGCCCCCACCAGCGACGCGGCAGGGCCACTCAGGATCGTCTCGATCGGTCGCGCGCGCGCCTGCATGCTCGAGATCAGAGCGCCGTCACCCCGCACCACCATCAGCGGTGCCGTTACGCCAAGTTCGACAAGAATGTCCTCGGCCCGTCCGATCAGCCGATCGATCATGCCAATCAACCGTGCATTCAGGATCGCTGTCAGTGCCCGTTTTGGCCCATTGAGTTTCGCCGATAATTGATGCGAGGACGAAACGGGGCGCCTTGTGATCTGCGCCACCAACGCCGCCGCGCGCAATTCATGCGCAGGGTTACGCGTGGCAAACTGGCTGGCAACAGCAAAGCCGCTCACCTCGTTGCGATGGGTCTCTAAAAAGCTAGTTAGGCTCACTTCATCCAATGGAGCGGCTTCAATGCCCGCGTGATCGTGACCCCCGGCGACAACCACATACGGATCACCTTTCAGCGCCGTATCCAACCCGTGGGCGGCCAGATCACGTTCCTTGAATCCGACAAAAATCAACGCGACGCGCCCACCTTGCCCTTCAACCAGCGCATTCGTGGCCAGCGTTGTGGAGAGCGACGCCATCGAAACCTCAGCAGCCGCAACGCCGGACCGTTCCAGTACCGAGCGGACCGCGTTGCCGACACCGATAGCCAGATCGTGGCGCGTGGTCAGCGCTTTGGCTGACGCGATTACGACGTCTTCGTCGCGGATCAGAACCGCATCGGTATAAGTGCCGCCCGTATCGACGCCCAACAGCAAAGCCATACGCTTCATCCCATTAACAATCCGCTTGGGTTTAGCGCGAAATCACCGCGGCACCAGCCCCAAACGCGACACTGCCCAGCGCGCCGCGTCAGCAACCGCCGCGTCAGCATCCTCCGACAAAGTCTGTGCCACCGGAGCTAGCCGCGCGATGCCGGAATTTCCTATCGCATAAAGCACATTGCGCACGAAACGATCCCGCCCGATCCGCTTGATCGGCGATCCGGAAAACTGCGCACGAAAGCCCGTATCATCCAGCATCGCGAGTTCTTCCAGAGGCGGCGCACCGACACCGCCGTGATAGCGCATATCGCTCGCCGTCACGGCAAACTTGTTCCACGGGCACACTGCCAGACAATCATCACAACCATAGATCCGATTGCCCATCTTGGCGCGCAGATCCTCATCCACAGGGCCCTTATGTTCGATCGTGAGGTAGGAAATGCATCGCCGTGCATCCAAACGGTAAGGGGCGGGAAACGCATCTGTTGGGCAGATATCCTGACAGGCCCGACAATTGCCGCAATGGTCGGTCTCCGGCGCATCCACGGGCAACTCCAGAGTGGTAAAAACAGACCCTATAAAGGCCCAGTTGCCCCATTCGCGGCTGAGTAGATTTGTGTGCTTGCCCTGCCAACCCAGTCCCGCCGCCTGTCCCAATGCCTTCTCCGGAACCGGCGCGGTATCGACGAAAACTTTCAACTCGCCACCCGCCGCATCAATCAACCAACGCGCCAGACGCTTAAGACGTTTCTTGACGATGTCATGATAATCGCGCCCTTGCGCATAGGCGGAAATTACACCGTTCTCGCGCTGATCCAACAAAGCCAAAGGATCGTATTCAGGCGCATAGCTTTCGGCCAGCATGATCACAGACCGCGCTTCGGGCCACAGGGCCGCTGGATCGCCGCGCCAATTTACACGGTCCTCTAGCCAGCCCATCTGTCCATGATACCCTGCCTTTAGAAACGCGTCCAAGCGCGCGGGAACCTCCGGTACATCTGTCGGGCGGCACACTTTGCAAGCGACGAACCCTTCGGCCAACGCCTGCGATACCAGCCGCTCTTTAAGTTCCGCGCTCAAAAATCAAGATCGTTATAGTGTTTCGACGGGCGCAGGCCAAATACCTGATCTGCAAGAATTGACCGAAACGCCGGACGCGACTTTATCTTGGCATACCAGTCCTTGACGACCTCCTTGCGGTTCCAATCAACGTCCGAGGTATAATCAAGCGACGACATATGCGCGGCGGCGGCGAAATCGGCCAGCGTCATCACATCACCCGCCAACCAGCGGCGATGTTCAAGAAGCCACGCCATGTAATCGATGTGGAACTTGATCGCCTTGGCGCCTGCCTTGACCTTGGCGCTGTCAGGATAACCTTGTTTCATGATCTTCTTGTTCACCCGCTCATAGAGCAGGTTGGACGTCACATCGTTATGGAACTTGTCATCGAACCAACTTACCAAGCGCCTTACTTCCAGGCGCTGCACTGGATCACTTGGCAGCAACGACGGCTCTGGCCGTGTTTCCTCAATGTATTCGCAGATCGCTGCGCTCTCGGCCATCATGATACCATCCAGCCGCAGCACTGGCACCTTGCCGGCCGGGTTGCGGCGCATGAAATCTGGATCCTGCTCCCAATAGCGTTCCTCGACCAGCTCCACTTCGATCTTCTTTTCTGCAAGGCTCAGACGAACCTTGCGGCAAAAGGGGGAAAGGGGAACGTGAAACAGTCGGGCCATGATTTATCCGCAGACGCTGGGGGGGTCCACTCTCAATGCCCCTTACGCGAAGGGTTTTCAACTCTCGAAACAATCGCTCCGCCCGTCTCTGCCGATTGTCGCCGCCCCGTCGCGGATTTGTCGCGTGCGTTCGCGAATGAAGCTGGTTGGCTTGGAAGCGCTCCGTGTCTTGGGCGATGGCAAGATCGCGGCAAGCCGTGCCGCTTGCGTGGCACTTAGCTTTTCAGGGCTGACACCGAAGTAATGCCGCGCTGCCGCTTGTACCCCGAACACGCCTTCGTCGAATTCTGCCACGTTCAGATAGACTTCCAGAATACGCCGCTTGGGCCAGATCGCTTCGACGAGGGGCGTCATTAACGCTTCCATAGCCTTGCGGACCCATGAACGGCCCTGCCACAGATACACGTTCTTGACCGTTTGCTGGCTGAGCGTTGAGGCACCGCGATTGGACCCTTCGGCAATCGCGCGCTTGATGGCGACCACGTCAAAACCCCAATGGTTGCAGAAATTCGCATCCTCCGCCGCCACCACTGCACGCGCCATGACCGGAGCGATATTCTCCATCGGGACCCAGACCTGATCCACTTCGCCCAAACGCCTGCTTTCGCTGAGCATGTAAATGTTTGTGGGAGGATTGATCAGTCGTCCTGCGAAAATCAGCAACACCATTCCGATAAAAATCACACAAACGGCCCACGATATGAAACGCGAAAACCGCCTTGTTAGAGACGGTTTGACGGGTTTCTTTCGAGATGTTCGCGCCTTGACCATGGGGTAGCTATAAATCCCACCGGCGTTATTGTGAACGCCCCTCATGCGCTGCGCCCTCTTTCGTCGCGACGGTGCTTAACGATGCAACAGATCGGCCGAAAGAGGGTGATGATACGCGGGCAGTTATTCCGCTGGAATCGCTGTTTCCTCCAACGTCAAAGGTGCGGGCAAACGCGACAACATTTCTTTGGGGCAAATCTGCAAGAAATGAGCCCGCTCGAGATCCCAGTGTTGCAAGATTTCTCCAGCTTTTACACTGCCGGTTTCCGCGTGATGGCGCTCGATCAATTCATGCAACTGCTGCTCCCAATGCTCGACGGTCACGGGGCAGGTCACAAGCGTTTCGCGGTTCAGCAAGACTTCGGTGTGCCCATCCGGGTCATAGAGATAGGCCATCCCACCCGTCATACCGGCCCCAAAGTTGGCCCCGATCTGTCCAAGGATAACCGCAACGCCGCCGGTCATGTATTCACACCCGTTACTGCCGCAGCCTTCGACCACCACATGCGCGCCGGAATTGCGGACTGCAAACCGCTCCCCCGCGCGACCTGCGGCAAACAGAAAGCCCGCCGTTGCCCCATAAAGGACGGTGTTGCCGATGATCGTGTTCTCAGCAGCGACGATTGGACTGGCCATCGGTGGACGGACCACGACGGTACCACCTGACAGACCTTTGCCCACGTAATCATTCGCATCCCCCGACACTTCCAGCTTGAGCCCCGGTGCCGCAAATGCACCCAACGATTGGCCAGCTGATCCAGTCAGCTTGACCGTCAGGTGATTGGGCTGCAGCCCATTGTCGCGCATACCGAAACGCTTGACGATATGACTGCTGACCCGTGTACCGACGGTACGGTGCGTGTTCTGTATGGCATAAGACAGCTGCATCTTTTCACCATCCTCCAGAAACCGCGCAGCGTCGCGCACGATTTTGGCGTCCAGCGTATCAAGCACGGCATTGCGCGGCTTATCGCGATCGTAGATTGTGTTGCGGGCACCGTCGACGGTGATCAGCAGAGGATTGAGGTCCAGATCATCCAGATGCGCCGACCCGCGACTGACCTGCGCCAACAGATCGGCGCGCCCGATCACGTCGTCAATGCTGCGCGCACCGATGCTTGCCAGTATTTCGCGCACTTCGGTCGCGTAGAATGTAATCAGGTTCACAACCTTGTCCGCAGTGCCGGTGAACTTGTCACGCAACGCTTCGTCTTGTGTGCACACACCCACGGGGCAGGTATTGGATTGGCACTGGCGTACCATGATGCAGCCCATCGCAATCAAGGCCGCTGTGCCGATGCCGTATTCCTCGGCACCCAGCATGGCGGCCATGACGATGTCACGGCCCGTGCGCAGACCACCATCGGTGCGCAATGTCACGCGGTCGCGCAGCTTGTTCATCGACAGAACCTGATGCGCTTCCGTCAGCCCCATCTCCCACGGCAGACCCGCATATTTGATGCTTGTCGCCGGTGAAGCCCCGGTCCCGCCGTTATGGCCAGCAATCAGGATGATGTCCGCCTTGGCCTTGGCCACGCCCGCAGCAATGGTCCCGACGCCGGAACTTGCGACCAGTTTCACTGTCACCTTGCAGCGCGGATTGATCTGCTTGAGGTCATAGATCAGCTGCGCCAGATCCTCGATGGAATAGATGTCATGGTGCGGCGGTGGCGAGATCAGCATCACGCCGGGCGTGGAATGGCGCAGGCGCGCGATCAGTTCAGTCACTTTCATGCCGGGCAGTTGTCCACCCTCGCCTGGCTTGGCACCTTGGGCGACCTTGATCTCAAGCTCTTCGCATTGGTTGAGATATTCCGCCGTCACCCCGAACCTGCCGCTCGCAACCTGCTTGATCTTGGCGCTCGGGTTGTCCCCGTTGGATTCCGGTACGAAATGCGCAGGATCTTCGCCACCCTCGCCGGAGTCCGATTTGGCGCCGATCCGGTTCATCGCGATGTTCAGCGTCTTGTGCGCCTCGGGCGACAACGCGCCAAGGCTCATTCCCGGTGTCACGAACCGCTTGCGGATCGACGTGATGCTTTCCACCTCTTCAAGCGCCACGGGCGCGCCCAGCGGTTTAAAGTCCAGCAGATCGCGCAGATGAATCGGCGGATTACTCTTCATCTTGGCCGAATATTGTTTCCACATCTCATAGGACGCGCGGCTACACGCGGCCTGCAACATGTGCATCGACGTGGCTTCCCACGCGTGGGTCTCCCCCGTTTTGCGCGCTTTGTAGAAGCCACCGATGGGCAAGACGACACCGTCACCACGCCAGCCTTGGGCGTGGACCTTTTCCGCCTTGCGCTGGATACCCGTGATCCCGATTCCGCTGATTCGGCTCGTCATGCCGGGGAAATATTCCGCGCACATGGCACGGCTCAGTCCCACGGCCTCAAAGTTCAGCCCGCCACGATAGGACGACACGACACTGATCCCCATCTTGGCCATGATCTTTAGCAAGCCCTGGTCAATCGCCGTCCGATACCGCGACATTGCCTCTGTCAGGTTCGGATCCAACAAACCCCTGTCGATCCTGTCCGCCAGCGAATCTTCGGCCAGATACGCGTTCACGACGGTCGCTCCACAGCCGATTAGGACGGCGAAATAATGCGGATCGATACATTCCGCAGACCGCACGTTCAGCGACGTGAAAGTCCGTAGACCCTTGCGGATCAGATGGCTGTGCACCGCGGACGTGGCCAATATCATCGGCATCGCAACCCGCGCTTCGCTGCTGTCCTGATCGGTCAGCACGATATGGCCGGCACCGGACCGCACGGCATCCTCCGCCTCTGCACGGATTCGCTTCAATCCTTCGCTCAGGTTGGTGCCGCCGGGGGCAAAGGTACAATCAATCGTCACAAGGTCCGCGTTGAAATGCCCCAGCAGCGCATCAAACTGGGCATTCCCGACAAACGGCGAATCCAGCACCAGAATTTCTGTCTGGCTGCTGTCTTCATCCAACACGTTTTTGAGGTTTCCAAACCGCGTTTTCAGGCTCATCACTCTGAATTCACGCAAGGAATCAATCGGCGGATTTGTCACTTGGCTAAAGTTCTGGCGGAAAAAATGGCTCAGCGGGCGATACTTACCTGACAATACGGCAGATGGCGTATCATCCCCCATGCTTGCCAGCGCTTCTTTGCCGTCTTCGGCCATCGGTGCCAGAATTTGTTCAAGCTCTTCGATGGAATATCCCGCCGCGACCTGCCGGCGTCGCAAGTCCGGCCCGCTGATCAGCGCCTTTTCGGTCACACCGCCAAGGGCTTCGTCCAATTCGACGATCTTGCCGACCCAATCGCTGAACGGCTGCGCCGCGGCCAGTTTGTCTTTGATATCGGTGTCACCATATAGTTTGCCCTCGGCCATATCGACCGCCAACAGCTGACCTGGCCCAAGCGCGCCCTTGCGCACGACCCGCGCTTCGTCCAGCGGGACCATGCCCGCCTCAGAACCAGCGATCAGCATTCCGTCGGAGGTTACAACATAGCGCATCGGACGTAATCCGTTGCGGTCCAGACCTGCACAAACCCAGCGGCCATCAGTCATCGCCAATGCAGCGGGACCATCCCATGGTTCCATCACCGAGTTGCAGTAGGAATACATGTCGCGCCACGCCTGCGGCAATTCCACCGCCTGCTTGGACCACGATTCCGGAACCAGCATCGTCTTGGCCATCGGCGCATTACGTCCCGCACGTACCAGCACCTCGAACACAGCATCCAAGGCGGCGCTGTCGCTGGATCCCGCTGCGACGATGGGCTTGATATCCTCGGCCATGTCACCAAACGTGCTCGACGCCATGCGGATCTCGTGGGATTTCATCCAGTTGAGGTTGCCCTTCAGCGTATTGATCTCGCCGTTATGGGCCAGCATGCGGAATGGCTGCGCCAGCCACCACTGCGGGAACGTGTTCGTCGAATAGCGTTGGTGATAGATCGCGAAGGCACTGACGAAACGGTCATCATTCAGATCGGGATAGAATTCAGCGACATCCTGCGCCAGCATCATGCCCTTGTAGATGATCGACCGGCACGACATTGACGCGATATAAAGTGATGGCACCTGTGCTGCGATGGCCGCCTTCTCGATGCGGCGGCGAATGACATACAGTTCACGCTCGAATGTTTCTTCATCCACGCCTTTGGCGTTGGAAATCAGGATTTGCTCAATTTCAGGACGGGTTGCGTTGGCTTTTTCACCCAGTACGGCGATATCGACCGGTACGTGACGCCAGCCGTAGATGTAATGGCCCATTCGAAGCACTTCGGACTCGACGATGGTGCGGCAGGTTTCCTGCGCCGCGAAATTTGTACGTGGCAAGAATACCTGACCCACGGCAAACAATTCGTCTTCGCGCGGAGTGTGGCCCGTCCGCTTGACCTGATCCCAGAAGAACTGCACCGGAATCTGCACATGGATACCGGCACCGTCGCCTGTCTTGCCATCCGCATCGACAGCGCCGCGATGCCAAATTGCTTTCAGCGCCTTAATGCCGCTTTCCACGACTTCGCGGGTTCTGGAACCGTCTATATTCACGACCAGCCCAACACCGCAGGAGGAATGTTCGTCAGCTTCGGAATAGAGACCATGCTCTGCCAGATAGGCGCGTTTCGCTTCTTCGCGGGCGACCCATGCATCATCATATGTGGTCATACGTCATCTCCCATCGCGGCAAAGATCGCTTCCATCTCCGCCTGTGTTTTCAATTCGTGATCGCCCGCAAAGGCATAGCCGGACGGCTTGCGATCAATGAAAATCTCCTTGGTCAACGCCAGCCCACCCGCATTCGCAAAGAGTCCGGCGGACACATGGTAGAACTCGTGATCCGGTATCGTTACCCGATACCAAAGCGTCGATCCGCAATTGTCGCACCAATCGCGTGCGGCCCAATCTGACGTGGTTCTGCTTTTGACGGGGCCGTCAAACTTCATCCCATCAGGGGATACGGCCATCCCGACCAGCGCTGAACTCGTCCATGCGCGACACATGCCGCAATGGCACGCGTGCAATTCGCTGTCGATCGGCGTGACGTCAACAGTCACGGCGCCACAAAGGCATTGACCCTTCATTCCTGATCTCCCGCTCCGGTGAACATGGCTATTGTCTCTTGTGTTGTCATTTTCTGATGACCTCCTGACAGCGCGTATCCCTGCGGGCACATGTCCGTGAAAAATTCCAGCTTCAGCGACGAGTCAGCGGCATTTTCAAACAACCCCGCCGCCAGATTGCGCCACGCGCCGTTTTTCATCGCATACCAAAGTGTCGACCCGCATTCCTCGCAAAAGCCGCGGTTTGCCCAGTCCGAGGATTCGTATTCCTTTGCGGGGCCTTCGACCGTTTGACTGCCCGGGACTGTTTCCAGTGACATGAACATCGACGAGGTATGCCGACGGCACATTTCACAGTGGCACGCCCGTATGATAGGCTTGTCGACCACTCCGGTCACAGTCACCGCGCCGCATAGGCAACTCCCAGTATAACGTTTTTCAGCCATTCAAGATACTCCGGTCGTAATAGTCCGGAAGCCAAGACTTCCGGCTTCTTGACGTGACCACATGCATCACTCCGCTGCCATGATCTGGGCCTTGTCGAGCATGTCCAGAATGGCGGAAGCGCAGTCCCGCCCGTCGCGGATTGCCCAAACGACGAGCGATGCACCGCGCACGATATCACCCACCGCATAAATTCCCTCTGCGGATGTCTTTCCGGTTTCGAAATCCGCCTGCACAGTGCCCCAGCGGTTGACCGGCAGATCATCACATTCCCACAAGGTTGGCAGATTTTCGGGTTCAAACCCCAAGGCGGTAATGACCAGATCAGCCTCTTCGATATAATCCGATCCCTCGATCACCTCCGGTGCGCGACGGCCTGTCGCATCCGGGGCGCCCAGACGCATCTTTTGAACCATCACACCCGTCACCGGGTCGCCGACAAATCCCTTTGGGGCGGTCAGCCACTCAAACTGCACGCCTTCTTCCTCGGCATTTGTGACCTCGCGCTGGCTGCCCGGCATGTTGTCACGGTCGCGACGGTACAGGCATTTGACCGATGTTGCCCCCTGCCGGACGGACGTACGCACACAATCCATCGCGGTGTCGCCACCGCCGATTACAACGACACGCTTGCCATCGGCATTCAGCCGACCACTATCGAAATCAGGCACGTCATCACCAAAGCTTTTGCGGTTGCTGGCGGTGAGGAAATCAATTGCTTGTTCGATGCCCGGAACACCAAGGCCCGGTGCCTCGATCATCCTTGTTTTGTAGACGCCGGTCGCGATTATCACAGCATCATGATCTGCGCGGATCGTACGAAAAATATCCGCATCCACATCGCAGTTGAGTTCAAACGTAACGCCGCCCTGTGCCAACTGATCATTGCGGCGCATGACGATATCTTTTTCCAGCTTGAAGCCGGGGATACCATAAGTCAGCAACCCCCCCGCACGATCGTAGCGGTCATAAATCGTCACCTGAATACCTGCGCGCCGCAGCACATCCGCCGCAGCCAGCCCACCCGGACCAGCGCCGATAATGCCGACCGATTGTTCGCGTTCATGGCGCGGTTTGATCGGCTGCACCCAGCCTTTTTCCCAGGCTGTGTCGGTAATGTATTTTTCGACAGAACCGATGGTAACCGTGCCGTGGCCCGATTGTTCAATGACGCAATTCCCTTCACAGAGCCTATCTTGGGGGCAGATACGACCGCAGATCTCAGGGAATGTATTGGTTGCCTGGCTCAACTCATACGCTTCTTGCAACCGCCCTTCGGCAGTCAGGCGCAGCCAGTCCGGGATGTTGTTATGCAACGGACAATGGGTTTGGCAATAAGGCACGCCACATTGGCTGCACCGGCTCGCCTGCTCTTCAGCCTTCGCGCCTGCATATTCCGCATATATCTCATGAAAGTCTTCCCGACGCAGATTGGGAGGCCGTTTTTCAGGCATGTCCCGCTCAACACTGGTAAATTTCAACATCGGCTGTTTCGCCATATGCTCACTTCCTCACTTCAACCCAATAGTAAAGCAATAGACGAAGCGGGAAAAGATAAAAAGGCAGCATTGCTGACCTATATGTCGTTTTATTTCAACTCTTGGACGAATGCCAATGGCCTCGGCGTCAATATTAGGTCCGAAATGGCTCTAATAAAATCTAACTACTTAAATAGAAAAGCTAAAGCAACTGATCCAATGACAATTCGCCACCAGCCGAAAAGCGCATAACCGTGACGACTGACGTAGCCGAGCACCCAGCGAACAACCAGAACGGCACTAATAAAGGCCATGACAAAACCCACTGCGATCTCTCCCATCGCGGATATGTCAAGTACATCGCGATTCTTGTAGAGGTCGTAGGCGAACGCACCGGCCATAGTCGGCATGGACAAAAAGAACGAAAACTCTGCCGCGGCGCGCTTGCTGGCACCCAGCATCAAAGCACCGACAATCGTGGCCCCGGACCGTGACACACCGGGAACCATCGCCAGACACTGAATAATACCAATCTTTAGCGCCATACCAATCGGAAACTGCATCGCGTCCTCATGCCGCGGTTCAGGTGCTATCCGATCCACAAACACCAGAACGATGCCACCAAGGATCAACATGATCGCTATCAGCTTGGGCGTCTCGAACAGGACCGTCTTGATAAAGTCATGCGCCAGCACGCCGACAAAGACCGCCGGCAGGAATGCGATGAGCACTGACATTATGAAACGGCGCGCATTCGGATCATGGGGCGCGGCGCGGAATACGTTGAAAAGGCGCCCCGAATAGATCGTCAGGATCGCCAGCACGGCACCTAGCTGGATCACCACTTCAAACGTCTTGCCCGCACTCTCAAATCCAAGGAAATGCCCGGCCAACAGCAGATGTCCTGTAGAGGATACAGGAATGAATTCTGTCAGCCCCTCTAGAAAACCCAGAAAAGCGGCAACCAGCGTCGTAGAACTGTCCATCAGCTGTTTCGCAGGTTTCGGGCAGATTCCTTGATCGCGTCATACTGACCGGATGGCCGGAAGCGCCACAGATATTCGGGCAGAACAGACGTCATCGTCACCGGTTCGATTCCCAGCTCTAAAAAGCCGCGTGCATCGTCTGCCACCACATTATCGTGCCGCAGATTGCGGACCTGATCACGTGTCAGCATGGAGTTCGTAAACAATCCCAATGTGATCGTCTGAAGCATATCAAACCCGAAAGCCATGATCTGCGCGACCCAGAACGGCATGTCCAATACCAGTCGACGCCGCCGGATCACGTCCAGCATTTGCTGCATCAAATCTCGAAAAGACGCGCGCACGGGCCCTCCGAGTTCATAAACGCCGCCGGGAGCGTCACCCAGAACTCCGATGACCGCGGCGCGGGCCACATCATCGACATAGACAGGCTGGAATTCCGTCACAGCGCCGACGACTGGCAGGATCGGGCCCATGCGTGTCATCCCTGCGAACCTGTTAAAGAATTCGTCTTCAGCACCAAAAACCACTGAGGGCCGCAGGATCATCGCATCCGGCATATGCGCCAACACAGCCGCTTCGCCTTCCGCCTTGGTGCGGGCATAGTCGCTTTTGCTATCCATATCCGCGCCTATGGCGGACACGTGAACCATGCGCGCCACGCCTTCTTCGGCCGCAATCCGCGCGATCCGACCGGGTCCTTCGGCCTGCACGGCGTTGAAATTGTTTTTTCCACTTTCGACCAGAACGCCGACGCAGTTTACGACAGCGTCCGCGCCCTGCATCACGCTGCGCACCGACTCATCGTCACGGATGTTGCACAACACCGGCTCAACCTGGCCGACAACACCGTAGGGTTTGACGAATATCGCCTCGTTCGGACGACGCACGGCAACCCGAACACGCCAACCGGCTTTGGCCATCCGGCGCACAATATAGCGACCGACAAACCCCGAACCGCCGTAGATGGTGACCAGTTTGGACATCACAATGCTCCTGCGCAACTATTGCAAACTCGTGTACCTTCCTGAACCCTTGCAAACAAGGTGCAATCCTCGTTTAGGCGCGACGGTTTCGCACAACTTGGCGGCCACCCCGAGATTCCATTTGACACCCCAGTCCCGCGCCCGTAATTGACCCGACACGTGACCTGCCCAGGTGGCGGAATGGTAGACGCGCTAGCTTCAGGTGCTAGTACTGGCAACGGTGTGGAGGTTCGAGTCCTCTCCTGGGCACCAAATTCAACCCCTAAAAGTCAATGCTATATGATTTTAGGGGGTTTTAGCATTTTTTTCTCCAAAAGTGCCGCACAACCTGCCCCACATTGAATCTTGCTACTTAGCGTCTTGGTCTGACCTTGACCGAACCTCAGGCGATCCCTCAAGACCTCTTCAAAGGGAACTACTCCGCTGCACGGTGTTCATCTGCTGAAGCCGTGCGACTGCTGAAAATTGACACAGTCTTTCTTAGCAAGTGACCGCACTCGCGGACGGTACATCCATCGCAAATGGCAACTTGCCGATCAAGTGCTCCTATCGACGAGAGCCTGACAACGTCAAGCTACCCGCGACCTGCGAAAAGCTCATCAGCCCCGACACGGTGGAGTTCAGTTTAGCCTGCTCAGCAGCGCTCGAGGATGGATTAAGCGGACCGGCAACGCTGGAAGTCACGCGCCTCAACAATGGCAGGGCAAGCCGCCCCGTCACGGCGAACGTTATTCTGCCCGCCTCGCGATGAAAGCGGATATGATCATCATTGGATCCGCCCCACAGCTGGCAGATTTTGACGTCATCGCCACCTCACCGCCCGCCCGTTGTGCAATCGAAATTACCCGCGTTGGCAAGACCACCGCAAAGATTACAACACGGTGAATAGACCGACTGTCGAATGACGGTCTACCTGCGGCGCTGTCGATATTCCTTGGCTCGTTTGGGGCCTCACTTGGCATCGCCAAAAGCCTCTCTTTCAATGCACGGGAAAAAACAAAAGACTGAGGTAGGGCAGTTACGTAATGCGCGCACTTTTGAGTGATGTTGTAACCTGTGGCTTGCCGCCCTGCGTAACTGGCTCTAAAATCTCCCTATTAGACACTGATTTGGCAACTAACCTTCATGTCCTTCAATCCCTTTGATGAAACGATCAATGCGCTTGCCGATCTTGGTGGGCAGCGCGTCTGGTCACTGATGGTGACGATCTTTGGTGATTTGGCGCAATCCAAGGGCAGCACCATTGAAGGGCCGGTCCTGTCGGCGATCCTGGCTGATATGGACATCCGGCCCGAGGCAGTGCGAGTCGCGTTGCATCGATTGCGCAACGATGGTTGGATCGCCTCGTCCAAAACCGGCCGCACCAGCCTGCACAGCCTTACTGAGGTTGGCCGGGCCCAAAGTGCCGCTGCAAGCTGGCGCATCTACGCGAAACCGGGCCTTGAGGGCCCTCGCTGGCAACTTGCCATTCTCGAAGATGCCACCACTGTGACACGCAACCTCATGCTGGATCACGGTTTCGCACCTCTGATGTCGCGGGTCTACATCGGTGGGGCGCACGCGACCGCCCCGGTCGGATCACTGGTGCTGCCCGGCGATGCTGTGCCGGACTGGCTCTGCCAGCAATTCGCACCCGAAGATTTGGCGCAGGACTACGCAGCATTGTACCGTGTTCTATCCCGTGCCGAGCAGACCCTTACCGACCCTGGTATGTTGATACCCAGACAAGTTGCCGTCCTGCGATGCCTTGTCGTCCACAATTGGCGACGGATCGTGTTAAAGCATCCCGACTTGCCGCCAGCGCTTTTTCCGACGTCTTGGGATGGGCCGCGATGCCAAGAGCTTGTCCATACTTTGTTGACCCGCTTTGTGCGTCCCGATCTGGGTACAATCCTCAGGGGCTAAGGTACGCTAACGCGCTTTCCCAATCTGGCGGGGCGTTATATAGAGTGCGTCATGACAAACCAACTGTATCAAAACGACCTCCCCGATGGGCTAGACCTTGGCCCGATTGTCGCTATCGACTGCGAGACGATGGGCCTGCATCCACACCGTGACCGGCTCTGTGTTGTGCAGCTTTCAGGCGGCGATGGGCACGCGCATCTGGTTCAGATCGCAAAGGGCCAAAGTGAGGCCCCGAACCTTTGTGCATTGCTTGAAAATCCGGAGGTTCTGAAGTTATTCCACTTTGGCCGATTCGACATCGCTGCGATGCTGAATGCGTTTGGTGCCGTGACCGCGCCCGTCTATTGCACCAAGATCGCGAGCCGTCTTATCCGCACCTATACCGACCGCCACGGTCTGGCCAAGCTGCTTCAGGAATTGCTCGGGATCGACATCTCCAAGCAACAGCAATCCAGCGATTGGGGGGCGGCAGAGCTGACAGAAGCACAGATAGATTATGCCGCGTCGGACGTGCTGTACCTGCACCCGCTCCGCGAAATTCTGAACGACATGCTGGAGCGTGAAGGCCGCATGGAAGTCGCGCAGGCGTGTTTTGATTTCCTGCCGATGCGCGCAAAGCTTGACCTGATCGGCTGGCCCGAAACAGACATCTTTGCCCACGCATGAACACACCCTTCCTTGATACCGCCCGCCGCGTTATCCGCACCGAAGCGGAGGCACTGGAAGTCTTGGCGGACGGGCTGGATGACAGTTTTCGCGCGGCTATTGGCCTTTTGAATGCTGCCAAAGGGCGCGTGATTGTGACTGGTATTGGCAAATCCGGCCATATCGCGGGCAAGATCGCCGCCACGCTGGCCAGCACCGGCACGCCTGCACAATTCGTCCATCCCGCCGAGGCAAGCCATGGCGATCTGGGCATGATTACGCAAGCCGATGTGGTACTTGCTATCTCGAACTCCGGTGAAGCACCGGAGCTTGCAAACCTTGTGGCCTATTCACGGCGTTTTGACATTCCGCTCGTCGGGATCACCAGCCGCATCGAAAGCAGCCTTGGCAAACAATGCGATGTCGTGTTGCTGCTTCCACAACTCGGCGAAGCATGTGGCACCGGTGTCGTTCCTTCTATTTCGACCACGATGACGCTGGCGATGGGCGACGCGCTGGCCATTGCGTTGATGGAGAATCGCGCTTTCACCCCGGCGAATTTTCGCGACTTCCACCCCGGTGGCAAGTTGGGCGCGCAACTCAGCCGGGTAGCGGATCTGATGCATAGCGGTGCGGCGCTGCCGCTGGTCGATGAAGATACCGCAATGTCGGATGCCCTGATTGAGATCAGTCAAAAGGGCTTTGGCGTGGTGGGCGTAACGGATGGAACGGGCGCACTGCTGGGAATAATCACAGACGGCGATTTGCGGCGACATATGGATGGCCTGCTTTCCTTGAACGCACGTGATGTGATGACAAAAGGTCCGACAACAATTACGCCAGATGCGCTTGCAGAACGTGCGGTCGGCATCATGAACACGCGCAAGATCACTTGCCTTTTCGTAGTGGATGCGCCGGCGACAGATGCGCCCGGCGGTCTCATCCATATCCATGACTGCCTGCGTGTCGGTCTGGGCTAGAAACGTATGCGCGCCGACCGATACTCCCGAACGGTCGCCTGGCTCAAGGTAGCCCTCCCGATTGCCGCGCTGGCAATCCTGTCAACGTTGTTTCTCTTGTCGCGTGACAACAATTCCGAAACAGCGATTCCCTTTGCAGACAAGGAAATTCAGGAACGTATGCGCGATCAGCAAGTCACCGGCCCGTTCTTTTCCGGTACGACGGCTGATGGTGACCAGATATCCTTTTCTGCAGTCAAACTTACCACACCGGGCGGCCTGTCCGGTGCAAACGAGGCCGAACAGGTGCTTTTGCGCGCGGAACTTTCGTCTGGCACGCGCGTGCTGATCACCTCGGCGAAGGCGCAAGTCGACATCGCTGCTGACCGCGCCACCTTGCAAGGGGGCGTCGAAGTCACCACCTCTACCGGGTACAGGTTGAAAACGACGCTGCTGACATCGCTGCTGACGTCGCTCGAAATCGAAGCCCCTAACGCCGTTACCGGGGAGGGACCAATTGGAAAACTGGATGCAGGGAGTATGACGATGTCGCTGCCACAGAAGGGTGGAGGCGCTCAATTACTTTTCACAAACGGGGTGAAGCTGATATATAACCCCAACTGATTTGAGAAAGTGTCACGTGTGTCCCGATTTCTATTCCTGTTGATCCCGCTGATATTGGCGGCAAGCCTGTCTGCTGCCCATGCTCAGGAGGCCAGCGTTGCCTTTGGTACGATCCGGCAGGATACCAAACTGCCGGTCGAAGTAACGGCGGACGATCTTAAGGTCGATCAATCTACTGGAACGGCTGTGTTCTCTGGCAATGTGGTGATCGGTCAGGGTGAAATGCGTCTGTCGGCCACACGTGTGCTCGTGATCTACCGCGCCGATCAGGATGGAATTGCCCGGCTCGAAGCGACTGGGGGCGTGACGCTGGTTTCCGGCCCGGATGCCGCCGAGGCGCAGCGCGCGGATTACAATATCGATGACGGCACAATCGTGATGTCCGGAAATGTCCTGTTGGCGCAAGGCAAGAGCGCACTGAGCGCTGACAAGATGACTGTACGGCTTTCGGATGGCACGGCGGAGATGTCGGGCCGCGTGCGCACTGTCCTGCAAACGGGTGGTGCCAACTGATGTCACCCATTGATCTGCAAGTCTCTACCGGGACACCGGGCCTGCGCATTGAACATCTGCGAAAATCATACCGAAAAAAGATCGTGATCCGCGACTTTTCGATGGTGCTGTCGCGCGGCGAGGTTGTCGCACTGCTTGGGCCAAACGGGTCTGGTAAAACCACGACTTTCTATGCGGTTGCTGGTCTCGTGACCCCTGAAAGTGGCACCGTCACGATTGACGGCAAGGATGTGACGGCACTGCCCATGTACCGCCGCGCGCAGCTTGGAATTGGCTATCTTCCGCAGGAAATGAGCATTTTTCGCGGCCTCAGCGTGGAGGACAACATTCGCGCAGTCCTTGATATCGCCGTCCCGAACCGTCGGCACCGCCGGGAGCGACTCGAAGAGTTGCTGAGCGAATTTTCCATCGAACATCTGCGCCGCGCGCCCGCGATGGCGCTTTCTGGCGGGGAACGCCGCCGCGTGGAGATTGCCCGCTGTCTGGCTGCGAATCCGAAATATCTGTTGCTTGATGAACCGTTTGCCGGAGTTGATCCAATTTCTGTAGGGGACATCCGCCACCTCGTTACAGACCTCAAGAAGCGCGGAATCGGAGTGCTGATCACGGACCATAACGTGCGCGAAACACTGGAAATTGTAGACCGAGCCTATATCTTGCATGAGGGGCGTGTGTTGATGTCAGGCACCCCGCAGGAAGTTGTGCAAAACGAGAACGTGCGCCAAGTCTATCTTGGCGACAGTTTCCGTATTTCCTAAGTGTTTGTTCACAAACCTTAACCAATTTCAAAGGGTTGCCGTACGCGTGACCATTGACTTCGCGGTCATTTCGGCGCTTGATATTGGAATGGTGATGCTGTGTTTCATCTCTACTCTCCCTCGCTCCGCAAGATGCGGATTTGGGACGGCCATTGAACGGACCACCACCATTTTCGCATCAGGAAAGCCGACCAGCGCCGCATCGACGCGTTGCGATCTGCTGTTCTGGTGACTCACAGAAGGAGAAGTTATGCAGTACCAAATCAGCGGAAAACAGATCGACATCGGTGAAGCCCTGCAAACCCATGTAAAAACCGAACTTGGTGAGGTTGTTAAGAAATACGCTGAACGACCAACTGACGCGCAAGTGATCTTTTCCAAATCCGGTCATGAATTCGTCAGTGAAGCGACGGTGCATTTGTCTACCGGGCTGACAGCGTCGGCCAAAGCCCATGAGACCGAGATTTACGCCGCCTTTGATGCCTGCTGCGCCAAAATGGAAAAACAACTGCGCCGCTACAAGCGTCGGTTGAAAGATCACCACAAAGAACGCGTTGAGCCTGTTGAACTTCTTGGCGCCTCCTCATATATCCTCGCGTCAGAAAGTGACTCAGACGGTCAGGAACCGGACACCCTCCAGCCTATGATTATCGCCGAAAATCAGACAAAGATCGCGACCTTGTCTGTCGGTGAAGCCGTAATGCAAATGGAACTGTCCGAGGCACCCGTACTGATGTTCAAGAAACAAGGTAGCCAGGGTATCAACGTGGTCTATCGGCGCGAAGACGGCAACATCGGTTGGATTGATCCATCGTAAACAGGAATGGCCTTGCATTTGACTCGGTCAGGCAAAGGCAGGCAGTATGAACTTCGCTGAACTTCTCAAGCCCGGAGCCGTAAAGGTTTCAGCCTCGGCCACGAGCAAGAAGCGCCTGTTTCAGGAGATCGCCGATTGTGCGGGGCAGGCTTACGACCTGCCCCCGGGTGCGATGCTGGAGGCGCTGCTTGAGCGTGAGGCGTTGGGCCCAACGGGGGTAGGGCATGGTGTTGCCCTACCACATGCACGAATCGCAGGGCTGGATCGTGTTGTGGGCCTGTTTGTTCTGCTGGAAAAGCCAATTGATTTTGCCTCAGTGGACCGCCAGCCTGTCGATATCGCCTTTGGTCTTTTTGCGCCGGAGAACGCAGGCGTTGAACATCTCAAGGCGCTGGCGCTTGTCTCGCGGACACTGCGCGACACTGCCATATGCACCAAACTGCGTTCCAATCACGATCCGGCAACGCTTTATACCATCCTGACAGAATCGATCTCAGTCCAGGCTGCCTGATTCGCGCCAGCGGTCAAACCCGAACATCATATAGTCACGCTGGTAGGCATCCTGGGCCAGCTTCTCGATGTCATCGTCATAGATATCCGCAAGGGTGAATGGCGTTTCGCGAGACAGCTTTGGAACCGGTTTCGGGTCATAACCAACCTGCAATGCCAAAGCAGATAGCGCAGATTCCAATTCTTCCTCTCGTAGAATTAAGTCGGGCAGCATGAATTCGCCAAAGCCCTAGACAGCCTGTGCCAGCGTGCACCATGCCTGATCGACCCGGACCGCCGTCTGCCCGGCAAGGTTCACCTTGAGGAACGTCAGGAATGCAGCAAACGCAGCCTTATGCGCGGCGAGGTCATAAGCAGGATCATCTGCCACCTGCGGCAACGGCATATTGTACCGCCGCACAAGGTTTTGGCGGAGCCCACGAAAACCGCCCTTTGCCGTGTTCAGAATACGGTGGCAAAACACGTCGTGTGCGCGATGTACGGGATGGCGCAGAACAGTAAAGCTGCGGTGCCCCTTGTGTCTGCGCTTCCACTGGCGAAGGTCCTTTTGCGACATCTTCTTCAACAGATCGGTGGGCCGCATATCATCAAGGGCCGCAAGCCAGCGACGCACGACCACTTCCGGACCTCCGCTGACAGGCAGATACAACAGCGGAGCCTTGGCCGCGGCGACATAATTCGGGACATTCGGTCCACGCCGGGGCTCAAAATTCGGCGTTCGGGTCAGATCGAAAGGATTCGGACCGGACAGTGCGACCAGCATCTCGTCATAGTTTGCGACCTTTTCGCAAACCGGAGACGGGTTTTGCTTTTTGAACTTCTTATCAAGCCCCTCCAAAGTTTCCTCTATCCCCAGAAAGCGCGCGATACCGCTCATGACCTCAATGCTTTGCAGGTCTTCGTAGACCACATAGAACGCGGTCTGCCCGGAGATTTGCAACCGGCCCAGCAACGCCACCTGAAAGGACTGCAAAGCGGCCATATGCGCTTCGAACTCCTTCACATCAAAGACGGCCTTGGCACCCTTGCGCGCCTTGGCATCTGTCAGTTTCCACTGTCCGGTCGCCTGCGCGATTTTCCAGCTGACGTAGCTGTCTACAGAATTGCGCGTCAGAATTATTTTGGCGCAGGTTGCATCGTTCAGCAGGGTGTCGAAGACACGCGGATCATGGTCGTGAAAGTACCGAAAACCGGCGATACCCGTATCATTCCGGATGACATTCAGTACATGGCTTGGGTCTGCGTCCCGCTGCGTTTGGCTCACGCCCAGCAGGTCATCCTTGTTCGGGTAGCCTATGAAATGCGGATTGAACGCCTCGCCATGGCAGGCGACTCCCTGAACCGCGTTCAGGTTGGCCTCCAGAAAGTTGGAGCCAGTGCGCATTTCGGCGAAAACCACAAAGCTATGAAAGCGCGCCGTCATGCGTTATTGGACCAGATAGGGTTTGCGCAGTGATTGCTGATGTGACATCGGCCCACGTTCAACCGGAAAATCGCCCATCATATAGGGGTGCATCCCTTGGTTCTTGAGGTTTTGGAGAAATTGGCCAAATCCATGCAGTTCCACCATTTTAGGGGCCTCGGACAACCGCCGGGTGCGATCCTGTCCAATCCCGTCAAGGATCCCCTGCAATGCCTCCATCGGAGCTTCGATGAATTCAGCCATCGACCAGATCCTGACGCGCGCCTTGGTATAGGGTGACCGCAAAACGTTCATGTGATCGCTGTCGACCTGCTGAAGCTTGGCGGCAGTTTTGCGGATTTCGCTGAAATCCAGATTGGATCGAAACAACGATACTGACCACGCACCGGTAATGACAGATACCTGAGCATGGGGATCTTTCGCGACCCGCCAATTGATCTCTTGCGTGTCGACTGGACCAAACTGGAAACACTGGCGTTCGCCCCGCGTGTTCCAGATGAGATTCGTCAGGAACGCATTGGCGTTATAATCTCTCATGCTCGGGCTATCGCTCATTGCGCCGTTAAGCGAGCTTTGGCCATCGCCGTAATGCACCCAATCAGGCGCAAACAGGTGGCCATGCACCCGTGCGCCCGTCGCCTCGGCGAGCGAGCTATGGTTCAAAATTATCAAACAGCTCGGAAAAGCCCTGAAATACGGAATAGGGAGCCGCCGTCACGCCGTTCTCCCAATCCTCATTGGGAAAGCGGCTTTGCATGTATAGACCGGCCCGCCCGCGTTTTCGACGCTCTACCGCCTTGGCGAAAACGCAGTCGATCTTCCCGGGTTCGGTTCTCTTCAACGCGCCGGCGGCGTCCGTTAGAAACACCTGATACAGACTGTGTGCGAACGGCCATATCTTACGCGCGACGAAACAATCGGACCGCCGCAACAGCTGAAGGTGGTCATCATAGAATATATGCAGTTTGCCCTGAAAATCGAATTTGGACAAGGTTAGTGACCGGCTTTCAATCCGTGTCGAATAAATCCGTGCGAGGGTCTGGAAATAGCTTTCGTCAGGAATCCAGACGTGGCGGAAATAGCGATCATGTTTCAACCGTTTGGGATCTTGGAGGATCGCGGAGAGGGTCTGGCGTGTCAGACACCACCACTGCGACCCCATATGCGGCACCATCCCGTTGGGCATTTTGCGCTTGAGCGTGAACCGGCGCTGAAAATCGACAGTCCGGTCGAAAAGGAACCTGTTGCGCTTCCACGAAAACGGGAACCGCAGCGTAAAACGCTCTTCATCGAGGCCGCCGATCGTCCAAAGGATATCAGACGTCGTCGCGCTTTCGATG
>Ga0115567_10001074_pt1 | contig 27426 bp, 31 predicted proteins | sample COGITO_mtgs_1204_2_FD_88679 | JGI IMG/M metagenome (GOLD analysis project Ga0115567, IMG submission 88679) | Pelagic marine microbial communities from North Sea - COGITO_mtgs_120412 | ecosystem: Environmental > Aquatic > Marine > Epipelagic | place: Germany:Helgoland, sampling site Kabeltonne... | reverse complement strand
TGGGACGAGAACTTCACCACCTTCGATGATGACGCATACCTCTTCGAGTCTGGCGGGAACCCGCACCAAACCCCAATCTTCGTTACTTTCGGCCCCATGCGTTTGAATCTCTAATGCGCGATCCCTCCGTCTGGCGGCAGACTCCGAGTTCCAGGAGATGGTGGCCGAGGAGGAAAAGCGTCGCGAGTACGCTCGGAGCTATCGGCGGCGGAAGCGCCTCGAACGAGACTCCGGCCTGGGCATCCAGTCAAGTTACATACCTAATAGTGAGGGTCGGGCGAGCGACAGCGAGCTCTTGTCGGCACCCCTGGGTGATGCTGCTGCTGGTGCGCCTTCGGGGGGGTCTGAGGAGTCGACAGCTCCAAGACGCTTACCTACAAGACCGATCATCCAAGATGGTGCTTTGGAGCAGCACCGTCCCAGAGAAGAGGGGCTGAATGGCGAGGAATCAGACTATCAGTACGAGGGAGAGGAATGATATGCTTTCTAGCCGAGCTACGCTGCATGCAGAGCAGCATATTTCTCACAACCTTCATATCAAATACAGAAACAGCAATCTCCGCTGCAAGAGCCCCTTGGCCCTCACAGTATGCAGATGTTTCAGAGAGCCTTTGCCAACGAAACAGAGCTTCATGCACGCCTGATGGATTATTGGAGGAGGGCGTCATGTCCCGGACCAACCGAAGCCACTTTGGCCATGAACTCGTCCTTCTCGTACTTGCGGAAGTTGGCTTTGAACATGGACGCTAGCTTCGTGCAAGTCTCTTCGAAGGCCGCCTTGTCCGCCCACGCCTGGCTCGGATCGAGAACCGAAGGTTCGACGCCCTTCAAGGTGAGGGGGAACGAGAGCTGAAAGTGCTTGTCGGGCGCGGAGAATTCGGAGGACTTGATCGAACCGTCGAGGATGGAAGACACGATCTGGCGCGTTGCAGTGATGTCCATGCGCTTGCCGACGCCGTAGGCGCCACCGGTCCAACCCGTGTTGACGAGGTAGACGCTCACATCGTGCCTCTCAATCTTCTTCTGGAACAGCTCAGCGTACTTGCGCGCAGGCAGCGGCATGAAGGCGCCGCCGAAGCACTGCGAGAACGTCACGGTCGGCTCCGTGATGCCCTGCTCTGTACCAGCGACCTTTGCAGTGTAGCCAGTGACAAGATGGTAGAGTGCTTGTTCAGTTGTTAGCTTCGAAACGGGTGGAAGTACACCAAAGGCGTCGCACGTGAGGAAGATCACATTTGACGCATGACCAGCCTTGCCCGACGGTTCAGAATTCGGGATATGATGCATCGGGTACGACCCGCGCGTGTTCTCGGTCCGCGAGCCGTCGGAGTACACACACTGGAGATTTTCATCGACCACGACGTTCTCGAGCAACGCGTCGCGCCGGATCGCGGCGTGAATCAGCGGCTCCTTTGCAGGGTTCAGGTCGATCATCTTGGCGTAGCAGCCGCCCTCGAGGTTGAACACGCCCTCGTCGTCCCAGCCGTGCTCGTCGTCGCCGATTAGCTCGCGGGTGGGGTCCGCGGAGAGCGTGGTCTTGCCCGTGCCAGAAAGCCCGAAGAAGATGGCGGTGTCGCCGTCCTTTCCGACGGTTGCTGAGCAGTGCATCGACATGATGTCCTGCAGCGGCAGCAGGTAGTTCATCATCGAGAAAGCCCCCTTCTTCATTTCACCTGAGTATTCAGTGCCGGTGACGACACCTAGACCGCGATTCACATCGATCGCGACACATGTCTCGGAGCGAAGTCCATGGTCTTTCCAGTCCTGGAAGATCGCCCTCGAGTTCACTATGGTGATGTCGGGCTGGAACGATGCAAGCTCCTCCTCCGTGGGTTCAATGAACATGTTCTTGCAGAAGTGATGGTGCCAAGCAAGCTCAGTGACAACACGCACGGCGCGGCGCGACTTGTGGGAGGATCCCACGAAGCCGTCAAACACGTAGATCTTTTCAAGCGACAGCAGGCGCTCTTGGCAAGTCTCGAAGACCATGTCGAAGGTGGCTTCGGAGATCGGGATGTTCACCGCGCCCCAATCCACATTGTCATGCGCTGCGCCAGCGTCAACAACGTAGCGGTCCTGCACGGGGAAGGATATTAGGCCTGACGGGTTTTACTGGGTGAAGTAGCATCGGATGAATGCACGAGGCTCTTGCAAAAGAAGTGCTGGCGCTGTTTGCACGGCAAAGAAGCCGTCTGCAGAGTGCCTCACAGTACTGAAGATACTAGCTGAAGCACTATGTCTGCTCACATCACATGAAAATAGTCGTGAACAGCAATAATGGAGAACAGGTGGACCTTCGGACAGCGGCCGGTAAACTTGCCCGTGTCGACCAGCATCACGTCATTGTCTACGATCTTGCCCTCGTTCTTTGCCAAGACCTCCTCGCGCACAGCCTCATACGACATGTTCCGCACACAACCAGAATGGGTCACAAAGTCAGCCGGGAGCGGTACTTCTGCAAGACGACCGCCGGCAAGCCGAACAGTAGAAGGCAAGAGGTGGTCGACGACGTTGTCAAAGGACTCATTCGAGCGGAAGCGGAGTTTCGACCCGGCTCTCACCTCTGCGCACAGTCGCCCAACGACCGATATCAGTGCGCACATCCAGGCGCATCGTGCAAAGCAGGCACATGGCCTCTTGCTTGACTCCCTTCGCGGCGGTCACCGCGCTACGCCGCGGAGCCGGATTCTTCCGCTACGGGGCCAGCGGGGCGCACCGGGAAAGTCGACGAGGTCGGATTCCATCCGCCGGATGCCGGCAGCTGTTGTTGGGGTGTTCGACATCGCGTGCTTGCTTCGTGAAGTCGTGGGTCGTGCGTCCCCCTCTACAGTGGGGCTCAATCATTATGGTCCAGTCCACGATTTGTAGCCGGAGGTGACTCTAGCCGATCGGGAACGGTTCCGGCCCCCAGATGGAAACAGCTGATCTCGTCCCACATGTCATCCTGCGGGGGGCGGCTAAAAATCTTTTACGGATAAATCCTACGCGTCGCAGCAGATTTCGGACGTGACAAGTAGCCACATAGCTCCTTTCGAACCCCGCTCTTGTCTGTTTACAGCTCGGGCCGAGTAACCCCTTAGTGGCGTGCACAAAGTCCCTCCCAACAAGGAAGAGACTCCGCCCCCCGTCGTGTCCGCGGACAGTTTTCCAGAGGGAGTTCTAACTGCCAGATACTTCCCCTGCATGACGGCTGGGCAGAGGCGGGCCCGTTCCATGTATCTTCGATCCTGAGGCAGGCCCGCACGGGGCGGTCCCTGTTCTTCCTGCGTCGTGGGTGGGTGCATTTGGTGGTCCTGCGTGAGGAGGCTCCCGGCTGTGGTTTTTCCCAGCTGGTCTGTGGTGCCCCCTCTGGGGTTTTCGTTTTGTGCCTTCATGGTTTTTTTGGTTTTGTAGGCCTGGCTTATACGAGGTTATTCAGTACACTTATCTATCTATCTACCTGTCTATCTATCTAGCGCAGTATGTCGCGGTGCTTACCGCCGGAAGTTCTGGCAACTATTTTCATTGGACGCACGAGCGTACTCTTCGTTCTCATCTTTTCTCTTTCCGTCTACTTCGACTCTTGCATCTCCCTCAAGGCACGTTTCTTCGCGACTCGTTCTGCTCACAGAACTCACTTGTGCTGAATAGTGGCGCTCAAAAATGGTTTATTCGAAACACACCTCTCTATGCTCGTGCCCCTCATCTGAGAAAACATCGTGGCGCGCTTTCCCCCACCCCGTCATTTGTCTGGCTGGTGATCCGGGCACCGCTCCGCAGCAACAAATGTTCACTCGTCGTCGGCACGTTCGCTCAGGCCTTAGGCTTCTCGGCGCGCTTGGCCTTGAGGCCCGCCAGATACCTGCGCCATGAAGCAATTTGAGGCAGGCGCGCTGAGGCGCACGGCCCCGCAGCGAGAGGGCACTGACTGCGCAAGGTGTGCCTGGGTCTCCTCGCGGAACGCGAACTCCGCAAACCACTGCGCGGGGCACCGCGACACTGTCAGCTTCGCGCAGCACATCGAGCACAGCAAGGTCTGACACGCTTGTGCGGTCGGAGTGGCGGGCATCGGACTTCGACATCCTGTTTAAGTTGCTTACGGAGGCCCTCGAGCGTGTCACCGCGGAGAATTTCTTTGGTCTCGGCTCGCGCATTAGGGTCGCAATCTATCATTCGACTCATCTCTGCCGCTGCTGCCGCCTGGATTTCCTCAAGCGGCGCCACCTGTAGCCTCGCGACGCCCAGCTATTCCCGTCACACTCGAAAAGTCACTTGCACTTAGAGATGAGAGTGTACTCGCGTGCGGGCGCGCTCGCCTGATCGACGAGGCCGATCTTCAGGGCTGCATCAGTCGAGATAAGATCCCCACGCAGCAGCAAGGACTCGGCCTGCCCCACAACCCCGCAACCCCGATTATATGCCGTCTTGAACCGCCAGTTCAGCAACACCGGCAGGCAACACCTGTCGCTTTCCGACGGTCTCGATGAGGGTGTGGCAGAACCACGTTGGAGCCACCAAGCCGAACTTGACCTCGTTCAGGCCAGTGACGAAGCTGACCGCAAAGAACCGTATTACCAGACGGCACCTTCCATGCAGGCGGCACAATTTCGACGTAGGGACAATCGCAAGCTGCAAGCTCTGTGGTGGGCCTGAACCCAGGTGCCATGATCCGATGGTCGCAGGAGATTGCCAGCAGCAGGCCTGCTGCCGGTGCCGACCCCTGCACAACACTCAGAGCTTGCTATCATGGAGTCGCATTGTACGGATACATTTGAGCAGTGTGAAGAGGACTCGCGCCACCTGTAACCCGCACTGGGAGCAGGCTTTGGCTGCGGAGCAGCCAGGACGGGGAGGACATTGATCGCGGCGATAGTGGCGAGGCGGGTTCCGTAGAGCACCGTGAACAATTCTTGCATCGAACTCCAGAAGGCACGTACTTGTTCTTTCTCTGGTTTTATGATCTCCTGTCCTCCCGACAAATTTCTACCTTCAGTGCGCCTGCTTTGCCCGAGACCATGCCAGGTTCGGTCTATTGGGTGTGGGGCAGGCCTGCAGATCCAGGCCAGCGGAGAAGACCTTCTTGCACCCAGACGTAAGAATGAGTCTGCGAGCCATTCAGGTCTTAGCTCGGACAACGTTCTCTGCACTCCTCTAAATACTGTTCAGGGGCGAGGGAGATCCGTCGTTCCGGCTGAAATCACGCACCCGTACATATTCTCGTCATTTTCGGCCTCCCGGATTGCTGATGCGATTTCGTGACACATCGACATATTCAACGAGTTCACCGGTGCCCTGTAATCATGGCCCCGATTCGTTTGAGCGCGAGCGATCTGTCGAAAAGTAGGGCAACGGGGGGCATGAACCGGTTCATCGTGAGCGTCGCATAGTGCTTCTCGTGGTTCTTTTCCAGGGTGACGATAGACCCGGACATTTTACGCGACCAACCAGGCGCCGCAATGCTAAAATGCGCGCGTACAATGCGCGCCAAGGCGGGGGAAAACGCCCTGCCCGCTGAGACAGCCATGTCGTGCAAATTTCCTACGGGACGCAAAGTCAAAAGTCAACGTTACTTCAAAACTTGACGAATTTCGAAGGCGGGCCCGAACGAAGCTTGAGGTTGAGTAATCAAATCCCGGATCACAAGCTCCACGCAGCGTGGCGAGGGTGCCATGTCGACGGGGGAAAGCCCTCTGACAACTTCGTCTCAGCTGGAGGGCGCTTCCCTTCCCGGTCTTCCAGTGAATTTACCCGGGGATGGGGATGCGCCCGCCGAGAGTGGGATATCCGGCGTAGCAGCTCCCCAGGAGCCCGCGCCTGTCCAGGCTCCCTCCAAGCCGGCGTACTCTCTCCCGCTCTCCTCGGGGGCGAAGCAGCCGGTAACTTCACACCCTGCTTTCAGAGGTAGGATGTGCGTGCAATTGACCTGGGGAAAACACGGTAGCTGACAGCGTGGGGGTTCGCGCTCGGGTAGGTGCACGGGAAGGCTCAGAAGGCTTGGAAAGGGTTGTACACGCGCGACCAGCTCCTGGCGCTCCGAGAATGTGAGGCGGCGAAAAAAATTCCGCCTGATCTACCAACCGAGTTCATCATGTGCGGCGCCCGAACCCCACAACTTTTGCTCGACATGTGGATCCATGTGATCTGTAAGTCTGCCTGCCTGTCGGCGCGAGAGTGCGCCGCGCAGGGCGCTGCTGACCAGCAAACACCCGCGGTGCGCCGTACGCTCTGTGCGCAACAGCCCAGAGCGCCACATGCAGAGCTCTGGTCGGGTTCTGCGCGCTCGGTTGCAACAGCAACTTTACGGCTGGCCGCGGTGTGAGTGTTGCTGACGGCTTGGTCGCCCGCAGCGACTCTCCTGGGAACGTGGCGGACCGTGCAAAGGCCGAGAGAGCCGCACGGAAAAAGGATGATAAAGACAAAGAGAAGGAGCGCCGCGATCGGGCGAAAGAGCTTCGGGACGGGGCTAAACAGCCAGGCAGTGTGCCATCAGCGCGAGCATCTGGCGCTGATGCTCGCGCTCCTGACGCGCCCCCGGGTGCCCAGCTGCCTGGCGGGCCTGGGGCTCCGGGGCAGGGTGCCGCTGTAGAGCGTCAGCAGGGAAGTCGTCAGGGAGGAGCGCGGGAGGAGAGACGTGGCGGGGGAGGAAGCGGGTGGGACATGCCCGACTCAGGCGCCTCCAATCAGCAGCACCTCAGGATGATGGAAGAGGTGGAGCGTGAACGCGCAGCCTTCGCCGCCGAACGCGCCCGGGCCAAGGGCGCTGGCGCCCCGTCAGCACCTGCGCCGCAGCAGCCACCAGCAGGATCAGCGCCAGCACGGCCAGTTGCGGTAGACCTCTCAGGGGATGCTAACACCGATGGCGCAATTCTCAACATGTTTCTCCAGGCGAGTTTCCCCCCTGTGCCATCGAACCCTGTGCGTGGCAACACGAGCTAGGGCCGTTTTGATAACAGGCACGCCGGAGAGTAGTGAATGCTCAGGGGATTGAGCAGGGGGATACTGACGGGGAAATGCTCGGTGGACCCGTTCCGGCTGACCCGCTGGCGATTCCTGCTGAGGCCTCGCCATCCAAATTCCAGAACTCCCGAGCTGGGCGTTGGTTCGCCGTCGAGGTATACCATCCACCTCACCACGATCCATCGCATGATTTCACCACCGTAGACCCCCCACCCTGGCCTGCATGCTGTTTTCCTGCTGTGGTCGAATGCGACCTCGCACTCCTCCCCGCTAGCCTCCATTCAGCCTTGGCCGGTCCTGCCACCAACCAGCGCTGAACGAGCGCAGGGCTCTCCCGAGAGCGCCCCTGGACCACCGCCGCGCGGTCGCCAAGCGGTACCAGACGCGGTGGCTTCGCTATGGAAGACATCTGCCCAGGTTTCATCTGCGCCGGGGAAAGGGATGAGGCCGCCTCGAATTGGGGGAGAAATGCAACAGGGCGGGCCCGGTGGGAGCGGAGCTGGGATTGCTCCTACGCCACCCCGGCAGCCGCCGACAACAGAAGAGCTTGCAGGTTCTATATGTCTCCCCAAGGCTTCCCTTGCACTGGTTCACGCGTCACTCAGCCCCTGCACTGGCTCACGCGTCACCCCGACGGTGGTCGAGCCCAATGCGCCTACGTGAGAGAAAACTCTTAAGAGCCCTGCCCTCCGCAGCGGCGGGATCGGCACTCGGCGCACTGCTCAACATCGGCAAGGGCCCAGATGCACCGTCTCTCGCCCAAGATTCGACCAAGGGCCCACCAGAGCACGGTGCAGCGACGCCGGAGAGCAAGCCACGCGCGGAAGCTAAAACCCCGGAGCGAGGACAGGTCGCCTCCCACCTTTCGTTACCCGCGCCCACGTTCCTCAACTGTGTCCACTGTTCCACGGAACGATGGAAGGCGAGGCATGGGGTATACGGACACGTGCGGGTCGCCTGCTCACTGCACTGCGGGATCTCGCAGGTGAAATTGCCGACGCCCGTGGCGCCTCTGCGGACTGGGCAGTCGCTCCTGTCAAAGCTCCTCTCGGGCGAGAGCCCAGGCGGCCAGTATGGCGCACCGATGCCCAACCTCCCCTCAGCGCCCTCTGCGGCCGACATTGAGCGCCAAATGATGGGAGGTGGGCGCGGACGCGGTCAGCCCATGCCCCCTCCGCCGCGTGGAGGGGAAATGCCCGGCATGGAGGGGGGTCAGTTCAACCCCAGCCAATTCTTCGCGCAGTTCCATGGGCAGGGCGGCCCAGGGCCAATGCCTGGGATGATGCCGCCGCCGGGTATGGGCTGGGGTGGGCCGGGCGGGCCGCCGCCGATGGGGATGGGCCGGGGCGGGCCGCCGCCGATGGGTATGGGTGTGGGTATGGGTATGGGTATGGGGATGCCAGGGATGGACATGATGATGGGGGCTCCACAAGGTGCGGCTGGAGACGGGCCTGCGCAGCGCCCCCCTGCACCAGGAGGTGGACAGGGCGCTGGGGGAAACTTCGCTGCGAACGCGTTCTTCGCACAGTTCCAGCAGGGCGGCGGTGGCGGACTTCCGGCCATGCCCTCCAACGCTCAGAGGCCTCCCGAATAGATCACGCGAGGTTGCCGGAACTTTGCTGCTATCCGTGAGAATGCAGGTGCCGTGCTTGGCAGTACAGTTCGTACGCGGGTTGCTGGCTGCGTGTCCGTTGCCTTGCGTGCCACTGAGTAGAGGAACAAACATGTTGAACACTCCCATACAACTGCTGTCGCAGGTAGGAAGATGTGTCTTCAGAATGACCCTTTTGTCCACAGGATATCATCCCACATCGATGTCACAACCTTGAGCTTGAAGGAACCAGCGCTTTGGAAAATCAGAGAACGATCAGGCGACCCCACATACGCCATCAACAATGACTGTGATGAATGCAGCCTTCCGGAGAATTGCAGGCGCCGTCGCAAACTCAGGCGGTCCTGCCACGCGAGTGCGTTCCATGCCAGTATATTTCTCTGAACATACTGGCATGGAATTTCTCTGATTGGGGGCTCCACAAGCTGCGGCTGGAGACGGAGACTGATCCTCTGAATATAACAAAAACTGTTCAGTCATTGTTGATGGCGCATGTGGTACTTGTTGATGGCGTATGTGTAACACATACGCCATCAACAATGACTGAACAGTTTTTGCAGGTTTAGAAAAAAACAGTTTTTGCCACAAGTCCGAAAGTCAGCTGTTCGATTTCCCGATGTCGGACCCCAAACTCTGTTCTCAGCAGGGTTTGGTTATGGTTGTTGAGCCATTTGGTCCAGGGGTCTCAGTGTTCAGAGAATACACTTCAACTTCTCTGGTACAGCAATGAGCTCTACACAACCTACTCTGTGCCAAACACACGATTGCCTTGTCCACTCCCATACAAAAATACATATATCGACCGTCGTTTCAAAACTTCTACGAACTTTGCTGATCGAGTGCAGGTTTCCCTACGCGGTCAGGTCGATTTCAAGTGTCAACTTGCCATTTTAAGGTTCATTTCATCGTAAGCACTGGAACTATCACAGAAGGCCCATGCTTCGAATGGTCGACGACGCGTGAGTTTCGCAGATGTAAACTGCATGATCAAGTGCTTCCTGTGAACATGCAGAAACGTCATTCGGACCAACGCCGATATCGAGTCGAGAGATTCTGTGCTAAAAAATTGATCGCTCACCTCGGGCAGCTGTGTCTGCTCCAAGTTGTAGCCCTTGGCCACGAAGCTCTTCTTGCACAAAATAGTGCACGTCCCAGACAGTGAGTCCAGAAGATCTCGGTGACTCTCGCCCAAAGTTTTTTCCAGAGCCTGTAAAAAGCAGGACATTCAGACGTCGAAGCAGGATCATCAAAATGTGTCATGTTCTACATGTGCACCACAGCTGAGACAGCGATTTCAATGTAGTGAGGACTAGCAAATGCGCTCTGACACAAATCGGACACTTACTTCGCAAACTGCGCGTTCCAGAAGCTTTTGGTTCTTCCTCTCGAAGCTGCTTCTTCCCTGAGAAGAGCCTTCCATTCCACGATCTCGCTTCTTCGTATCTCGCCTGTCTTCTTTCTTCAGCTTTTTGTCTGCTCTTGGATATTCGGCTGCCTCTCGCTTCTTCCCAGCGCTCCGACTCCTGCTCGCTTCCTCGATTCTTCCTCCATTTCCCGCGGGTTGTGACGCTCTGTTTTGTCCAGCCGCTGGGACTAGTGCGTGGCGAGGCTTGCTGCCGACTTCTTTGCTACTGCTCCGTATGCTCAAGTCTTTCGACGCAAGAGGAGCTGGAGGCACAGGAGAATTCGATGCACCGCGGGCACCTTCCCTGCCCATCATAGCGAGGGCCAGCGAGCGACCGCGTGCAACGGAGCAGAGGTTCCTGCGCCGCTGCCTTTCAGCACAGCACGAGGAAAAGAGCATCGAAAGCCACATTTTGATGCCTACTTAGAGGACGCTTTAGGAACAGCAAGGGACATGTGAGGAGTGGGGCAACAACCTCCCGATCTCTTTGTCTCGTACTAACACATGCTTCTCGCGCGCCTTCTTCGTGTTCACCGCGGCCGCTGCACTTGACACAGGTGGCGTTGACCTTGGCACAAGTTTCGCTTTGGCTGCGCTCTCGTTTTTGTCGAACAGTCCGTCTGTGTTTCCCTGGCTGCCGCCCGCATGCTCCTTCCGGTTTTCTCTCAGCCGGGACTCGACCACCTGCGGGTGTTCACTTGCTCAGCGCCTTTCACGTTTTGGCACGGGCCAGGTTGCCAGACACGAAGCAAGCCTGCTAGACATGCAAGAAACTATTCCAGAGACACAGTTTTTCTTCAACCCGGACACTCGACCGAGGTAGATTTTTTCGGACCGAACCTCTGAGTCAAGCGCGCCATGGGCCTTGCCGAGGCATCCGTTGTAACCATGTGTGTCGCGTGGCTCCCGTGGAACAAGCTGCCGCGCAAGCCCATGTCCCTCTCGCGCCCCGTAAACATTCCTTTGAGGATGCCCACTCGCAGTATTGCAAGCTTCGCCCTCGGACATACGCAGCTCCTTCTCCCATTCTTCAGGGGAGAAGTGCTCAATTTTAGGCGTTGAGTCTAGCGTTCCCTGCCAGGAGACCGCTTGAAAGGTTTCACCGGTTCCCGTCGACCTCGAATCTGCGCCAGTAGCTCCTCTATCCTTGGCCCACTCGCCGCGGGGCGCCGCCCAAGCGCGCCACGCGCGTGCTACGTCTTCGTCGCCTCCTGCCGGATTTTCTCTTGTTCCGATTGACGCCCGCTCGCCTTCCCATGCAAAGCCTGCCTCCCGCGGCCATGTCGCCTCGTAGTCTAGCAGCCTACATCCGGGTGCGGGTACCAGCCTTGCGCTCGTGCGCACCTGCCAGCAGGCTACTGGCTCCATTCTGCCGGATGAATGCAAACACGTGCATCACAAATCCCGCTCGCTTCGGGGCTCGCAACTGTCAATGGGTAGACGCTTTTGGGGAATGGGTCGAGGGCAGGGCTCGACTGTCTGGCCATATTTGAGCGGATACGGCGAGCGAATGCGCGGGGCGAGGAGATCGGCTGCTCCTTTCGGCAGCGCTCCCATTCCATCGTCAACAGCTCTAGCTCTCTCTGGACCCCGCAGTGCTCTGCCGGCCCGAGACGCCCGCCCCGTTTAGAGCCGCGCACACGTCGTGACGTGGTGCTGCTTCTCCTCTGACCTGAAATGCAGCAGTGCAGCTGCATTGAGGAATGAAAGCGTACCTGAATCTTGGTGGGGCAAAGCCGATGGTGCCAGATCGAGGCGGCGCGTGGCGGCTGCTTCTGGCTGGCGGGCGCTAGTCGGGGGAGTAGCAGGCTGTGCCCCGTTTGAGCCCAGCGTGCCCGCTACGACCGTGCGACCAGACGGCGAGGAGGGAGGTATGAGCGTGAGGGCAGCAGCGATTTTGGCGATCCACGGGGGGAAGCTCGGGAGACCGGAGCTCAGGTTGAAGGGCAACCCGTCCGGCGGGGGGGAAGCAGAGTAAGGAGGCGGGAAGCTGAGCGCACGGGGCTCTCGTGGCAGCTGCCAGAGGGCCGGCATGAAAGCGTTGACGGCGCCGGCAGACCCGAGACGCTCTCTGAAGGAGCAGGCTCGGACCCCCGCGGCCAAGAGCCTGCCTTGCCCCGTCACATGCTCCCAGTGCACGATCACGGCCGGCGACGAGGCAATCACCGCCGTGACGTCTCCACCGCGCCCCTTTCCCCAGGCGCTTTCTCCAGGCGCATACCGCTCTTCTGGGGCTCCAGGACTGCGGCTAGAATCACTTGTAAGGGGCGCCAAAGCTTCAGCGGCCTTGCTTGCCAGCTCTCGCACCAAGGCCTCCACTCCGCCTCCGCCGGGCACTTCATCCCGCCGCTGCCGCGCGGTAAGCAGACAGATGAACGCCACATCCGGCATCTGCCGGCGCCACCGAGCCCGCCAGCTGTCGTCGCCGCCCTCTTCGCCGCCTCGCACCTCTAGCGCTAGCCCGGAGAAGGCATGCAACGGAATGGACGCGCGTGACACCGGCGCCTGCCCGCGCCGAGCCCGTAAGTAAGTATGTGGGTGGGCACCGCGCGGGGCAGGGGCCAAGGCTAGGGCACACCAGCGCGTCGAGCGTCGAATCGAAGAGAGGCACACCGCGCCTGAAGCCATCGTTTCTACTCGACCCCTTTCGCTCCCCTGCACGCCCGCTTCTTTCGGCCGGGGACTCCGGCTCGGGCGCGGTTGTTCTTGCAGCGTTCTTACCGTTTGCCGAAGCGGGCTTCACCAGCGTGTGCAGGGACACCGGTTCGTCTGCCATCAACCCAAACACTCCCTCTGCGTCACGCACCCGGAATTGTAGACGCGTTCGCACGAAAAGATCCGGCACAAAAAGACGAGCCGCGAGTGCCCGGCCGTGCTCCATCCCTTCTTCGCCCACCGCTAGCACCACTTGTTGTGCACACTTTCCGAGTACGTGGCGCCACGCAGCTGCAGACTCTTTGATAGCTGGATCGATTTCGCCCTGAGGAGCGGCAATCACGATGCGACATTCGGCCGCGAAGCGCTCACGCGCGAGGAGGAGCGCGCCGCAGACGGTCAGGCCGCGTTCTGAGTGGGGCGGAATGGAGCCGTCGAATGCCCATATAATATCGAGCGCCTGGTGCCACGCGATACCTTCGAGGAGGTCAAGAATGTCACCACCGTCCCATGGTTCGGTGAAGTATTCTGTCTCCCCATGCCGCACGTCGAGAAGCTCCGCCAAATCTCGCTTGCGTATCCACCCAGTGCCCTGCTCTTTGGCGACAAGCAGCGAAAAAAAATGCTCGAGGAGTGGCTGGTGCGGATCAGATTCGATCGAATCGGCACAGGCGCAGTGGTGGCGCAGCGTGTCCAGCACTGCCGCCCGAAGAGGTTCTGAAGGCGAAGCAGCGTCGACGAGGACGAGAACGTGCCTTCGTGCTGCTGCAGACCTTGCAGCCATCACCGAACTCAGGAAGAGGCACAAACCTCAAGCAACAGCTGAGATAGCCTCCACGTGCCAAGAATTCGATGCTGCCGATCGTGTGGAAAGACGCTGTCCTTGCCAGTATTCCTCCGCCCGTGAGGCCCAGGCGTTTGCGTACGGAGGATCCTCCAGTAAAAACGTTGTAACAAGTTTCGCGCCAAAAACCCGGTGTGGAGACTGGTTTCTCTTTCCAGCAGCCACAGCTCGAGGAGAGCGTCCTTGGGTAGCTGGTGCGAGGATGGGGGGATGCTACACCGGAGTCGACGAGCTCGGACGCCAGACGGCTCGGCGTGCTCTAGTCGACAAGGTTAGGCCCACCCTGCGAGCTTCTTACCCTGGATCCTTGGCCCTTCCCCACGGGTTCACAGCGACGAATAGGTACGGTGCTTTGCACAGAACTTTTGATGTCTTGCGCAAACTATGAAGAAGGTTCTGATTGCTTGGTCTATTTCGGCAGCTCCGGGAGCCACCTTACCAGCTGTCGGCAGTTCCACGGTGCAACCGGGAGCTGGAGGGCTCGGTGATCCCAAATCCCAACTCCAGCCGCTGCGTTTCGAGGCTAGCCCCATGCATGGTAACCAGACTTCGGCCGGCAGCTGCAGCCGCAAGACAAATAGGAGAAGAGTCTGTGCAGTAGCGGTTCCACACACCATCTGATGCTGTGGGGCCCGGTCGGTGGGCAGGTGTTGGTGAAGCCGCCGACGCAGGCATGCTGGTCGCGGAACCTTTCGGAGCTGCTTCTTCTTTGCAACGAGGCGGCCGCTCGGAACGCAAAGCGGCACCCGGAGGACATGGGTAAAAAAAAAGATGCGGACGGAACGCAGACCAAGCCTCTTGGTCTTGAGTACATTTCGGACCGCATCGAGACGGACGACCAGATCTGGGGATACATGGTTCGTCCCCCGCCCCCGCAGAGCGTGCGGCTCGGCACAGGGCTGATTCTGTACGATGCAGGTGCGGACCGCACGCGAAGGCTGGCTGCAGGGCTTCATCACACTGACCACCTTCACGACGTGGCACACGGACTTCGAATTCAACTCCTTAGTGCAGGAAGCCGCCATTTCCGACCAGGAGAAGCGGTCCGAGCCCCTGTCCGTTCTCACTCGTGCCTGCCTTCAGTAGTAGACAGTGACGGGTTGCTGATTTGGATCAGTCGCGATCTGGCGTGCAAGTGGAATTTGGCTCCGAGTTGTCGCCTGACTCGGCGGAACGCGCACAGGGAACACAGGTGGGACTCGGACAACTGCCTCTCGCTGGAGCTGCAGGCGCAGGAACATGCCGGCGATCCCAATGGGGAAGGCATAATCTGGAAACGTGTGGCGGAAATTTCTCTTCTCGGGGCGATGGGCTGCGGCGGGCAGCTGGTCAAGCTCGCCTGCGAAGAGATGGAAGCGGGGGAGCAGTACGACTACGTTGTGCTGCAGGCAACGGAGAACGCCGTAAAGTTCTACGAGGCCATGGGCTTCATCCGTGTCGGCACGATCGCGCGTCCCGATCTCGAGGCGGTGGCGCGGAAGCAGGCAGAGGCGCAGGCGCGGAAGGAGGCGATGGAGGCAGCACGCGAGAAAGAGCGCGATGCCAAGAAAGCGGCGCGTATTCAGCAGCGCACTCAGCAGGAGATTGTGGCTCGACAGACCGTGCGCGAGCATGCGGGAACTTGGCGAAAATTATGTGCCATAGTGATCCGATCACTGCTGCTGCGAGTCGAGCCCCCGAAGTCGGCAAAGGTCAACAAGGTCGGCAAGGGAGACAAGGGTGCGAAGGCTACTGCACCTGGTATCATGGGGATTCCGCGCGGTGTAGCGGCGTTGGTGGCACTGGAAGAGGCGAGCGTGGCACTTGATACAGGGTGTGATGTCAGTGGTAGTCTATCACTTGCGACTGTCGAGCAGACAGTCACGGGCGTTTGGAAACTGCTAACAGAAGCAGCAGACGCGGCGAAGACTGGGAGCGTGGAAGCTGAGGGATGGGAGAAGCTGCGTGAGGAGTTTGCGCAGGCATGGCTTGCATACGCGCCGACGGAGCAGCTGGCGAGCGGCCAGGCATTGGCAGCGCGTGCTGCAGGGCAGTCGATCTCCACCCCGTCTCCCTCCGGACTGGGCAAGTTCTGCGTATACGTTGACCTGGACTGGGAGGGGCGGCACGGCTTCAAGCTGTTCGAGATCTTGGCTGAGGGCGCGGCAGCGCAACCGGGGGGACGCAAGAGTGCAGGCGGCGCGGACAAAGACGCAGACACAACAGGGACTGGGCCGCCCAAGGGCGTGGTTTTGGCGCGCGAGTGGCAGCCCAGCCGTGAGTTGGCCAAGGGGGCTGACCCGCAGATACAGGAGTTTGTGAGCAAGCAGGCCAAGGGCACGCGACTTTCGTGGACTGCGCGGAGAGAGTGCGGCGCATTAATGACGGAAACCATCCCAGTATCAGTTGTGGCGCTCCGCTCTGTGGTAGCCGAGAAGAACAGCGGGGGCGGCGGCGCCACACAAGTCCCGATAGAGGCGGTGTGCATCGTCGATCAGGGGTCGCGCCGCACTCAGACCCGTAGAGCCAGACTTGGCTCTGATACAGCAGCGTTAGGCCTAAAGTGCGTGATCGTACCAGCCGGACATTCATCGCGGTGTCCCTGTGCAGGGAGACGGTCGCAGTAGCCTACGCCAAGCTGCGGGCAATGAGGACGCTGGAAGAACTGCAGCGTGACGACACAACAAAGCAGACGGATGAGGACGGAGGAGGGGTGAAGGAAGAAGGGGCTGTTGAAATGGTGAGCGATTACGAGCGGCAACGCCATGCGCGCATGGCAGAGAACAACCGGATCCTGATGATGACAGGAATACTTGAGGCCAGCGAGGAGATGATAGAACAGAGCACCCCGTCGCAGCATCTTGGCAGCGGAGGCAGCGAGAAGAAACGCAAGCGTGACGGGCAATCAGACGCGGACGACGAGGAGGTCATGAAGCGGGAGATGCGGTTGCGTGGCGCCAAGGAGGACTTGGGCAACCCGAGCCAGGACCACAGGATGGACGACGGCTCCGAGGGCGGAGGGGACCGATCCTCGGGACTTCCGCCCTCGGGACAGCTGTCCCGAGGTGAAGGCCAGGTGCGGCCCGAGGGGGAAAGAGAAAGGGCTCTTTCGGACGTGGATACCCCTGTCAAGGTGGAGTCCCCCTCCCTTGCTGCACCAATGCTCCCTAGCTGTGGTGCTCTCGCAGCTCTTTCGCAAGGAAAGTGGCGCTCCCTTCGCCCGCCGCGGTCTCGCGCGATTGACGCCTAGCTTCGATTCGGCTCGCAGCAGGTGGAGGAGTCTGCAGCGGTACTATTGTCCAAACGGGATCCACCGCCGATCCCCGAGGTTGCCAACCGCACCATTCCCCTTGTCAAGCGAATGCCGGCTGCGATACCGTGCCTTTGCCTCACGAACTTGCAGTTTCGCGGACACTATCCATTTGTGCATCGCCATGTGTCGACCGCACACCAACTACAGAACCTTCTTGTGAGCCGGCTAAGCAAGGTGTGCGGGTACAGGGAGCGGAGCCATTTCCTGAAAATGGGACACACAAGGCTGTGGAGAACGAGACGCCGCGAAATATCGCCAAGCTGTATGGGCTTCAGTTGAATTCTCTCGTGCAGATGAACAGAGCAGACTTTTCGACTCTCAACGCCAACTCCCGCTTCCGCAATGGGACCATCGTGCGGCTTCCGCGACCTGGCGACGTCGCCACGGCCTTCATCCCGGCCAAGGACCTGGGCCGCAAGGGCGGGGGCTGGTCAGCATACTGCCACTGGACGTACCCCGATCAGGAGAACGACGATATCTTCCCGTCCTACATGATGGCCAAGCGACTGAGCCGCACACCGCGTGCTACCCCACAAGAGACGAGTGCTGAGGCGGTTGCCATGGCGCCGCCGCCGCCCGGGAGCATGCGGGAGCTGCTAGCTTCGAGGATGGTTCGGATTCCGCCGCCAGTTCTTTCAGCGCGGCAGTTGCAGGAGAAAGAGGAAGAGGAGGCAGCGGCTGCCCGGCAGGCAGCGCCGGCGCCGGAGATGCCACCAGGCTGGCCGGAAGCTGGGGTGTACGAGTGCGGGGAAAATGACAGGGTGATATCTGTCGCAAAGCGTTTCGAGGTGAATGTTGACAAGCTGGTGCAAATCAACAAGACGCTGTACCCCGGCCTGAACAAGACAGTCGCACTCAAAAAAGGCACGAAGCTCCGGCTTCCGCCGCCGCTCGGCCAGGACCAGCCCAAGGAGTCGTGGTTTGAGCCAGTGCAAGCGGTTCTGAACAAGCTTCTCGGGGCACGGCACTCTGGAGTCTTCGCGAGTCCTGTGGAATGGGATGTGTCAGGCTCGGAGATGGAGGATTACCCTTTTATCATCTCGCACCCAATGGACCTCGGGACGATTGAGGCAAAGCTGCTTTCGGACCAGTACCGCTCTGTCGGCCGCTTTGCCGCGGACGTGCGCCTGGTCTTCAGCAATGCGATGGAGTACAACCCGGCCGAGGACATAGTGCACACCACCGCAGCAAAGTTGCTCGCCGCATTCGAATCTCACTGGCGTGGCCTCGGCCTTGACAAGCTGGAGGCTCAGGACGGTCGTGTTGGGTCAGCTAGTGGGACGCAGAAGAAGCCAAGAAAGAAGCGTGTCATGTTTAACAAGGTTGTTGTGATTGAGGGCTCGGACCCTCGTCCGGGCCTCTTTTTCGTGTTGCACTACATTCCCGACATGGAGTGGTGCCACCTCTGCGAGATGCGTCAGGTGGGTGTATTCCCGGACACCTACAAGAACGGTAACAGACACATACAGGCCGGGCGTCCCTGCTGGATGCTCGCCCCTGAGGGCGAGGGCGAAGAATTGGACGTCTCTGCTGACCGCTGCAGAATAATCAAGTCAAACCCCTGCTCGCCGTGGAAGCCTCAAATGCCAATAGTTGTACCTTTTCCACGCGCTACACCGTGCATCAGCTTGTTTTTGAAGTCGCGGTTTTGCAGGACTGTGACGGTGAATCGCACAGCTGACGCGGACAAGGAGGCCTGGGACATCCAGGAAGAGATCCCAGCGGACTGGGGGTGCGCAACCGCTGCCAGAAACAGCCGCGGTTCAGAAGCGTAGTGCGCTGCACATGCGGTGAAACATGACACGCGTTCCACCCTTCCTGCAGGCTTGCGGGAAGCCCGCCGTCGAAGTGGACGTTGCAGAATGGCACTGCCCTCGTTGGCAAGCAGGCGGATAGCAAGGGCCCAAAGAGCGTAAAAGAGGCGGAGGACCGCCCAACTGTTCCCAGCGCCGAGCGTGCTGCGCCCCACAGCGGTAAAGACAAGAGCGCGAGTTCTGTCCGGCGAGATGCCACCAGGTCGTCGACGAAGCGGTCGGCGCTTGCTAGCGGATTTGAGAAGGAGGCTGCGGAGGTGCTAAGAAAGCTGCAGGCCCACCCGCGGGCAGCGCCCTTCCTGGAACCGCTCGACACAATTTCCCTTCAACTTTTCGATTGTCAGCACCCTTCCCGTAGCACCCGACGTGCCCTTGGCGTGCCCCGCTTGCCTGCGATTAGGCATATGGCGCTCACTCATGCGCGCGGCTTACAGATTTTGAGGTGGTCTCGCGGGCTATGGATCTCGGGACTGTAGGGAAGCAGCTCAAGGCTGGGCGGTACGCCACTGCGGCGTCGTTTTTAACTGACACCCGCCTAACGTTCGAAAACGCGGTCAACTACAATGAGGAGGGCAGCAAGGTGCACAAGGCCGCCCTCGCGCTGCTCGCTGCGCTCGACCAGCTCTGTGATAGCCCGCGCATGAGTGTTGCGCGCGCCTTTCTGTGTGACCGCTCCGCCGCGGTCGGGGGGGTTTGCAATGGGGAACACGGGGAGGGTGCACCTCCAGCTGGCGGGGGCCAAGATTCGTCGGCGAGCGCGGCGGCGCCAGACCTCCAGCCTAGCGTCGGAGAGAAGAGGCTGCGGGAGGACCAAGACCCCGCCAGCAGCGGGCGCTCGCCCGCGCGCACCCCGCGTGGAGCCACACCCCGCGGGACACCAACTCGAACGCCGGCGGGGCGCAATGCTGCTGGGGTAGAGGGAAGCCGGAGCACGAATGGAACACCGTCCAAGGCCAAGCGGTCGATTCTCGGGGAAGGCGAAGCAGGCAATTCGGGCGTGCAAGGCAAAAGCGAGGAGGACGCAGAGAGCTCCGCCGAGGCGCAGACAATCGCCGCAGCTCAGGCGGAGACGGTGTCGGGGCCAGCGCGACAGAATTCAGGCAAGGTGACGGCAGCACTGCTGGACAAGATTGCCACGCATGCGTCTGCCCGCATCTTGAAGTTCACTGCGATCCTGCCCCAAGCGGACGTAACGCGCCTGTTCCAAGCGCTCGCCGACAACAAATCGACCACCTCTCTTGACATGGAGGGCTGCGGGATTGGGGACGCCGGCTGCGCGGCACTCGCGGCGCTGCTCGACCGCAACAAGCGCATCCAGGAGCTGGACCTTCAGATGAACCAGATCTCCGACGAAGGTGCAGAGGCGCTGGCGGCAGCGCTGCCGGCGAGCGGGGTTCGCCAGCTCCTTCTCAAGTGCAACGACATTTCCGAGCATGGCGGGAGGGCCCTGATCGAGGCCACGCTGGAGCAACGCCGACGGACGGGACAGTGCGCAGTGCTCTCCGGTCTGGCAGAAGGCCTCATGGCTCAAGTTGCGGCGTCGGCAGCCGCAGAAGTGAAGGGCAGCGCAGCGGCTCGGGGGACGGGCGGGTTCGAGGCGCTCGAGGCCATCGACGAGGCCTTCGAGAGCCACCTCGCGGCGCTTGAGGCCAAAGAGGCGGAGGAGCGGCGGGAAGCGCAGCGCGCAAAGGAAGAGGCGGCGCGGGCGAGAGAAGCGTCGGCAGCAGCGGCGAGGGAAGCGGCTCAGGCGCGGCGCGACGCGCGGGAGGTGCGGGAGGAACGTGCGCTGCTCGAGGCCGTGGTCGACTGGCGCGTGGAGGCGCAGGGCTTGCTGCGCAAGATCAAGGGCAACGCCGCGCGTGCAGCGCCCTTCCTGGAGCCGCTCGACCCCGTCGCCCTTGGCCTCTACGACTACTTCGCGATCGTGCGGCGGCCAATGGATCTGGGGACGGTCGAGCGTCGCCTCGCTGCAGCCGAGTACGACGGCCCCGCCGCCTTCGTGGCAGAGCTCCGGCTGGTGTTCGACAACGCGATGCTGTACAACCCGGTGGAGAACAAGGTGCACAAGATGGCCGCATCGCTGTTGTCGCTGCTCCAGCAGCTCTGCCTCTCCTCCAGGTCCCCTTGGCACCCGCTCGCCCCAGTACGCGCCGCCGCCCGTGTGCCACGGCCTGAGCGTGTGGACGCCCGTCCCTCGCAGGGTTCTTGGAGAGGCCTTCCAGGAGAGCCGCAACGAGGCGGATGCGGCGGGCGCGGCGGGTGCTACCGGCGCTGGAGGCTTCCACGCCATGGCGGACGCGGACGACGCGGACCTGGACACCCCGGCGGCCCACGCGCTGCGCGCAGCAGGGGCGAAGCGGCGCTCTGGCGAGCCACGTACCGCTTCGGCACGGGTGTCGGCGGGGCTGCTCAAGAAGGTGGCTGCGCATCAGAGCGGCACGGTCCTGAAGATCACTGACATGCTGCCACCCAAGGAGCTGGCGCGGCTGGCCGACGCCCTGAGCGACAATCTCTCCACGGAGCGGCTCGACCTCGAGGGCTGCGGCGTGCAGGACGAGGGCTGCCGCGCGCTCGCCGCGCTCCTGCGTGCCAACAAGCGGATCGAAGACCTCGACCTGCAGCTGAACCAGATCTCCGACGCTGGCGTGGCGCACCTCGCCGCCGTGCTCCCGCACACAGGCCTCCGCGCGCTGCGCCTCGCGGACAACTCGGTCTCGGCCGCTGGCGCCGCCTGGCTCATGGACGCCGCGACCGAGCAGCGGCTGCTGTCCGGGCGCATCGCGCAGATCTACGGGCTCTCCGACGAGATCATGGCGCCGCTGCGCCTCCGGCAGGCGGAGCAGCTGCGGCGCGCCGCCCAGAGCGCGGGCACCAGCGGTGTTTCTGGTGCCGTGCCAGCCGCGGCGCCGCTGGAAACGTCGGCGATCGATGCTCCCCATAGGAAGGGCAGGGCAGCGGATGCAGCAGACTCAGACGCGATAGTCATCGACTGACCTGTGAATAAAGAGAGAAGCATCCGTTTATTGACAAACAGTCGCAGATGCCTGCAGCACCGGCGCCGGCCATGCGGTTGCGCCCAAAGAGAGCGAGCAAATCGCAATTTATCATGAAAATCCCAAAATTGGGGCGGGGCAGCTTGTAGGAATGTGGGCGTCGTTCGCTCTTCTTGCGATTGCGTGCGGTGGGGTTCCTTCGATGGGGCTTGTGATTCCTGTCGCTGCGATTCCGCAGCGACCGCGGCCGGCTATCCAGCGGCTCGCCGCCAACGTCCTCCCGTTTGCTGATGCCCGCGTACTTACGGAGCCCGACCCCGATATCGCATGCGTGCTGTGCGACTCAGAGGCAAAGGCATTCAGCGCCCTCCGATCGCACGGACTTGGACGAGTGGAGGGCAAATTCTCTGTCGACCTGGGCAAACGCCAGGTGGATGGCTTTACAGTTTCCGAGGACGGCGTCCTGTTTCCCGACAGTGCAGAAGGAACCGGAGGAGATCCGCCCCCCGCTGACCTCACATGGGATGATCTAGCGCACATTGGCAAGAAGGGTGGGGCATGGCGTTGCTACTGGGGCGCGTCTGGATACGAGCCGAGCAAGGTCGATGGCTTTTCGGAGCTTACTGGACGCGCGGCGTCGCTCTACCCGGTCGAGGGATCTCCTCCGACTGTGGTGCTGGGGGGCTTCGGGATGCACCGCTTCGCAGGGAGTGCTTCACCAGCGATGGACACAAAGCTCAAGCTCAGAGCCTTGGGGCACAAGCTTCGTGGGCGGGTCCTTGACGTGTGCACAGGGCTGGGTTACACTGCCATCGGGGCGGCGGAGAAAGAAGCGGTGGAGATAGTCGCGACGTTGGAACTGGATCCCCTCATGGTGCGCATCCAAGATGCGAACCCATGGTCTGCAGGGCTGTGGGGGCCGAAAGTCGAGCGGTATCTCGGGGACGCGGTGGACCTACTGCCGCACATCCCCGCAGGAAGCTTCGACGCCATCTGCCACGACCCGCCCGCTCAGGCAATGAGCGGCGAGCTCTTCTCGCAAGAGGTGTACGCGCACTTCGCGCGCATCCTCACGCCGTCGGGCGCGCTGTACCACTACATCGGCGACCCCGACTCCCGCGCGTCCGGAAAGCTCTTCCGGTAACCGCCGCCGCAAACCCCGCGCCTTTCCGCGCTGCCACACAGCAGGGGACGCACAGCAGCGGAGTGCACAGCGAAGCCACCCACCCACTCTCGCATGAAACAAATCGCCGGTTCCGCGCGTGTGCAGGGGAGTTGCGGAGCGGTTGCGAGAGGCTGGGTTTTCGCCCACAGTGGAGCGAGACGCATACGGCATATCTGCCGTCAAGGACGCCCAGGCCCGCCGTGCGTAGCTTCACATGCTGACACTCCCAGCCCTCCAGGGCGGCATATGCCTCCCTCAATGCACTCGGCCTGCCCAGCACGCAGCCAGCCTCGGTGCGCGGTGCATGGAGTCGCGCGAGCACGCGCGTGACGCCTCATCTCGTACGCGCGGGGATGCACCCATGAATGTTCATCTGTATTCCCGCGGCACGCGGCCAACATGTTTGCAAGGGCACACGGTGGAGCCAGCACAGATACTAGCGAGCAGTGCATAACACGTTGCGCAGCACCGGCAGCCCAACATCCTCCCCCAAAACGCCGCCCCCCCGCACCGCATGCCCTCAGTCTGCAGGCTCGATGAGCTGGCGGAGGATGTGACCCGCAGCAAAAGATGTGACCGTCGTCACCGCCGTCCATGTGACGGACAGGTCTTTGATCTGCACAGACGCACCCCCGATAACCTTAGCCACGCGTCATCAGTGCGTGCCCTCGCGCACGGGTCAGACAGGTGGGAGCGGGGGCGAACGGCGTCAGCGAGAAGCTCAAAGGAGGTGACCCAGATCATGGATCCTGCAGCGAAGCCGAGTCCGACGGACTGCCAGAATATGAAATGGGACGCAAACATGAAGACCGGCACGGCGATCAGCGGCTGTGGCATGGAGGTGAAAATCGACCACAGAACTGTTCCGAACTTGCTGACCCCACGAGGCATCAGCACGAGTGCTACGGCCAGTCCCTCCGGGATGTTGTGCATCGCCAGAGACGCTGCCCAAGTTCGTTCACATACATATCAGGCTACAGCCGAAGCGCTGCTGAGCTGTTCGAGGAGGGTGTGAGACAATTGGTGTGGGTGAAACGGGCAGAACCGGAGATGAAAGCGCCGAGATGGGCGCCATCCTTGCCCGTGAAGGACACGCCGATCCCAAGGCCCTCGGAGAGCGAGTGGAGCGTCATGACCGCGACCATCAGGAACACCTTGCGCAAGTCCTTGCCTGTGAGGTCCCCGAACTTGAGCTCCTCGTGCGACTCGACCCACTTCTTGGTGCAGATGACAAACCTGCAACACCGAACACAACACCCAATCTGTCACCACTCAACCTGCTGGCGACCTGCCGATGTCCTAGCAGCCATGAATGCCCAATAAGTCGGCATGGATGCGTGGGCGCTACCCCATGCCCATGAGGAATCCAGCGGCAACGCGGACGTGGTGCGGGACGTCCATTCCGAAGAGCACCGACCCTGCGAGCGCGCCACCATGTTGCACGTGTGAGTCCCAGCTTGCCTGTTCCAGCTGGTACCTTGTGGCGCGGTCGCAAAGGCGGGGCGTGAGAGCTGGTGGAAGCTAGTCACCGTCGGCGTCGAGGTCGAGGCCTTCCTGGATGAGATGAAGACTCGCAGAGAGCATCATCCCAGCCTGCAAAGCACCACCAGGGCGTTGTCGCTCACACTTAGCAGCTGCATTGGACCCACCAAAGGCGTGCACTGATGACCACTCAGCGTGAGTGAAACACGTGCATCGCAACAGCGCGTTGAGCTGCGCGCATCTGAACCCCGAGACAAGGGCACTTGGCCCGGGCAGCGTGCTCGCGCCAGAGCCAGCAATGCGATGCGCGGGGTATCTCACCGCAACAGCATTGGACAGTCCAAGCCACACGTCGGTGACTTTCCCCAGAAAGATGAGTGGCAGCGCCCCGAGCCCCGTAGAAAGCGCGGCTACCCATCCGTAATACCAGACGTGCGCGATGGTGGGGAGGCCACCGACCGAGGTCAGGGTGCTCGGGCGCGTGAAATGTGTGATCGCCGCCATCGCAATGACGGTCAGAATCTCCACACTGCCGGTGGGCATAGCCATCCGGACTACCGGCGCGGGAGGGGGCGGCGGCGGCGCCCGCTTGAAAAGGTCGAGCGGGCCCCCGCCGCGCAGCCGCATACCGGCCGCTCCGTCGCGCTCCGGCATCGCAAGTGGAAGGGAAGGCGCGTGGAGAGCCTCAGAATGTGCGGGATAGAGAAGTGCGAGGCACGCAGCGGCTGCCGCGGCGCGAAAGACGCAGCCGCGCCGCCCCATGGATGGAGGCCGAAGCTCACTTGAGGTCGGATTCCGATTTCTTGCGTCAGACCGCCGATCACTAAAACCTATTGTTGTGGACGTGACTCGATAATAAAATGTGATTCCAGTGTGAGAGTTCCCCGCCATAGGGCCCTGACTGCTCTGGTGTTCCGCCAAGCTGCCGCCTCTGCGTACCGCGCACTGCGCCCTCACGGTTTCTTCAGTCGCGTGGCTGATCGTCACAGCACTCTGCTTCTCGCAATCACATTTCTCGGTGCCGGCGCGTACACGTAAGCTTGGCTCGGCTCGGGCCACGATGGAGACGACAGTCAAATGCGCTCGGATCAAGGGCGGAAACTCTGGGGTAGATTTCTGCAGGGCATCGCGTCCATTGTTCTTCCTGTTCGGCGACTCAATCACCCAGTATTCATCGAAGCTGGATCCACTGGGCTGGGGCGTGCTTCTTGCAGATGCATACACTTCTGAGTTCCGCTCAGCGGACATTATCAATCGTGGTTTCTCGGGATACAACTCGCGCTGGGCCCTTGCGATTCTCCCGCAGCTAATCGCTCAGCATGGAGGAGCGCCCCCTGCACTCGTCACGATTTTCTTTGGTTCCGCCCAGCTTCCCCCGCGAACGCACAGATCTGGGCGACCAGGCGGGCTGAATGGCAACGGTGTGGTGCAATCTGAACAGGTGCCAACGACTGTGTGATCCCCACAGCACGGCAATACGTGCCGCGGGCTGAGTTCAAGGATAATCTAGTGCGTATTGTGGCGCTGGTACGCGAGGCGTGGCCGGACGTGGTGGTGGTCCTCATCACACCACCGCCCGTGGATGTCGACAAGTGGGACGGGACCAAGGGACATCTCACGAAAGGGCAGCGGTCACTCAAAAACGCCGAGGACTACGCGGTAGCGACGCGCGAGGCGGCGGCAGCTGCAGGATGCAGCTGCCTCGACCTCTTTGCCCGCATCAAAGCGTACGAGGGCGGTGACAGCGCGGGCGCGGTGGCGGTCGCGGGAGCGGGCGGATGGGGCAAGGCGTGGAAGACATGCCTGGTGGACGGTGCGCCTTGGCCCTCCACAACGCGCGCCCGCAGCACGTGCACGCGTGTAAGAGCCGGGGCGCGTGGCCGCACCGGGGCGGGCGGGCCCTGTGGCGTGCTGAGTGAGTCGTGGGGCGCCGAGGGCGCAGGGCTGCATCTCGCGGAGACGGGCAACCGGCTTCTGTTCCACATGCTGCTTGAGGTGCTCTCCCCCGACCCCTCTTGCCCTAAACCCTAAACCCCGACGCAAGAACTACCGGGCTTGCGCGTGCGTTAGCGACGCGCGTGCGTTAGCGACGCGCGGGCTCATGACTGTTGGCGGCGGCGGTTGGCAAGGTGCTGGAGGCCCTCGCGCCGGGGCTGGGTCCGCGCCAAATCCCCATCCATTTTCCGCACCACTCCGACATTCCCGAAGACGACCCTCGCCCCTACCTCACCTAGCCTCAGCGCCATCGCCCGCGGCACGCAGCATGGAAGGCATGCCACTCAAGTACAAGTATGTTGTTTTACAAACACTTTCGGTGCGGGCGCCGAGATCAGGAGTCTGCGACTCCCTCTGCAGCCGCCGCCTCGACCATGTCCCAGAAGTCGCGGGAGGGCACCGCGAGGCGCACCGCCTCCCCGGTCGAGGGCAGCGCGACCATGGCCGCCAGCAGCTGCGCCGCCTCTCGCCGCACCGCGCCCCACGCCTGCACCTCTCTGGGCCCGGGCCGCGCCCGCGGAGCGGCACCCTCGGGCCCCTCTGCGAGAGCTCGGAGCGCAGCCATCGCGCTGCCGTCGCGCAGCAGCCCTAGCACCACCTCGTCACTCGCCCGCGTCGCTTGTCCGACCACCCGCAGCGCCTCAGCACCGACCTCCGGCGCCACTCGCCCGGCTGCTGCCTCTTCCGCCACCATCACCAGCGGGCGCACGCCGCTTCCTGCGCTCGCCAGTTCCGCCCACACGCCGTCCAGGGCGCCCAAGAGGCCCAGCGCGGCCAGCAGCACCCGAAGAGTCTCTCTTTGGTCGGTGCGGGCCAGATCGTGCCCGCACGCGGGCGCGCCTGCTCCGGCCGCAACCGCGGCGCGCGGTGCCAGCGGGACGTGCGAGGGCGGCGGAGCCTGCCGCGGTGCCACCGCGAGCAGCGCAAGCAGCGCGCCAGCGGCACGGGGCGCGTGTGCTGCGACGGTTGCGCGGGGAACGAGCGGAGTCAGCCACGATGCAAGCGCGCGCACCACCTCCGCCGTGAGGCCCAGGGGAGCATCGGGTGCGGCGGCGGCATGGCGCTCGTCTCCTGACGGCTGGGCGGCGGCGGCGGCGGCGGCGGCGAGGTGCTGCACGCAGGCTTCGAGAAGCGCCGCGGGGTCCTCCACCGTGAAGTTCCCGGTGTGCCTCCTCGATTCCCCCCCGGCGCCCCCACTGCCCCGCGCCCCGCCGCCATCTCCCGCGCCCCCTG
>Ga0115567_10001068_pt1 | contig 27542 bp, 41 predicted proteins | sample COGITO_mtgs_1204_2_FD_88679 | JGI IMG/M metagenome (GOLD analysis project Ga0115567, IMG submission 88679) | Pelagic marine microbial communities from North Sea - COGITO_mtgs_120412 | ecosystem: Environmental > Aquatic > Marine > Epipelagic | place: Germany:Helgoland, sampling site Kabeltonne... | reverse complement strand
TCACGTATGAACATTGGTCAGCTGTTTGAGATTCACCTTGGAATGGCAGCACAAATTCTAGGTTACCGCGTTGCAACGCCACCATTTAATGGTGTGACAGGTGAGACAATTCGCGCAGAGCTAAAAAAGGCCGGTTTGCCTGAGGACGGTAAGCAACGTCTCATAGACGGCCGTACTGGTGAGTACTTTAAAGAGCGTGTTTCGGTTGGTGTTATGCACACAATTAAATTGCACCACATGATCGCAGATAAAATTCACGCTCGATCAATTGGCCCATACACAATGGTTACCCAGCAGCCACTTGGTGGTAAAGCGCAAAACGGCGGTCAACGATTTGGAGAGATGGAAGTTTGGGCGCTTGAGGCTTACGGTGCTGCTAATACGCTTCAGGAGATGCTCACACTTAAGTCTGATGATGTATATGGACGATCGAAAGCCTATGAGAGCATTATCAAGCAAGAGCCGATCATTGGTCCAAAACTACCTGAGAGCTTCAACGTTCTTGTTAAGGAACTCCAGGGTTTAAGTCTTAAAGTGGACTTGATCAATGAAAAAGGCCCAGAAGTTATAGAAGTAGACGCAGAAGAGCTACTTAAATCCAATATCGCCGACGAGGCACAACATATGCCGACAGTTGAGGCGGCAGCGACACCGATGGATGTTACTGAAGAAATGGTGGCCAGTGAGTTTGAGATTGTTGAAGATGACAACAAGCTTGCGGTTGCAGATAATACATCCGACGACAATACAGACGACAACGATGACGTAAAGGAGGAGGCGTAATGAATCCTAGAATTAACCCAGCTACAGCTGTTGCAGACTTTGATGCTGTACGGCTTGTTGTAGCGAGCCCTAGTGATATCCTCGACTGGAGTTACGGCGAAGTCCTAAAACCTGAGACCATTAACTACCGAACACAGAAACCAGAGCGTGACGGTCTGTTTTGTGAGCGAATTTTTGGACCGGTTAAAAATATAAACCCACACGATACCAAGTATAAAGGCGTGCGATCACGAGAGGCTGCTGTAGATAAGAACGGCGAGTTGGTGACTAACAGTATTGTGCGACGCGAGAGAATGGCGCACATAACACTCGCTGCGCCAGTTGCTCATATCTGGTTTCTCCGTGGGACTCCAAGTCCTATTGGGTTGTTACTCGGAATAACTGTTAAAAATCTCGAGCGGATTGTCTACTTTGCCTCATATGTCATCATATCTGTTGACACTGATAAAAAAGAGCAATACATGGCCGACGCCGACGCTGAGCTAGCTGCTGCAAAAGCTGCAGTTAAAAAGCGATTTGAAGACCTAGCACAAGAGGAAAGCGCTGACGTTAAACAACTTGCCGAGATGCAAAGTAAGGAGATCGACGAGGCCACAGAAGCCTTCCTCGAGAAGAAGCGTCAACTCGACAGCTTAGTTAAGTGCGGACTTATCTCTGACACAGACTACCGTAACCTCCCAAAAAGCTATCAGGATATCACCAAAGTTGGCATGGGTGGAAGCTCTATCAGCGAGCTACTGTCTGACATTAAACTTGATGCTTTGATTGATCAGCTCAACAAAGAGGTTGAGGAGACAAAAGGGCAACGCAAAAAGAAGCTCATGAAACGACTTAAGGTGCTCGAGAGCATGCACAACGCTGGCATCGACCCAGTGAGTATGTGCGTAAGCGTGTTGCCGGTTATTCCTCCGGATCTACGCCCAATGGTACAACTGACCGGTGGACGTTTTGCAACAAGCGATATGAATGATCTGTACCGACGTGTTATCAACCGTAATAACCGTCTTAAAAAACTGGTTGATCTCAATGCACCTGAGGTTATTCGACGTAACGAGCAACGAATGTTGCAAGAGGCTGTCGATGCTTTGATCGATAACTCGGCTGCACGATCCGGACGCGCTGTAAGCGCAACTGGTGGTCGCCGTCGCTTGAAATCACTCAGTGATATGCTTAAAGGCAAGCAAGGACGCTTCCGTCAAAACCTACTTGGTAAGCGAGTCGATTACTCGGGTCGTTCCGTTATTGTGTCTGGTCCTGAACTAGATATAGATAAATGTGGACTTCCTAAGTTAATGGCGCTCGAGTTATTTAAGCCGTTTGTAATCGGTTGGCTCATGGAGCACGAGTATGCGCACAACATCAAGAGTGCTACTCGATTAATCGAAGCCAACGAGACAATTATATGGGATGCACTTGATGAGGTCATCAAAGATAAGTATGTACTACTTAACCGTGCGCCAACACTTCACCGACTTTCAATTTTAGCCTTTCAGCCAAAGTTGATTGAAGGTAAAGCTATACAGCTTCATCCGCTCGTATGTAAAGGGTTTAACGCTGACTTTGATGGCGACCAAATGGCCGTGCACCTTCCACTGTCTGCTGCTGCACAAAAAGAGGCACGTGAGCTTATGACAGCAAGTAAAAACCTTCTCAAGCCTGCAGATGGTTCTCCAATCTTGCATATCGAGCAAGATATCGTACTTGGCTGTTACTACCTAACGTACAATAAACCAGGTGTTACTACTGATGAAGTTGTCGCGATCTCTGATATTAATGAGGCGTTTATGGCGCTTGACATCGATAAGATCAAACTGCAGACAAAGATACGGACACAGTTCCGTGGAGAAAAGATCGAGACAACAGCTGGGCGACTAATTTTTAACATGATATTCCCTGAAGACTTTGCGTTCCAAGACGATATCATGACAAAAAAGAAGCTAACTTCTGTTATGGCAAAAGTCTTTGCACAGTACGGTGCCGAAAAGACTGCGCTTATTGCTGACGAACTCAAGCGAGTTGGATTCAGCTATGCTACATTTGCTGGTATTTCCACAAGTATGGACGACTATCTTGATCTCGACACACTCGACTCACTGCTTGCGGTTGGTGAAGAGAAGGCCGCTAAAGTATCTGATCAATTTGAGCAAGGATTGATTACTGACGAAGAGCGATATCGTCTCACTGTAAGTCTGTGGCGCGAAGTCGATGAGACTGCCCAGGCACAGCTTGTTGAGGCATATAAAGGTACCGATACTGGCATCAGTATAGCTATGACATCTGGTGCTCGCGGTAGTATCTCACAGGTGAAACAAGTGTCAGGTATGAAAGGTATGGTTGTTGATGCAGTTGGTCGTGAAGTTGAACTTCCGATCAGAAGTAACTACAAAAAGGGATTAACCCCAATTGAATACTTTGTTGATACCCGTGGTTCACGTAAAGGTCTGATTGATACAGCGCTTAGAACGGCCGATTCAGGCTACTTAACACGCCGAATGGTTGATGTGGCACAAGATATGTTCACAATTGCTGATGATTGTGAAGACCCAGGATTTACGGTACTTCGATCTGAGGCTGAGGGTATCGGCATGAACTTCGGTGCACGTGTTAGCGGCCGATTTGCTGCTGAAGCACTTAAAGCTGATGGAAAAACTATTGTTAAAGCTGGTGAGTTAATTACCGAGGAAGCTGGAGAAGTGATCGATGCAAGCGACCTTGCGAGTGTCAAGATCAGAAGCGTACTCACTGCAGCTAATCTACGTGGTGTAAGTCCAAAGAGCTACGGTGTTGATAAGGCGACAGGTGAAATTGTTGGTGCATATGTACCAGTAGGAGTTCTCGCAGCACAATCAGTGGGCGAGCCAGGTACACAGCTAACTATGCGTACAAAGCACACAGCTGGTGCTGCAACAGCCGACGACGTGACACAGGGTCTACCGCGTGTAGACGAGCTCCTCGAGGCACGTGTTCCAAAATCTCAAGCAGTCATCTCCGAAATTGCTGGTAATGTTGCTGTTTGGGAAGATGGTAAAAATTACGTGGTTCAGGTGACGCCAATTGATGCTAAGATCACAGAACTCAAACTTGCTAAGCGCAAGCCTCAAATGAAGTCCGGTAACGATGTAATGGCCGGTGACGTTGTTGCCTCTGATAAAGGCGGTGAACGACCGCTTATAGCACCATTTGATGGTAAAGTTGAATTTCATGATGATGTTGCGGTAGTCGCAGCTCACAACTCAGCTCCAGTCAAATACGAGGTTCCAGCATTTAAGACGCTCACTGTCATTGATGGTCAGCAAATTGAAGCCGGCGGACGCATCACAGCTGGTTCAGTTAACCTGCAAGATCTCATGCGCCTTAAGGGTATCGAGGAGACACAGCGCTACATCATTAACGAGATTCAGAGCATGTTTGCTCAGCAGGGTGTAGCCTTGGCTGATCAACACCTCGAGATCATCGTTCGACAAATGTTTAGCCGTGTGCAGATTGAGGATTCAGGCGATAGTTTGTTCGTTACTGGTGATATTGTCAGTAAAGCTTCAGTTGTAGAAGCCAATGCAAAGCTTGTGGCTGACGACAAGACACCAGCTGAATACACGCAGCTACTCCTAGGTATTGCTAAGGTATCAACATGGAGTGATAGCTTCTTGTCTGCTGCATCGTTCCAGGACACAACACGTGTACTGATCAATGCTGCAACAAGCGGTAGAGTAGATCACCTGTACGGATTGAAAGAGAACGTAATCATTGGACGCAAAATCCCAGTTGGTACTGGTGCGATTGGCCGTGAAGACGTTGTTATTAACGAGTAGATCTGTTACAATACGTTTAACGAGTTTCATATATTAACAAGTGAGCATCAGTAGAGAGTGTAATTGGCGTGCTGGTCACTACATATCTCTCCTGTTGTAAGCTTTATAAAAATTCTGGAGAATTTTTACCACATGCCAACAATCAATCAGTTAGTACGAAAGCCTCGTCAGAGTGCAAGTAAAAAAGTGAAGACAGCTGCTCTTCGTAAAATTACTAACTCGCTTACTACAACAAACTATGAAAAACCAGCTCCATTTAAACGTGGTGTCTGTATTAAAGTTACTACCAAAACCCCGCGTAAACCTAACTCAGCACTTCGTAAGGTTGCACGTGTACGTTTAACTAACGGCCACGAGGTTTGGGCATACATCGGTGGTGAGGGTCACAACCTGCAAGAACACGCTGTTGTTCTTATCCGCGGTGGACGTGTCCCTGACCTTCCGGGTGTGCGATACCACGTTGTTCGTGGTCATCTAGACCTTCAGGGTGTATCAGACCGTAAACAAGGCCGTTCAAAATACGGCGCAAAGAAACCGAGTTAATCATGCCAAGAAAAAAGACTAAATCACTCCAGAGAATCCCTGCACCAGATCGTAAGTACGATTCTGTACTCGTGCAACGACTTATCAACCGTAGTATGCGAGACGGCAAAAAGGCTTCAGCTGAAGCAGCTGTATACAAAGCTATGGAAGAGTCTGCCAAGCGACTCAAGGTTGAGGATCCATTGCAGGTTCTCGAAACCGCCATGGGTAATGTGTTTCCAGCAGTCGAAGTCAAAAGTCGTCGTGTTGGTGGCGCTAATTACCAAATTCCGTATCCAGTTGAAGGACACCGTAAAACTCACCTCGGTATGATGTGGTTTGTAGCAGCGGCTCGCTCGCGTAAAGGCATGCCATTTTGGCAACGACTCATGAACGAGATTGTAGATGCTCATAACGAGGCAGGCTCAGCAGTTAAAAAGAAGGAAGACACGCACAAGATGGCCGATGCCAACCGTGCCTTCGCTCACTTTGCCCGATTCTAGTATGGTTAATCCAGACACTCTTACTGTTGAATGTCCTCGTACAGGTGAACCGTGCCAAAGTCGTGCATTTCTTCTAGAATTGTACGACAATCTTGCACAAGTTGACGCTTGTCAAATTCTTAACGAGGCAGGTCATTCACGTCTCCACAGGTTATTGCTTAAGACCGAATATCCAGAATCAGAACAGGCCGCAAATTTACGTTCACAAATTAAAACGGCCTTCAATAATGAGTCTCTCGTTTGTGCTGAAACAATATGTGGAACAATGGCAAATTTTGTAGTGACAGTAGCAAGCAATGATGAATTTACATTTACAACAACATTGAAGTAAGATTAAGAATTAATAAGGAACTATATGGCGACAAAGACAATTAATCTAGCAAAGTTACGTAACGTTGGTATTATTGCGCACATTGATGCTGGTAAAACTACCACGACTGAAGGTATTTTGTACCGCACAGGTATTAATCATAAGATTGGTACTGTTCGTGGTGATGACGGCGGTGCTACTACCGACTGGATGGAGCAAGAGAAGGAGCGTGGTATAACAATCACCTCTGCTGCTGTTACGTGTTTTTGGAAGGATCATCAGATCAACATCATTGACACGCCAGGTCATATTGACTTTACCGTTGAGGTGGAGCGTTCACTCCGCGTACTTGATGGTGCTGTCACAATCTTTGATGGCAAAATGGGTGTTGAGTCACAGTCTGAGACTGTGTGGCGTCAGGCTGATAAATACAATGTGCCACGTGTTTGCTTTATTAATAAGATTAACCAAACTGGTGGAGATTTCTGGAAGTCGCTTGAAACTATCCATGCACGACTCACAAAACGTGCCTACGCTGTACATATTCCAATTGGTTTTGAGCAGAGCATCAACGGTGTCGTTGATCTCCTTGAGATGAAGGCCTACACATACAAAGAGTTTCACGATAAAGAACTTGTTGTTGGTGAGATTCCTGAAGATATGCAGGAGAAAGCAAAGAACGCTAGATCACTCCTTATCGAGGCTGCCGTTGAACACGATGATGACCTTTTGATGAAGTTTCTTGAGGAGGGTGAAAGTGCTGTAACAAACGATGAGTTCCGCGCAGCATTACGAAAAGGCGTTATTAACGGCGATATGTTCTTGGTGTCCGGTGGTGATGGCCGTGGTGTAATCGTTGAGAAACTACTTGATCTCATGAACGAGTTCCTACCGAGTCCATTAGACCGAGGATCGGTTTGGGGCACGCACCCTAAATCTGGTGATGAGATTGAGCGGAAGCCTTCAAACGATACACCATTTTCCGGACTAGCATTTAAAATTGCTACAGATCCGTTTATGGGTAAATTGTGCTTCTTTCGCGTTTATTCCGGTAAGATTGAGGCTGGTTCGTACATCCTTAATAGCACAACTGGTGAGAAGGAGCGCGTTGGACGATTAGTGCGTATGCACGCCGACAAGCGTGAAGATGTCGATATGGTTGAGGCTGGCGATATTGCTGCAGTCGTTGGACTTAAAAAGGTTACCACTGGTAATACACTGTGCGATCTTAGTGATCCGATTATTCTTGAGAGTATCGAATTTTCAGAACCTCCGGTATCAATCGCAATTGAACCTAAGACAAAAGCTGATCAAGAAAAAATGGGCATGGCGCTGCAACGTCTCGCAGAAGAGGATCCAACCTTCCGCGTACACACTGACGAGGAGACTGGTCAGACAATTATCTCTGGAATGGGTGAGCTTCACCTTGAGATCCTCGTTGACAGAATGAAACGTGAGTTCTCAGTTGAAGCAAACATCGGTCAACCGCAAGTTGCATACCGAGAGACGATTAAAAAAGAGATCGAAATCCAAGGTAAGTTTATTAAGCAGTCTGGTGGACGTGGACAGTATGGTGACGTCTGGATTCGACTCAGACCACAAGAGCCGGGTAAAGGCTTTGAGTTTATTAACTCTATCAAAGGCGGTGTTGTACCACAGGAGTACATCAAGCCGGTTGAAGCCGGTATCATCGAGGCAATGGGCAACGGTGTTATCGCTGGATACCCAGTTGTAGATGTCTCTGCAGAGCTCTACGACGGAAGTTACCATGATGTAGACTCCAACGAAATGGCCTTCAAAATTGCTGGATCAATGGCGTTACAATCTGGTGTAAAGCAAGCTGCACCTGCACTACTAGAGCCTGTCATGAAGGTAGAAGTTGTTGTCCCGGAGGAGTTTATGGGTGATGTTATTGGTGACCTTAACTCACGTCGTGGACGTGTTGAATCTATGGAGGACCGCTCGAGCGCTAAGGTCATCGATGCGTTTGTACCACTAGCTGAAATGTTTGGATACACAACTGATATTCGATCAATGACACAAGGTCGCGCAAGTTCAACCATGGAACTTGATCACTACGGTGAGGTACCACCACACGTAGCAGAAGCCGTTATAGCCAACCGCGCTAAGTAAAATTTCTAATATTGACAAAAGGTTCATAAGTGCTATAGTGTGTATCATGAATACTGTCGCAACTCTGAATGAATGCCTTGCTGCTGGCTGTGAAGTAATCCAAGATTTTGACAATGAAGAGGCGATGGGCCGAATGTCTACTGCAAGTCAGACATTGGGAGAGTTAGTAGTGTTCCCAGTTACTCCATGGAGATTAAGCAGAGGTTTTCAATCATCTGCAACTGCTACCGAAGGGTTTAGATATGTATATGAAGATGTGTTAAATGGCACGAATCGCTACGAAAATCCTGACTTATCAGCTCGAAATGCGATTCGTGCAGATATGATCATGTTGGGGAATCGAGCTCCACTTTCTGGCAAACTTAGAGACAAAGAAATTCCAGAATTTTATGAGGTTATGTTTGAAGGTCTCATGGACCTCTCACCTAACGGAGTCAGACCGCGTAAATTTGTTGACTTCGCTAAGAAACGAATTCGAGAAAGAGTATTCGAAGAGACCACTACGATACACTCCGGTCACAATCTGAATCCAATCCCGTATCAAAATGCTCTTGAAAAGTTACAAGTTGCTCGAGACTGTGTGGGTACTCGTTATGGTTTAGTAGGCAAAACAGTACTTACCATTGGTGAAAGAATATCTCAACTTCACACCGATCCTGATCGTAGAGCGGCTGAACATGAAGCAATGTTGTCATCATAGCGACTTTCGTACACACATGTTTGTTAGTTCCAGCTAACTTAGAAAGCCATATGCCACTTGATACCAGATATCAAATACTATATACTAGCTGGGTATCTCGCGTGAGGGCGCTGCTTTAGTGCAAACAAAGGTAGCAGGACCGCGTGACAAATTAATAACAGTAATATAAGAGGAGAAAATCTCAATATGGCAGATTTTGACCGAACAAAGCCGCATGTAAACGTAGGTACTATGGGCCACGTTGACCACGGTAAAACAACCCTAACAGCAGCAATCACTACTGTGTTAGCTAAAAAGCTACCGAGTGATGTCAACAAACAGGTTGCATATGATCAAATTGACAACGCACCTGAAGAGCGTTCACGTGGTATCACGATTGCAACTTCTCACCAAGAGTATGAGAGCGAAAATCGACACTACGCTCACGTTGATATGCCAGGACACGCTGACTATGTAAAGAACATGATCACCGGTGCTGCACAAATCGATGGAGCAATTCTCGTGGTTGGTGCAAATGATGGTCCATTGCCACAAACTCGTGAGCACGTACTTCTTGCTAAGCAAGTCGGCGTACCTAAGATTCTTGTCTTTATGAACAAGATGGATCTTGCAGACGAGGAACTCGTAGAGCTTGTTGAGGATGATATCCGTGATCTACTTGCTAAGAATGGCTTTGATCGAGACTGCCCGATCATCAAGGGTTCTGCTACAAAAGCACTTGAAGGCGACGCAGCTAACGAAGACGCTATTATGGAGCTTGTAAAAGCTATGGATGAGTACGTCGAGGAGCCAAAGCGTGATCTTGATAAGCCATTCTTAATGCCTGTTGAGGATGTGTTCTCAATCAAGGGCCGTGGTACTGTTGCAACTGGTCGTATTGAGACTGGTATTGTAAAAGTAAACGAAGAAGTTGAGATCGTTGGTATTCGCGACACAAGAAAAACTGTTGTAACTGGTATTGAAGCCTTCAAGAAGAATCTTGATCAGGGACAAGCTGGTGATAACGCTGGTATCTTGCTTCGTGGTATTGAACGAGATGATATCGAACGTGGTCAGGTTATCTGTAAACCAGGTTCAATCACTCCTCACACTGAGTTTGACGCAGAGGTCTACATCCTTACTAAAGAAGAGGGTGGACGACACACACCATTCTTTAAAGGTTACAAACCACAGTTCTACTTCCGTACAACTGATGTAACTGGTGAGGTTGAACTTCCAGCAGACAAAGAGATGGTCATGCCAGGTGACACCGTAACCTTTAAGGTTAAGTTGCTTGCGCCAATCGCTATGGAGCAGGGTCTGAACTTTGCTATCCGCGAAGGTGGCCGAACTGTTGGTGCTGGTGTGGTTACAAAAGTTACAAAATAGTAACTATGTAGCGCTAAAAGAGGTGCAGTAAATGCACCTCTTTTTATGTACATAAATATTAGTGATGGAACATTATTTCACAGTAAATCAGAAGCAACAGCGTAAGTACGCAATTGCTGTATCTGTTATCGGAGTATGTTAAAATTCATACATGGAGAAAAGACGAAAGAAAAAATACGTAAGTCCTGCTGAGCAAATGGGAGGTGTCGCAATGTATACATGTACTAATGAATACGAACCTCCAGTTGGCCCAGGCTCCAAATCACTCCCTCCAGCGGGTAGTTTTAGAGATAGAGAGAACGCGGCTGTTCGCGGGCTCATGAAAGCCACGAAACGCCGGAAGTAGATAGTTTACAATATCTAAATAATAGGGTAAAGTGTTAATACATTACTAATTGTGATGAATAAAAGTCGTTGTATATACTCTTATAGCTATACAAAGATGTTACATCACTCCAATGAAAGGGTTATTTCATGGCAGACACGCCACAGAAACAGAAGATTCGTATTCGTCTAAAGGCATACGATCACAAAGTAATCGACCAATCTGCAAAACAGATTATCGATACAGCACTTCGAACAGGTGCAACGGTTAATGGTCCAATCCCACTACCGACACGTAAAAGCAAATACACGGTAGTGAAAAGTCCTCATGTCTATAAGCATGGAATGGAGCAGTTTGAGATGCGTGTTCACAAACGTTTGATTGATATCTTAGATCCAACACCTAAGACAATCGACAGTTTGATGAACCTGTCACTTCCAGCTGGCTGCGATGCTGAAATTCGCATGAACTAAACACCATTTAGACATAGAGTAATCGTGACTGACCGCTCTCATGAAGACCACCCAATCGGGTGGTTTCTCTTTTGCGCAACATATGCTTAAATATAAGCAGTATGGCTAAAACAAAAAAGAAAACTGCAAAACAGGCGTCAGAGTCGAACTCTGCCTATTTCTTAAAGATATTACTGTTCTTCATCCTAGGCACGTTGTGGGTACGTGTACTCAACATAGACATAGGACCGTTCCAACACTTTAGTTTGCCCGTAGGGTTGCTTGTAGGGCTTTTATTTGCATCACATGAGCACTTCATGATCGATAGCAAGATAGAATTTGCTGTGTTAATTGTTGCAACGTTTGTCAGTTTTTATCTACCCGTAGGTATAACCCTCTAAATTACTCATGCTTGTGTATCTTCGGCTAAAAGTCTATCCTAGTTTTTATGGCAAAAGAAGATTTCAAGTTTTACAAGCTGTCAGATGTAGATGCTGATCTAGTTATACCGCAGATAGATTGTGATCCATACATGGGTTACGAGGAACCTTGTGATGGTATGTTCGTCACTCGGATAATTGAAGATCTCACGATTTCTGGACTACAGCCTGCATGTCAGCCGGTAATTACTTCTGGTGAACTGGAAAAAAATTGGTGCTACATGAAAAAACTAAGGGAGAGCGCTGTACCCCTGCACCTTGAACATGCCTCAGTTATCATTGAGCCACAAGATAAAGACAAATTTGGATTTGTTCCAGAAGTATCAAAAACTGTAGGTAGACTCCATCGTCTTAATGCAGATAGGATTAAAAGAACAGGTGCCCGTTTAATGGCATTCGGGTTTAGGAATACAGAAGAATTCCCATTTACATCAAACGACAGAGGCGAGACAACGATTCCAACGATCAGGGTAGTTGATGGTCTTCAACTACGTGCGTATCACTGGAGACAGGGAGACGAAAGAGTCTCAGCCAACGGCGATAAGCTCGTTGGGTCGTTTAATGCGAGTCGTTACCCCGTAAATGTCTTAGCTTCGGTGACTATTCAGTTTGCTTAGTCGTCAATTGCGCGGACTGTTGACACATCTATAAGTCATCTGGTACACTTGTTTGGTAATTTCATGCCTCCAATGGCAAATGATTGGCACGTCTGAAGGTCCGAGAGTTTAAAAGCAAACGGATACCGTAGATCGACCAATATTTTTGTTTGCTAAGAGGTTAAATAAGGAACAAAATGAAAGCAATACTGGGAACTAAAATTGGAATGACACAAATCCTCGCAGAGGATGGTGTTCTTGTGCCCGTGACACTCGTACAGGCTGGTCCATGTGTAATCACACAAATTAAGACGGATGATACTGATGGCTACACGGCTATTCAGATCGCTCTTGGTGGCGGCAAGAATGTTTCTAAGCCAGTCATGGCACACGCGGCTAAAGCACAAAAGGGTCTCATGCCTCGCATTTCAAAAGAGTTTAGAGTTAATACTGTTTCTGAGGAGCAAAAAGTAGGCTCCTCTTTTGATGTCTCAGTTTTTGAGGTTGGCGATACCGTAAAGGTCACCGGAACAAGTAAAGGTAAAGGCTTTGCTGGTACAGTAAAACGTCATAACTTCCGGACAAGTGCTGAGACGCACGGTGGTAATGGCGTTGTACGTCGTCCTGGATCAATTGGCTCTATGTACCCGCAAAAGGTATTTAAAGGTAAAAAGATGGCTGGACAAATGGGCTCCGAGCAAGTGACTGTACGCGGTCTTAGTGTTGCACTGATCGACGTAGAGAAGAATCTGATCGGCCTTAAAGGTGCTATTCCAGGCCCTAAAAAAAGTCTTGTAACGGTGGTAGGAGCATAATATGGCAGACGCAGTAAAAAAAGCACCAGCTAAAACTACAGCTCCAACGTTACCAAAAGAGGTATTTGCAGTTGAAGTAGCAAATCACGACCTCATTAAGCGAACCTACGAGGCATATCTCGCTAATGGACGTGAGAACTTTGCAGTTGTTAAAACTCGTGGATTAGTCCGTGGTGGTGGTAAAAAACCATGGCAGCAAAAAGGTACGGGCCGCGCACGTTTTGGCTCTAGCCGTAACCCTATCTGGCGTGGCGGCGGTATTGTATTTGGACCAACAGGTAACGAGAACTACACTAAAACTGTCCCTGTTGCACAAAAGCGACGAGCACTTCGCCAAGCACTAACTCTGGCTAATCAATCTAAAAAGATTATCGTTGCAAAATTTGCAGTTAAAGACGGTAAGACAAAGGAGACTATCAAGTTCCTCGAGACTCAAAAAGCAGTTCGCCGAGTACTTCTTGTTGTCGAGTCTAAAGATGAATTAACTATACGAGCTACTGCAAATGTACCCAACCTTAAAGTTGTACAAGCCACGTATCTAAATGTGTATGATGTCATGAACGCCGACTCAATCATTATTGATCCAAAGTCGCTTGATCTCATTAAGGATTGGTTAACACGTCCGGTAAAGGGAGGGTCTGATGCTTAACTTAATCCCACGAATCAGCGAGAAGGCTTATCAACAAAGCACATTAAATCAAACCTACGTATTTGTCGTGCCTAACTCTGCTAACAAGATTCAGATCAAATCAGCAGTCCAAACACAGTTTAATGTCACAGTTGAATCAGTTAACGTTGTAGTCCAGAACGGCAAAAAAGCCCGATCAATTAGACTCGGTAACCGACGTGCTCGTCCAATCATGGGTGAACGTAAGGACATCAAAAAGGCTTACATAAAGCTCAAGGCTGGTGATTCAATCAAGATTTTTGACGAAGAGGAGAAGAAGTAATGGCTATAAAAAACCTTAAACCTACTACTCCTGGCCGACGAGGCATGACAACGCAGGACTTTGATAAGATTACCGCTAAACGACCTATCAAATCACTTACTGTTGTTAAACGACGTACTAATGGTCGTAACAACCAGGGTCGAATTACAGTACGACATCGTGGTGGTGGTGCAAAGCGATTTTACCGAATCGTCAACTTTAAACAACTTGATATCCAAACGGCTACTATTGAGGCAATCGAGTACGATCCTAACCGTTCTGCACATATTGCACGAATCTTAGATCAGGACAACACATATCATTATGTAATTGCAAGTGCGACTATGCATGTTGGCCAAAAACTCACAGTTGGCGACAAAGCGCCTATCGAGAGCGGTAACCGTTTGCCACTAAAGAATATTCCAACTGGTTCATTTATCTACGGCATCGAGCTTCAACCAGGTCGTGGTGCACAAATGGTACGTTCAGCAGGCGTGAAAGCCCAGCTAACCGCTAAAGAGGGTGACTACGCACAAGTTAAATTACCAAGTGGTGAAGTTCGTATGGTTAACATCAACTGTATGGCAAGTATCGGTACAGTCGGTAACGTACAGCACCAGAACGTAAAGATTGGCTCAGCCGGTCGTAAACGTCACCTTGGATTCCGTCCAAGCGTACGTGGTGTCGTAATGAACGCTGCCGATCACCCGCACGGTGGTGGTGATGGTGGTTCACACGGTGTTGGGCGCCAGCCAAAGACCCCTTGGGGTAAACCGACATTAGGTTACCGTACCCGACGCAACAAACGCACAACTAAGTTCATTATTAGAAGCCGACATCAGGCTAAGAGGAAATAAGTATGAGTAGAAGTCTAAAAAAAGGACCATTTGTAGACCCTAAGCTCGCTAAAAAAGTAGCAGCTCTTGGATCTGATGATCGCACAGTCATCAAAACATGGGCACGAGCAAGCACGATTAGTCCTGAAATGGTCGGACGAACAATCGCTGTTTACAACGGCAAAGTGCACGTACCTGTTTTTATTAGCGAGAACATGGTTGGCCACAAACTTGGTGAGTTTTCACCAACTCGTAAGTTCCGTAAACACGGAGGCAAAGAGAGGTAATCATGGCTATTTATGTAACCGCAAAAGCTAAAGGCGTTGACATGACCCCACGTAAAGTTGGTGTTGTCGCTGGATTGGTCCGTGGTGTCTCAGTTTCAGACGCACTTACGATCTTAGGGCATACACCTAAACGTGCAGCGCAGCCAGTTGCAAAAGCAATCGCTAGTGCAAAGGCGAATGCCGTCCATAACCATAACGCAAATGGTGACTCGCTTAAGATTCACGAGCTACATGTCAGCCCAGGACCACGTATGAAACGATTCCGACCAGTAGCACGTGGTAGCGCCCATCCATATCAAAAGAAGACTACGCATATAACTGTAGTCGTCTCTGGTACCGAAAAGGCAAAACCTAAAGCTGCAACTACAGTTAAAACGACTGTGCCTAAAAGCGTAAAAAGTAAGAAGGAGGCCAAGTAATGGGTCAAAAAGTAAATCCTATCAGTATGCGCCTTCAGGTTAACAAACAATGGCGCAGCAAATGGTTTGCCGGTAAAAAAGAATACGCTGTATTTTTAAACCAGGATCTCAGTTTGCGCCGTGAAATTGAAAAGAAGTTTGAGACACGAGCCGTTATTGATCGTATCGATATCGAGCGCTCACCAAATCTCGTAACTGTTACTATTCATACTTCAAAAGCTGGTGTTGTAATTGGTCGCGGTGGTGTTGGAGCACAAGAAATCAAGGCACTGAGTGAAAAGATTTTTGAGACGACGGTTCGCGTTAACATCGAGGAAGTCAAACGACCTGAACTCTCTGCAAAGATTGTTGCTGAAAATATTGCCCGGCAGCTTGAACGACGTATCGCATTTAGACGAGCTGTTAAAATGACAGCAGCATCAACTATGCGTGCTGGAGCCAAGGGTATTCGTATTGAAGTTGCTGGACGCTTGATGGGGGCTGAAATGAGCCGACGAGAAAAGCATATTCAAGGCAGCGTCCCACTGCATACCATTAGAGCTGATATCGATTATCATGCTGCACGAGCTAAGTATCCTGGCGCTGGTATCATCGGAGTTAAGGTTTGGATCTATAAAGGTGAGACAGTCTAATGTTATTGCCAAAGAAGACCAAATTTCGAAAAGTCCGTAAAGGCAAGATCAAAGGTATTGCTACAAGCGGCAACTATGTTGCGTTTGGTGATTATGGACTCGTATCTATGGGTACAGAGCGCATCACATCACGACAGATTGAGTCAGCTCGTCAGGCAATGACCCGTTATATCAAGCGCGGTGGCAAAGTTTGGATCAGAATTTTCCCACATATACCTGTGACTAAAAAGCCACTTGATGTAAAGATGGGTAGCGGTAAAGGTAATCCTGAGTTCTTTGTGGCAAAGGTTCGTCCAGGCACAGTGCTTTTTGAGATGGGACGTGGTGTTACAGAAGAGCAAGCTCGTGAGGCTATGCGACTAGCTGGACACAAACTACCCGTAAAAACTAAGTTTGTTGTAAGGGAGCAGGCATAATGAAACTCAAGCTACTCACCACTAAAGATCTACGATCAAAAAAATCTGCAGATATCGACCAGTATGTTATTGATCTAGAGAAGCAACGAATCGAGCTTTTACACCTCATAGCGACCAATAAAGAAAAGCAAACCCATCAAATTGGAGAGATTAAACGAGCGATTGCTCAAGCTAAAACACTGCAGACACAAGTCTTGCGGGGAGAGGAATAAACTATGGCACGACGTATGATAGGCACAGTAGTATCAGATGCACAAAACAAGACTATTGTAGTCAAGACCCAACGACGCGTAACGCATCCTGTCTATAAAAAGCAGTATACGGTCAGTAAACGATACCAAGCACATGATGAAGCCAACGAGGCTAAACAAGGTGACGTTGTTGCTATTGTTGAAGTTCGACCAATAAGCAAGACAAAATCGTTCAAACTAGATACAGTTGTAGAGCGTCCAGAAGGTGCTGCAGAAGAGGTAGTTGCATGATACAACAAGAGTCAAGAGTAAAAATAACGGATAACAGTGGCGCCAAAGAGATGCTCTGTATTCGCGTTATTGGTGGAAGTGGCAAACGCTACGCCAAAGTTGGAGACATAATTGTTGGATCTGTTAAACAGGCAAGTCCGACTGGTACTGTCAAAAAGAAGACCGTTGCACGTGCTGTTATTGTTCGCACAAAGCAAACAATTCGTCGAAAAGATGGATCAACAATTGCCTTTGACGACAACGCTGCTGTAATTATTGGTGATGACAAGTTACCGAAAGCAACTCGTATTTTTGGCCCAGTACCACGTGAGTTACGTGAAGCTGGTTATGCTAAAATCGTCAGTCTTGCACCGGAGGTACTATAACTATGGCTAATCTTAAATTAAAAAAAGGCGATAAAGTCAAAGTTATCACCGGTAGCTTTAAGGGTAAAGTCGGTAAGATTGTCTCTGTTAATCCAACTGACAGCACAGTCGCTGTCGAAGGTATTAATATTGTTAAACGACACGTTAAACCCAGCGTTACTTCGCCACAGGGCGGCATTATTGATGTCCATAAACCACTTGATGTCAGCAAAGTTGCACTCGTGCAAGCTAAAGGTGATAAAACGAGCCGCGTAGGCTACAAGGTAGCAAACGATGGCACAAAAAAGCGTGTATACCGACAAGTAAATGATAAGGAGATAGATGTATGAGTAAAGATACGAGTACCATTGTGGTGCCACGTCTGAAGACTCAGTATCGAGATGAGATTGTTGAATCTCTCAAGACAAGTCTTGAGTTATCAAATCGACATCAGGTACCAGCTTTAGAAAAAATTGTTATTAATGTTGGTCTTGGTCGTAGCAAAGACGATAAGCAAATGTTTGAGACAGTTCGTACCACATTAAGAAAAGTAACTGGTCAGCAACCGGTAGATATTATTGCTAAAAAATCTATTGCAAGCTTTAAAATTCGTGCCGGCATGAACACGATCGGTATGAAGGTAACACTTCGTGGAGACCGAATGTACGAGTTTTTAGACCGACTTGTTAATGTCGTTTTACCACGTGTACGAGATTTTCATGGCGTAAGCAAAAAGGCTTTTGATCCACAAGGAAACTATAGTCTTGGCCTTACTGAACAGTCGGTATTTCCAGAGCTAGGCTTTGAGGACGTAAATAAACTACACGGTTTACAGATTAACTTTACAGTCACCGGCAGTGATCCAGTTAAATCACGAGCACTACTCGAGGCATTTGGTATGCCGTTTGAAAAGGAGAACAAGTAATGGCCAAAAAATCTATGGTTGCACGCGATAAAAAGCGACAAGTAATGATCAAGAAGTACGCCGCAAAGCGTGAAGAACTCAAAAAAATGGGTGATCTTGAGGGCCTTGCTAAGTTACCTCGTAACTCAAGTCCAACTCGTTGGAAAAACCGATGTAACGAGACAGGTCGACCTCGTGGCTATATGCGAACATTCGGGTTAAGCCGTATCGCATTTAGAAATCATGCAAGCAAAGGTGAAATTCCTGGCGTAACTAAGTCGAGCTGGTAGAAAGGTAACGTATGGTATCAACAGACCCAATTGCAGATATGCTAACACGAATTCGTAACGCCGCTATGGTTGGCAAGCACGAAGTTCGTCTACCGCATTCAAATATCAAAGAGACTATCGCTAAAGAACTTGCTAAAAATAAGTTTCTTGACAGCGTTGTTGTCGAAAAGGCGTCCCCTCGTAACACATTGATCATTACGATCAACAAAGAGGGTACAAACGCACCATTCACTGAGATTTCACGCATGAGTAAACCAGGACGTCGTATGTACGCAGGTGCAGACGAGATCCCTAAAGTTAAAAGTGGTCGTGGCATCGTACTTGTATCAACAAGTAAGGGTGTTATGAGCAGCACTGAGGCAATCAAAAGTCGTCTTGGTGGTGAAATAATTTGTAAAGTATATTAAGAAAGTTATAAGGATATAACATATGAGTCGAATCGGAAAACTACCAGTAGAAATTCCTTCTGGCGTGACAATTACGGTCGACGGTGACACTGTCAAAGTTACCGGACCAAAAGGCGAATTATCTGAACAGAAGCTTCCAGAGGTAACTGTTGCTATTGAAGAGTCTACACTTACAGTTACACGTAATAACGAGGAGAAGCTTGCCCGCTCCCAACACGGCCTCATGCGATCACTTATTCAGAACATGGTAACAGGAGTTACTACTGGATTTGAGAAGAAACTAGAGGTTAACGGTGTCGGTTTTAAAGTGGCGCTACAGGGTGACAAACTCGTTTTAAATGTTGGATTCTCGCACCCAGTTGAGTTTACGGCTCCTACAGGAGTTTCACTCGCTGTTGATAAGATGAATATTGTAGTCTCAGGAATCAGCAAGCAACAAGTAGGCCAAGTGGCAGCTGATATACGAAAGTTTAAAAAGCCCGAGCCATATAAAGGTAAAGGTATTAAGTACGTAGGTGAACATATCATCCGCAAGGCTGGAAAGACAGGAGCAAAATAATGAATAGATTAAAACATACTGCTCAAAGTCTCGGTATTCGCAAGAACCGTGTACGTTCGACTGTTACAGGTACAACTGAGCGACCACGATTGAGTGTTTATATCAGTAATCGTAACGTTATCGCACAGATCATAGATGACTCAAACGGCAAAACTCTCGCAGCTACAGCTACGGCTTACAGCAAAGATGCTACCGGCTCACTGTCGGATAAATGTACATATGCAGGCGCTGATATTGCTAAAAAGGCAAAAAAGGCAAAAATAACTAAGGTTGTGTTTGACCGTAACGGTCGCCTGTATCAAAAACGACTCGCTGCATTTGCAGACGCAGCTCGTGAGAATGGATTGGAGTTCTAATATGGCTGAATACAAAAAACCTACTGATGAAGTAAAAGAATTTGAAGAAGTCGTAGTGAACATCGACCGCGTGTCACGTGTTGTAAAAGGTGGACGACGATTTCGCTTTAAAGCGCTTGTAGTCGTTGGTGACGGTAAAAACCGTGTTGGCGTTGGTGTGAGCAAAGGTGCTGACGTGCAAGCGGCAATCGCTAAAGCAACAGCAGTAGCTAAAAAGAATGTCGTTACTATTCCTACCTACAAAGGCACGATTCCACACGAGGTGACAGCTAAACTTGGTGGTGCTAAAGTACTACTTATGCCTGCATCGCCTGGTACTGGTATCATTGCCGGCGGTACAATTCGTGCAATTTTGAATGTTACAGGAGTAAAAGATGTACTTTCTAAGTCTCTTGGCTCAAGTAATAAAGTTAACTCTGCATATGCCACCGTTGATGCGCTCACACAACTTAAACCGATGTCCGAGTGGATCACAACTGAAGCTAAACCAGCCAAAAAGTCTGCCAAAAAGGAGACAAAATAATGAAGTTTAACGAACTTACTATCACAAGTAATAAATCCAAGTCTCGATCAGGACGCGGTATATCTGCCGGTAGAGGTAAAACTGCTGGACGCGGTACTAAAGGACAAAAGGCTCGTACTGGTAAAAAGTTAAGAGCAGGTTTTGAGGGCGGACAAAATCCGCTAATGCAACGTATCCCTAAACTCAAAGGCTTTAAAAGCAAAAGAGCGAAGGCTCAGGTTGTCTACACAGAGAACCTACAGCTCGTCGATGCAAAAACTATCGATAACTTTACACTTACTGAGTTTGGGCTGATTGCTAACCCGTACCACGCTGTAAAAATTATTACGCGTGGACCCACAGAGAAGTCGTTTACAATTAAAACGCAGTCTATTAGCTCGAGTGCTCTCGCAGCTGTCGAGAAAGCTGGAGGCAGCTTTACGCAAACTGACGTTCCACAAAGGGTTAAAACTAACAATAAAGATACAAAATAACGGTGCACCCTAGGTAATTTCTAGGGTATACTGTTATACAATGTAGATAATCAAACGAGGGGTACAACAGTAATGGGCTGGAACACTATCAGACGATCATTCAAGAGTAAAGACATGCAAAAACGCATCTTTATTATATTATCTTTGATTGTGGTGTATCGTCTTTTATCACATATCCCAATTCCACTTGCCGAACCGACTCAACTCAAACAACTTATCGACAACGTCTTTAATTCTCAGCAGCTTTTAGGTTTTTTTGACTTGTTATCCGGTGGTGCACTTTCAAGTCTTTCAATCATGTTGATGGGGCTCGGGCCATACATTAATGCATCCATCATATTCCAGCTTTTGACTAAAGCGATTCCACAGCTCGAGGAGCTGCAGCAAGATGGTGAGACAGGCAGACGTAAAATTAATCAGTGGACCCGCATAGTCACACTACCACTAGCGATTCTGCAGTCTGTTGGCTTACTACTGCTTATTCGTCAAACAGCTGGTGCGCAGCTTGGTATAGATATAGTCGCAAATACGTCACCGTTCCAGTGGGTATTGATGATTACTACCCTTACAGCTGGCTCAATGCTACTTATGTGGATTGGTGAGCTTATGACCGAACAAGGTATCGGGAACGGCATAAGTCTTTTGATATTTGCTGGTATCGTTGCACAACTTCCTGGTACTGCCAGCACATTGATCCGTACTGTGGAAGGTAACAACCAGACGCTGTCCGTGTTTGGTGCATTTGACATACCAATCAGCGGTAAAGGTCTTTTGATCACTGCTGGTATAATCGCTGGAACTACGATCGTAACTTACCTTGTTGTGAAGCTGAACGAGGCTCAGCGCGTTGTTAACGTCAATTATGCCAAGCGTGTACAAGGAAACCGCGCATACGGTGGTGTAGGCACGATCTTACCTATTAAACTCATCAGTGCTGGTGTTATACCAATTATCTTTGCTGTGGCGTTCTTAAGCGTTCCACAGTTTGTTGGTGAGCTTATCAAAACTAATTCCACCCCTTGGATCGCAGATCTGGGTAACAATTTAACAATTTGGTTTGCGCAGCCCGGGCAATCACAAGCCGCCACAAGTGGTGCTGTCAACACATACATCTATCCACTCGTGTACTTCTCTTTGATCGTGGCTTTTACGTATTTTTATACCAGTGTGGTATTTAACGCAAAAGAGATTGCAGAGAACCTACAGAAGCAAGGTGGGTTTATAGAGAAGATTCGTCCCGGTCCACAAACTGAATCGTTCTTAAAGAAGGTCGTTGGTCGTCTGAACCTATTTGGTGCTATTAGTCTCGGACTACTCGCGCTATTGCCGTTATTTGCTGAGCGGCTGCTCGGTACAAGCTCTCTCACAATCGGTGGTACCGGTTTACTCATCGTCGTATCTGTTGCTCTTGAAACACTTCGACAGTTAGAGTCTCGAGCTCTCATGGTCACCTACGATCAGGATTACTAAGACATGCTAAGTGCCAAGCACTTCGATATGGACGGCGTGTTATTTGATACCGAGCCTTACCATGTCGAGGCTGAGATCACTACATGCCACGATTATGACATTGCAATTGATCCGAATGATTGGTCCGGGTTTAAAGGTCGGACCGCGATCGATATATTTACACATATTGTCAACACATACGATAATCCACATGGACTGAATCCTGAAGAACTCGTCGCACTAAAGACCGAGTGTTTTTTAGGTATAGTCGCACGACAAGGTGCAGCACCCATCAATGGAGCTCTCGAATACCTTGAGTGGTGTCGTTCAAACTTTGAAACTGTATGTCTCGTCACGTCAAGTAACCTGCCGACACAACAGCATCTATGTGATATAGCAGGAATTACAGAGTACTTTGACTTCATAACTACTGGTTCGGAAGTTGAAAACGGAAAACCTCACCCAGACCCATATCTTATATCTTGCGATAAGTCAGGCACGTCGCCCTCTGAAGCAGTAGTGACAGAGGATTCACAAAGCGGTATCCAATCAGCTATCGCTGCAGGATGTCTGACGTTAGCAATTGCTACCTCGCACTCTGTTGAATCAATTGGCAAATTTACACCACAGCCAACATTTGTAGCTGCTGATTACGAAATAGCACAAAACACTTTACATAATCTGTTGAGATCTGTATAATAATCCTTTGTAACTTATGGCTGTTAACAAAGAAGTAATTCAACTCGAAGGAAAAGTAATCGAAGCGCTCCCGAGTGCTAAGTTTCGCGTTGAACTCGAGAACGGCCATCAGATCATCGCACACGTTGCAGGCAAGATGCGAAAGCACTATATCAAGCTTGTAGCAGGCGATAGCGTTACGGTTGAGTTGACCCCTTATGATCTTACTAAGGGCAGAATCACCTATCGCAAGTAACAATCAATTCATCAATTAATCTATACGTAAGGAGATTACGTGAAGGTACGTGCAAGCGTCAAAAAGATTAGTCCGGATGATCAGATAGTTCGCCGTAAAGGTAAGCTATATGTCATCAACAAGAAGAAGCCTAAGCATAAGCAGAGGCAAGGTTAGTTATGGCTCGAATTTCAGGCGTAACAATTCCGACAGAAAAACAAGTGCAGATCAGCCTTACCTACGTGTACGGTGTTGGTCCAGCTCACGCAAAACAAATCCTAGAGGCAACCAAGGTTGATCCGACAACTCGAGTCAAAGATCTTACCGAATCTGAGCTTGATGCAATTCGTTCAGAGATCGACAAGAACTTTACGGTTGAGGGTGATTTACAGCGAATCGTTGGTGGTAACATCAAACGACTCAAGGACATCCAAACCTATCGTGGCATTCGTCACAAAAACAACCTACCCGTTAGAGGGCAACGCACTCGTACAAATGGTCGAACCAAGCGTGGTAAACGTGTCGCAGTTGGCGGAACACAAAAGAAGGCAGCGTCTAAGACGTAAGGATTAGTATGGCAGAAGATACAACTACAAGCACTCCAGAAGAAACTAAAGTCGAGACAAAAACGGCACCCGATGCTCCAAAAGCAGCGTCTACGAGTAAACGTAAAAAAGTTAAACGTGTTGTTCCATCAGGACAACTTCACGTTAAAGCAACGTTCAATAACACTATTATTACTGTAACTGACAAACAAGGTGGTGTTATTGCAACAGCAAGCGCAGGTGGATGCGGCTTTAGGGGTAGTAAAAAAGGTACGGCTTATGCTGCTCAGATAGCTGGTGAAAAAGCACTGACAACAGCCAAGCAAAATAACAATCTCCACACTGTTGCAGTTTTTATACGAGGCATTGGTCAGGGTAGAGACGCAGCAATTAGAGCTGCTGCCACACTCGGTATTGACATTGAATCGATTGCAGACAAAACAGGTGTTGCTCACGGTGGTGTTCGACCACGAAAGGTACGAAGGACGTAAGTTATGGCAAGAGATAGATCCCCAATTGTAAAACAGAGTCGTCGTGAGGGTTACGCCCTCCATCCAAAGGCTCACAAGATCATGGCTAAGCGGACCACTATTCCTGGTGAACACGGCCGTGGACGTCAAAGCAAACCAAGTGGCTACGCCTTGCAGCTACGTGAGAAGCAAAAAGTCAGACGTCTTTATGGACTGCTTGAGAAACAATTCAGTAACTTAATGAAAGAGGCGAGCCGTTCGTCTGGTCAGTCCGGCCAAGTGCTCCTACAGCTGCTTGAGCGTCGGCTTGATAACGCAGTTTACCGAGCTGGTTTTGCAACTTCGCGACGAGCGGCCCGACAGCTCGTATCGCATGGTCACTGTATGCTCAACGGAAAACGTGTTGATATTCCATCTATTCGCGTTAAAGAGGGTGACGAGATTACTGTGCGCACTAAAAGTGCAAGCAATGAGTACTTTAAGCAACTTCCAGAGGTAGCAACTGCTGCTAACCAACCAAGCCTCAGCTGGCTGACAAGTGATGCCAAAAAAATGACTGTCAAAATCACAGGATTACCTGCCCGAGAAGAAGCTGAGCCAGATATCAACGAACAGTTAATCGTAGAGTTTTACTCACGCTAATTAAAAAGGAGCCCCTTTAAATGTCAAATATGATTCACAACCCAGCACTCGCATCTGTAGATGATCACTCAGCAACGAGCGCAACCTTTGTTATCGAACCACTACACACAGGGTATGGTATGACACTCGGTAATAGCCTTCGTAGAGTATTACTCTCAAGTATTGAGGGCGCTGCAGTATGCGCGTTTAAAATTGAAGGTATAACACACGAGTTTACTACTGTTGATGGCGTCAAAGAGGATGTCGTTGATATCATGCTCAACCTCAAACTTGTGCGATTTAAATCTCATAGTGACGAGCGTCAAATAGTTCGCATCGAGAAGAAGACTAAAGGTGCTATCACAGCAGCTGATATCAAAACAACTGACCAAGTTGAGGTGATAAACGCTGATCAGCACATTGCAACACTTGATAGCAGTAAGCCATTTGTCATGGATATCGTAGTGGAGCGTGGACGTGGCTATCGAACCATCGAGGCTACTTCAACTGCTGATCTTCCGAGCGACATGATCACAGTAGACGCAGTATTTAGTCCTGTAACCCGTGTTCGATACAAAGTGGAGAACACACGTGTCGGACAAAAGACCGACCTTGATAAACTATTACTTACTGTCGATACCGACGGTTCACTAACACCACAGGACGCCTTTGAGGAGGCAGCAGCAATTTTGGTTAACCAATATACTGCACTTTCTGGAAGCACGACTGTCGCTGCAGCCCAACCGCTTACACATGCAGCTCCAACTGATGACGCAGCAGAGCTTATGACTCCAGTTGAAGATCTTAATCTGACTGCACGCACTGCAAATGCACTACTCAACAATGGCATCAAGACCATTGGTGATCTTGTCACACTTGGAGAAGTTGAGCTACGAGAGCTCAAAGGGTTTGGCAGTAAAGCTCTTGATGAAGTTAAAGACAAAATGGCAGAATTGGAGTTCTAAATGCATCGTCACGGATATAAAGGTCGTAAATTTGGTAGAGAACGTGATCAGCGTCGAGCGTTGATACGCGGACTTTCTGTCTCGTTGATCGAGCACGGCAGTATCGAGACTACGCTTCCAAAAGCTAAAGATCTACGACCAGTCGTCGAAAAACTTGTTAGCAAAGCTCGCAAGGGTGATCTACACAATCGTAGACAGATTGTGAGTTCACTTGATAGCGTTACAGCAGCACACAAGCTTGTTGATCAAATCGCTCCAGCGATGAAGCGAACCAGCGGCTACCTTAGAATACAACGAACAAAGCTACGCGTAGGAGACAATACACAGATGGCTCGCATTAGCTTTGTCGATGATATTACTGCTCAGCCGGCACCCAAAGCCGCACCGAAAGCTAAAAAGCCGGTTACAGAGACGAAGAGCAAGGCAAAGACCGCACCAAAGGGAGATACATAATGCAAAAAACATATTCTGCAAAACCTACTGAGGTAACTCGTCGATGGATTCTTATCGATGCAGCCGATATTCCACTTGGGCGTATGGCTACAGAGGTAGCAACCTATCTAACTGGCAAGAACAAGCCGATGTTCACTCCTCATATCGACTGCGGTGACTTTGTCGTTGTAATCAACGCCGCAAAGCTCGTTGTAACCGGGAACAAGCTACAAGATAAAATGTATTACCGCCACAGCGGCTATCCAGGAGCATTAAAAGAGATGAACCTTGCCCAAAAGCTAGCCAAAGATCCTGCAAGCGTTATCGAGCACGCCGTCAAAGGCATGATCCCGAAAAACAAGCTTGCTTCTGAACGCATGCAACGACTCCGCGTATTTGTCGGTGAAGAACATGTGCACACTGCTCAGCAGCCAGTCAAGATTGATCTAAAGTCAAAGAAAGCAGGTAAATAATGGCTAAGAACGAGTACTTCTATGGTCTCGGACGACGCAAAAGTGCTGTCGCACGCGTACGCCTGACAGCCGGTAAAGGCGTCGTGACTATCAATACAAAGCCAGCTAAAGATTACTTTAACGGTAACGAGACTTTTGAGTATGATCTGATGGAACCACTTCGAATTCTACAAAAAACTGACAGTTTTGATCTGTCTCTTAAGATTGCTGGTGGTGGACACTCCTCACAAGTAGATGCGAGCAAACTTGCTATCAGTAAAGCACTTGCAGCTATGAATGATGATCTCCGTTCCACACTTAAAAAGCACGGCCTTCTTAAACGTGATCCACGCGAGAAGGAACGTATGAAACCGGGTCTTAAAGGCGCACGCCGCAAAGAACAGTTTTCAAAACGTTAGTCCCGCAAGCCACTTCAAAAAAGCACCAACATGCAGGTGCTTTTTTGTTACACTACGATATATGATTATTCAAAAGATACTGACTGTTTTACTGACCTTTATCGGCATACTGCTTATCATAGTTGGGCTACTATCTACCTCATACTTTGTCATCAGTCTCGGACTGTTTTGGATTGTTTTGACAACAGTAAGTATTCATACGCAAGGTTACGCTTTATATAGACTCTATTTACACGTCGCTCTGTCGGTGAGCATTAGTTTTGCGCTATATTTATGTTTGACAGATCTTATATAATCCAGTATCATCACTGACATGATCAAAAAAGCACTTATGAACACAGCGTATTGGTTTTTCTATACATCTCGTGGTGCTTTTTTCCGTGTGTTAGAAACCTAAGTTCATAGTCTCATCCAACATACTGACAAGATCGCCACACCAAAAGGCGATTTTTTTAATATGTAAAGAACGGATAAATATATTTATGAAGCAAGTTGAAATAACTACGGACAAAAAAGCACTGACAATCGTCGAGGGTCTTGTAGTACCCGACTACGAGGTCAACTTCCAGCCAACATACCCCAGTCATGATGCGCTAGTAAACGCAGTGAATGAGTTGCTTACAATCGCTCCTGCTACCACCCCAGACCAAGTTGAAGCATTCC
>Ga0115567_10001063_pt1 | contig 27597 bp, 17 predicted proteins | sample COGITO_mtgs_1204_2_FD_88679 | JGI IMG/M metagenome (GOLD analysis project Ga0115567, IMG submission 88679) | Pelagic marine microbial communities from North Sea - COGITO_mtgs_120412 | ecosystem: Environmental > Aquatic > Marine > Epipelagic | place: Germany:Helgoland, sampling site Kabeltonne... | reverse complement strand
GGCTATGACTACGAGATCGTTCTCGTAGACGACGGCAGTCAGGACAACTCACTCGCAGTGATGAAAGAACTAACTGCCCAATACGAGAAACTCAGAGTCGTCGAACTGCGCGGTAACTTCGGCCAAACGCCCGCGCTGCAGGCTGGCCTGGATGCAGCGCAGGGTGAAATTGTCATCACCCTGGATGCCGATCTCCAGCACTTTCCGGAGGAGATTCCAAACTTCCTCGCAAAGCTAGATGAAGGCTACGACATGGTCTGCGGCTGGCGTCATAAACGTGCGGAGGGCGCAATTCGGCGTTGGCCGTCCGCTATTGCCAACAAGCTGCTCAAGCGCATCGCCCGCGTCGACATTCATGACTTCGGCACGACCTTCCGCGCCTACGACGCACGCATCATCCCCGATCTCCGGCTCTATGGCGAGTTTCACCGCTTCATCCCCGTACTGGGCAAGATGGCAGGTGCTCGGATCGCCGAGATCCCGATCAAGAATATCGAACGCCCAGCTGGCGTAAACAACTATGGGATTGGCCGCACCTTCGGGGTTTTCCTCGACCTGTTCATTCTCTACTTCTTCGTCCGCTACATGGACCGACCGATGCGCGCCTTCGGCAAGCTCGCCGCATTCTGCTTTGCGATCGGCAGTGCCAACATCACCTATATGGTCATTGCCGCCGCAGTTAGAGACTTCCCGATGTTCAAAGAGCACCCTGGCTGGTTCATCTTCTCGGCGATGTTGCTGATGGCCGCCGGACAACTGATCCTGGCCGGCATCCTGGCAGAGATTCTCGTGCGCGTTCACTACGAACACGGGGACCGTCGTGTCTATAAAGTCCGCAATACATGGCAGGCGAATGACCAGTCGTCGTGACCTTGCTGTCCGCGTACCATGTGCGGCATAGTCGGCTTTTACTCGAAGACCGGCGCCCCTGCTCCCCATGAACCGTTGTGGGGCGGGCTGACCGACTCGCTTGCCCACCGTGGCCCCGACGACGGGGCATACTGGGGCGACGGGCCATTCTTTCTAGGCCATAGACGCCTGTCCATTATCGGGCTCGAAACCGGTGCCCAGCCCATGCCGTCCGCAGACGGTCGCTACGTTATCGCCTTCAATGGCGAGATCTACAATCATTGCGAACTCCGCAAAACCCTCCAGGCACACGGCTGCGAATTCCGCACCGATGCCGATACCGAGGTACTGCTCCACGGCTACCAACGCTGGGGCACAGACCTGCCGAAGCACCTCACCGGCATGTTTGCGTTTGCCATTGCCGACCGCTTAGAGAACAGTCTCTTCCTAGCGCGCGATCGCTTTGGTGAGAAGCCCCTGCTGGTCTGGAACGGGCCAGAGTACGTGGCGTTCGCATCCGAAATGCGCCCGCTGGCAGCCTTAAGCGATCTCCCACACGCTGTCGACCGCGTCGCCCTTGGCGACTACCTCTGCCTCAACTACGTGCCTGGCGAGCGGACCATGATGGCCGATATCAAGCGCCTGCCAGCCGCCACCTCGCGCCTGTATCGCGGTGGCCGCTGTGAAAGCGAAGTCTACTGGCAGCCCGAGCCCTGTGATTTGCCGACTTCGATGCCTGACGCGCTGGACGCTTTTCGCGAGCGTTTCGATCGTGCGGTCAAGCTCACGCTCGCCAGTGATGTTCCGGTAGGGATCTTTCTCTCCGGAGGCATCGACTCCAGCTTGGTTGCGGAGTCCGCAGCGCGCCAAGGCACGCTCACAAACGCCTACGTGCTCGACTTCGCAGAGCAGTCCCACTCGGAGAAAGGCGCCGCTGCGATGGTCGCGGAGCGGCTCGGCATTCCGCTGCAAAGCGTAGCGCTTGAGCCCACGGCAGACATTCAATCGCTCGTGGATCATGCCGATGATCCGCTCGCAGACTCCTCCGCGCTTCCTGTGCGGACCATCTCAGAGCTTGCCGTGCAAGGCAACAAAGTCGTCCTAGGCGGCGACGGGGCAGATGAGCTTTTCGCCGGATATCTCACCTACCACGCCAGCGAACTTCACCGCCGCTATATCAGCCGCTTGCCAGGTCCAGTCCGGCGATCCATGGCTTGGGTCGCGCCGCGACTGCCGATCGGAGGCGGCAAGGTCTCGACCAGCTACAAGCTATGGCGCTTTCTCCGCGCCGCACCACTGCCGACCTCGCTCGCGCATCTTACTTGGAATGGCACCTGGCTGCCCGACCAGGTCAGCGCCTTCATGCGCGACGCTCCCGAAGCTGCGCCATTGAGCAGCCTGTATGAAGGCATGGACTCAAGCCCGGACCTACACGCCCTCCAGCGCCGAGACCAGCGGGAGTACCTCTGCCATGATATCCTGGCCAAGGTCGACCGCATGACCATGTCAGCGGGACTGGAATGCAGAGCGCCATTCCTGAATCACGATCTGGCTAGCTGGGCCTGTAGCCTCCCCCAGTCGATGACCTACGCTGGCGGCACCCTGAAGCACTTGCTTCGCACAGCTGCCCACGACATCTATGGGCCTGAGATCAGCGAACGCCCCAAGCAGGGGTTCAGCATTCCCATCCACGAATGGCTGCGCGGCCCGATGCGAGATCCACTCACTGAGCTGCTCTCCGAAGAGAGCGTCAATGCCACAGAAGTACTTGCACCCTCGCAGGTTCAGGATACACTGCGCATGCACTTGAGCGGCAGGCGCTCGTACGGATGGGAACTTTGGGGCCTAGCGGTGTTTGTCGCCTGGCATCGCTGCCGCATCCAGCACCGCCCTGAACTGCCAACCGCGACCTCGCGACGCCTAACCATCGCCCGAGAATTCACACCGTGAGCAAAGACCAGACAGCCAAAACCATTGACGACTTCGGCGTGCAATGGACCAACTTCCGGGACAACGATGGCTACTACGGCTCGATCGAGCTGTTCAAGGATGCCTTCCCTCTGGTTCCCGTTGAGGAAATCGAAGGCCAGCACGTGCTGGATATTGGCAGTGGAACCGGCCGAATCGTAAACATGCTGCTCGCAGCCGGAGCAGGGCACGTCACCGCCGTCGAACCGTCAGACGCCTACGATGTCATGCTGGAAAACACCGAGCATGCGCGGGAGAAGGTCACTGGCATCCGCTGTCCAGGCAATGAGATCGACCTGGACCAAGCCTGCGACCTTGTCTTCTCCTTCGGCGTCATCCACCACATCCCCGACCCCAAGCCGGTACTCGAAGCCGCTTTTCGAGCCCTGAAGCCAGGCGGCAAGATCACGATTTGGGTCTACGGCTGGGAGGGGAACGTCCCCTATCTCGCAGTGGTACTGCCGATGCGAATGATCACCTCTCACCTGCCACATTGGGCGCTACAACTCGTCAGCAGACTGATGGACATCCCGCTGGTCATCTACGTCTGGCTTTGCCGCTTCCTGCCGCTCCCGCTGGCAAAATATATGCGCGAAGTGATCGCCAAGCTGACTCCCGAGAAGCGAGTCTGGAATATCTACGACCAGCTTAATCCAGCCTATGCCAAGTATTATCGACGCCCGGAGGCTATCTCGGTGCTCGAAAAAGCTGGCTTTATCGATGTAGACGCCTTTCATCGTCATGGCTACAGCTGGTCCGTAGTAGGCACCAAGCCGGAGGTATGATGGACCTCGAGCAGAAGCAGGCGCAGCACTACGACGCCATCAGCGAAGAATACAACGCCCACTACGGCGATCCCCAGAGCATTCGCTACCGCCATCGCTTCGTCTTTGGCCCCTTATTGCGCGGGCTAGAGCTCAATGGCGCGACCTTTCTCGACGCAATGTGCGGGCAGGGCGAAGTCTCAGAGTTTGTGCGCGCCCGGGGTGCCAAGCCCATGGGCCTGGATGTCTCCCCCGAGCAAGTAAAAAGCTACGAGCGCCACTGCCAAGGCAGCACCGGAATCTGCGCCTCCATCCTGGATACCGGACTGGATAGCGAGAGCGTAGACTACGTCAGCGTCATCGGTGGGCTTCATCATGTCCAACCCGATGTCCCCGGGGCTCTCCGTGAAATCCATCGCATCCTCAAGCCTGGCGGCATGCTGCTCTTCTTCGAGCCTCACAAAGGATCATTCTTCGACCTGTTGCGCCGCGTCTGGTACGGGCAGGATGGATTATTCGAAGAAAACGAAGAAGCGTTGGACATGAAGGCACTCCGTGCGGAGTTCGCAGACAGCTATCATGTCGACTTCGAGTATTATAAGGGCAACATCGCCTATCTCTTCGTCTACAACTCCATGGTCTTCCGGCTTCCCGTGGGGGCCAAGAAATACTACGCCCCGCCCTTGCTGTTCCTAGAGCGACTGATCGCCCCCTTCCAGTTTTCCTGGAACTCCTGCTTTGTCATCGGCCGCTGGCAAAAACGCCCGACGCCCTGAAGTGGGAAGGAATTTGGATAGGATCTAATCGGACTGATCGGTTATCCACCGCACCTCCCCGCGCGCCATGCCTGACGTCCCCAGAATGGAGTATACGTATGCCCACACCTTACGCTCCCACTTGTCACTCCCTCCGACAGTTTTTGGGGCGTCGATTGTCATGATGATCGACTCTACCCAAGCAAGACCAGCAGTCATGCAGCCCCTCATTGTCGTCTCGCCTGATCAGTGTCCATCGGTGTTCATCAGTGGTTGATCTTCCCCGCCAGACCCTTTTTGCGAATCCTTTTGTGGTCGACTTTTCCGGGAGCGCGGGCGACTTGCCCGCACTGTAGCAAACCTCTTTGGACGCACAAGGACGAGCCGCAGCTGTGCATTATGGGGCAGGCGGGACGCCTGCGCTCCCAGGTTGAGCTCACGCTCGGACGCCTCTTACGACGAAATCGCATGAATTAATCGGGCTAAACTCGAACAGACTGCTAGATTTCGGTATTTTCCGCTAGCTAGACGAGATCAGACGATGAATCAACACCCGACAAATGCTGCTGATGCCTTGGCCTTGATGAAGGAAAAGGTGGGCTCAGTGATTCCGGAGTTCGAACTCGAGGCTAAGGCCGAGTTGGTCGCGGAGATCGAACGACTCAAGATTGAGCGGAATGCGATTATTCTGGGCCATAATTACATGGAGCCTGCGCTGTTTCATACGGTGCCGGACTTTGTCGGCGATTCGCTGGAACTCAGCCGCATCGCCGCGGAAGCGGAGCAGGATGTGATCGTCTTTTGCGGCGTCCGCTTTATGGCGGAAACCGCCAATATCCTGAACCCAAATAAGACGACGCTCATTCCGGCTCGCAAGGCGGGCTGCTCGCTCGCGGAAAGTATCACCGCTCAGGATGTGCGGGATCTGCGCAAGCAGTACCCGGGTGTTCCCGTGGTGACGTACATCAATACCTACGCGGACGTAAAGGCGGAATGTGATATCTGCTGCACGTCGGGCAATGCCAATGAGGTCGTAGAATCCCTGGGATCGGAGACTGTCATTTTTCTGCCAGACGAGTTTTTGGCCAAGAATGTGGCCCGGGAAACGGGGAAGCACATCATCGTACCAACGCGCGACCCCAAGGTGAGTGCCGACGTGGACTACCAAATGATCGGCTGGCACGGGCGCTGTGAGGTGCACGAGAAGTTCACGGTTGCGGACATCGCAGCAGCGCGCGAGAGCTACCCAGATGTGATAGTCCTGACGCACCCGGAATGCCCGCCAGATGTGGTCGAGGCTTCAGATTTTTCGGCCAGCACGACGGCTATGGTGCGCTTTGTCCAGGCCAGCCCAGCCAAGCACTTTCTGATTCTCACGGAATGCAGCATGGCGGACAATATCGCCGCTGAGAATCCGGAGAAGGAGATGCTTCGCATGTGCAGCATTCGCTGCCCGCACATGAATGAGATCACGCTCGAGGAAACGCGCGATGCGCTGCGTGATATGCGTTACATCGTCGAGGTCCCCGAGCCAATTCGCACACGCGCCCGTCGTTCCGTGGAGCGCATGCTTGAGATCATGCCCAAACGTCAGGTTCACGCGGTCACCGATTGACACCCACCCGGGACTGTTGCCTGGAGTATGCGCTGGCCAGGCTGGGAAGCCAGCGCGGTATGCAGATCACTGGCGCATGTTTGGGGCTGGTAATCGTTGGGCTCTACCACTGGTTTGATGCCCGGGTTCCGTTTCTGCTGCTGTTCAGTATCCCGACGATATTGATCCTGCTGTCGGCGGTCCAGACCTTGAGTAAGGAAGAGGACATCACCGACGAATTGCAGCTGATTCGCATTACAGGTGCCCGACCGGTACAGGCCCTGCTGGCCGTGCTGCCTAACAAAGTGCTTGGCCACTTCGCAACGTTGCTGGCTCTGCTGCCATTTCTGGGGCTGTCCGGCGACAACGTGCTGCGCAACTGGGCGCTGGTCATCCATCTGCTGCTGGCGACCTTCGCCGTCATATTACTGAGCTGGCTGCTCCGCCTGCTTAGAGTCTTCGTGCGGCTGATGGTGATCGCAATCTTTGGCGGCGCAACGGCTATGCTGGCGATCGCGGCGACCGTCTGGATCTACTCCTCCGATGCCTCGGCGAACGCCTGCTTGGTTTGCCTCCTCGGTCACGCAATTGTGATCGGCCTGTATTGGGCCGCAGTGAGCCTGTTACAAGAAGGAGCGTACGCCCGCGTGTACGAGACAAAGCTAACGAAGCATACGGGAAAGCGGGAGCAGCGGCGCTCACGACGCATCACTGGCTCTCCCGCGGAATGGTACGTCCGCTATCATTGCCTGTGCAGGCTGTCGAACTGGGGACGCTTCTTGATCTGTCTCGCCGGAACCGCAATTCTGTATAGATGCGGTAGGGCTGTTGCCGACGCCTCGGCACTGCCGGGCGCGATATTTGGTGTCTCCCTGGCAGCGACGGGCATTCTTGCGCTTGTGTGTGAGGCCTTGACGCGCTATAACCACCTGAGTCGTCAGCACCACGACCTCCGCGCGCTTCCGCTGCGCGCCACCCCCGAGGCACTCGCGTTGTTCCTGCGTGACCCAATTGTTGGGGCACTCAAGGCACTAGCTGTCCCTTGTGTATTCATTGTGACCGGCTCAATTCTCTGCAAAAGCATCATCCCGCCGCTGATCCTCTTAGTGTTTTTTCAGACCACGGCCGTCCAGTTCACACTGAACTGCTGCTACCCAACCTCCAAAGATCGCACGAGGGCCCGTACCTCCCAGCTTACGGACCCCGACACTACTAGAATCTTCCATTACATGTGGATGAAGTTCTGGCATGCTCTTGGCTTTGTCATCCTTTTTATCCCCGGGGTCGGGGCAATCCTTGCTGCAATCTGGGCAGTGAGGCTTTGGCGCGAGGGGAAGGCAATTCATGATCAGCCCCGCGACTTCTTGCCGGAGCCTAAGGCTACGGATGGCAAGCTGCCAAAAGCGGCAGGCGGGCTATAGTCCGCGCCATGAAAATCGCAGCTACCTTCTTTGTGCTTGCACTCGGCATTGCTGCCCCTCATCCGGCGGTGTTGCTGTTCTGCGGGGTGTTCCTGGTGTTGCTCACTGGCTTCCCGGTGGCTTTTGCCCTTGGTGGCGTCTCGGTGCTGTTTGCCTTCGCCTACGGAAAAACCGCAGCCCTAGGGTTCCTGCCGCTGCGCATCTGGGGCATTCTTGAGAACTACGTGCTGATCGCGGTCCCGCTGTTCATTTTTATGGGCATCATGCTGGAGAAGTCGGGTATTGCCGAGGAACTGCTGGAAACCTGCGCACAGTTGCTGGGGAGGATTCGGGGCGGGCTGGCAATAACGGTGGTGCTGGTGGGGGCGCTGCTGGCCGCGTCAACCGGGATCGTGGGTGCCACGGTGGTGACCATGGGCTTGTTGAGCCTGCCGACGATGTTACGTCGTGGCTACCATGTGCCGCTGTGTACGGGGACGATCTGTGCAAGCGGGACATTGGGCCAGATTATTCCGCCCAGTATCGTGCTGGTGCTGCTGGGCAGTCAGCTCCAAGAACCGATCGGCGACATGTTTCTGGCTGCTGTCATTCCCGGCCTGATGTTGGTGGGCATGTACCTGCTGTGGATTGTGATCTTGGGGGTAGTGCGGCCCGAGTGGATGCCGCTGGTACCTGAGGAAGAGCGGGCGGAATTCGCAAAGAACGTCTCAGTTGCGAAGATCGCACGCGCGCTGGTCCCGCCGGTGCTCTTGGTCCTGGGTGTTCTCGGTTCGATCTTTGCGGGAATCGCAACTCCTACCGAAGCATCGGCTGTGGGTGTGGTGGGCGCGGGGGTGCTGGCGGCGATTCGCGGCAAGCTGAGCCTGGAAACGCTGCGCGGGGTCAGCCGCGAGACGGCCTTGCTCACCAGCATGGTCTTTATGATTCTGATCGGGGCGACCGCATTCTCGCTGGTGTTTCGCAGCCTGAATGGGCACGTGCTGTTGCAGCACACCGTGGAGAACGCCCAGCTCGGCCCGCTTCAGTTCCTACTGCTGGCGATGCTGGTGATGTTTATCGCTGGCTTCTTCATCGATTTCATCGAGATCATCTTCATCTTTGTGCCAGTGTTGATGCCAATCTGCCAGGCCTTTGGCCTTGACATGATCTGGGTGGGCATCTTGATCTCGCTGAATCTGCAGACGTCGTTTCTGACGCCACCGTTTGGGTTCGCCCTATTTTATCTAAAAGGCGTCGCACCGCCGGAAGTATCGACGCATCAGATCTACCGTGGGATCATTCCGTTCATTATTATCCAGGCGTTGGTGGTCGCGGCGGTGTTTATCTGGCCGGAGATAGCGCTCTGGCTCCCAGGCCTGAATGGAGAATGAACTTCCACTGTCCAACAGCCAGAGGCCGGCCAAGCCAACGAATGTCCAATTTTCAAATAAAGATGGGACCGGCCAGGGGGCACTTGGAGGAGGAGATTTCACCCTTCAAACTTCAATTTTCCTAGAGAAAATTGATGGTCAGCGGGTAGCGCCAGAGGACGCCTTCCTTGGCTTTGATGGCCCCGATAATCGGGTAGACCACGGTGAGGATACCAAGGATGATCAGCGGGATGAAGCCGATGACAATCAGGCAGAGTAGCCCGGAGACCACGGAATAGAGAAAAAGCGAAATGATCCAGTTTACAATCATTTTCCCATGCTCATCCACTGCGCTTGAGGTGTCCTTCTTCGCGACCCACATCGCGATGGGGACGATCAGCCCGCCGAGTGGGATCAAGTAGCCAAGCAGCTGTGTCAGGTGCATGCACAGCAGATATGTGTCTTCGTCTTTCATTAAATCACCCACTCCAGTTCCAAGATCCTTGATCACATCGCGGTCTTCTTTCAACAGCGCGGCCTTCGCCGTCTCGAACTCCTCGTCAGTCAACGCGCCAGCGGCGTGCAACTCCTGCAGTTTTTCCAGTTCATCGCTCAGGCTCATCGCCTTCCTCCATTCAGTCGCTCAGTTCGCATCCGTGCAGTTACTGTGCAGGCCACAGGTCAATCCGCAAAGCTACGAGGTGATGTTTATCGGTACTGGCATTCAGATCGAGACACCGCCGAATCTTACGCGAGGAACGGACGCATTAGTGACGTCTATATATGTGGTGCCCAAATGATGTGCCCTCATTTGATTGACAGGTCCGACACGATACTGTTTTGGTTTACTCATCTGAGCACAATCTCAGATTCTGCGCCAAATTGATGGTGAAAATTGCCCACGCTCGACAAGATGATTAGCTTGGTTTCTTCCGTATGACGCTCCGTAATTGGCTACGCGGCGGATCGCTCGGATTTCTGGGCGTGTTCCTAATCACCGGGCTCACCTATTTCAACGACAGCTTGCTGCAAGGCACGTTCCTAATCGGGAACAACATGCCGTTCAGTGTCTATGGCACGCTCGTATTGATACTGGTGGCAAACGGAGCGGTTTACGGTGTGGCACGCAAGCTGGCGCTGACCGGGCCCGAGGTGGCACTGGCCATGGGGCTGACTCTGGCAGCCTGCTGTATCCCGGGCTCGGGGCTGATGCGGACGTTTCCCAGCAGCATTATCCTGCCGCATCACTACGCCAAGACCAAGATCGCCTGGCAGAATTCTGATATTCTCTCGTACACACCCAACCAGATGCTTGTGGACGTGTCGGGCGATGAGAGCGGCGTGCTGCTCGAATATATCCAAGGACGAGACGGCAAGCCCGGAGATCCGCCGTGGGGTGCCTGGATGGAGACCCTGGGATTCTGGATCCCGCTGGTTCTGCTGATCTGGTTTGCCCTGCTTGGGCTCGCGCTGGTGGTGCATCGCCAGTGGTCGGAACATGAGCACCTGCCGTATCCCCTTGCCACCTTTGTCGAATCCCTGCTGCCGTCGGATAACGGGGAGAAGTCCAGCGTCTTTCGCAGCCGGTCGTTCTGGGGTGCCTTCACCGTGGTCTTCCTGATCTACACGAATAACTACTTGGTGACGGTCACCGAGATTCCCTGGATTCAAATGAACCTGTCGGTCGATATGCAGACGATCTTTCGCTACTTTGGGATCGTGAGCCCCGGACGAATGGGCGCGCTGACCATTTACTTCAGCGTCATCGCCTTTGCCTTTTTCATTGCCACGCACGTCTCGTTTTCGGTCGGGATCTCGGCGTTTCTACACGCCATTTTGGTTACAGTGCTGGTGGGAGCTGGTCTAAATATCAACGACGGCGGCTATTTCGCACCGAATCCGCAGAAGTTCATGATCTTCGGGGCATTCCTGATGACGGCGCTGATCGTGGTCTATATCGGCCGAGACTACTACAAGCGCGTCGTCATGGCAGCAGTGGGCGCTGGTAAAGGCGGGCAGAAGATTGAGAGACACGCCATCATTGGCCTCTGGCTGGCCGTAGTTGCGACCATCGTAGCAATCGCCTGGATTACGCAATTGGGGCTGGACTGGCAGATTTCGACGCTGTACATCCTTTTCACCCTGATGTGTTTCTTTATTCTCTCCCGCATCCTCGCCGAGACAGGGCTGTTTTTCGTGCAGGCGTACTGGCTGCCATGCACCATTCTCATTGGCGCCCTGGGCCCCCAGGCGCTGGGTACCTCAACCATGATCACGTTACTGCTGCTCAGTATGGTCCTGCTGGTCGATCCGCGGGAGGCGTTTATGCCCTTTATCGTGAATGTGTTGCGGGTCTCGGATCGCAAGAAGGTGAAACTTCCAGCCATGAGCGGTGGCATCATGGTCGCAGTGGTAGTCGGGCTGCTATTCTGCACTTGGTTGACCGTCGGCCTGCACTACCGCTACGGCGGCCCGATGATGGATGTCTGGGCGACAGCCATGGTTCCGGTAATGCCGTTCGATACCGTCATCAAGGAGCATCAGCGCCTGGAAGCACAGGGCACCCGTGAACAGGCAGACGCGATTTCTGGCTTTGCCCGGTTTGGCGCGGCCAAACCGCAGGAAACCGATTTCAGCATCTTCTTTGCCTTGGGAATGGGGCTCGTTTTACTCTGCACGATGGCCCGCTTACGCTGGACCTGGTGGCCGTTGCATCCGGTCGCCTTCTTGATCTGGGCGAGTATGCCAGCCTATGCCTTTGCCTGGAGCTTTCTCATTGGCTGGGGGATTAAGGCCGCAGTCATGAAGTACGGCGGTGGCACCGTCTACCAGAAACTCAAGCCGCTAATGTTTGGCCTGATCGCCGGAGAGCTCGTGGCTCTGCTCATCCCGTCACTCATCAGTATCCTCTGGTTTGTCGTGACTGGTGATAAACTCCCACCCTTCAGGGTGATGCCAGGATGAGTCGCGAAATGCAGACCGTATCTTGGCTGGGCATATCTATAGACGTACCGGCGGAATGGGAATTGCTCCAATTCTCCCGCATGGCTAAGGCCGGAAATCTGGCTTGGGCCGATCGTTATGAGTTTCGCCTGGAGCTGACCTGGAAGGAAGCTGCCAGTGCCCCGGATCTCGATCGCATCATGGATGACTATAAAGCAAGCCTGGTGGAGGAAGACCAGCCAGCGCCACAGCCGACATCGTGGGGGACCTGGCAAGGCTTGGTGGATGTCCAGCCTGGCGGCATGTCCCGATATGGCCATTACGAGGAAAGCGTCGGCCGTCTGTTAGAGCTGGTTTTTCTCTGGGAGAAGGAGCGGGACATGGACTTGGAATACGCCGTGCTCAACAGCGTCAAGCCTGTGGACCACTGGCAGGCCTTTGGCTTGGAAGTGCGAACTCCGCAATTCCTGGAAATGACCGAATGCACCGTCCAGCCGGCCAATGTGCAGTGGACCTTCAGCGACAGTAAAAAGGCCAAGCATTCCTGGCACTTCGAGCGCATGGGCATGCTTGACGCTTGGCTCAACGTCCCGCTGGCTGCCTGGCTGCTCGGGAAGGAGCCAGTGGACCTGATCGATCGTCAGCCACAAGAAGCTCAGATCGCGGGTCATGACCTTGCCACCGTCACGGGGTTCGTGCCCGCCCTAAAATTTCCGCAGTTCAGCAAGCGCAGTGGCCGCTTTATCGGCGCGGCATGGGTCTGCCCCGTGGACAACCGCCTGTACTATGCCTCCATGATCGTGCCGCGTGACTACGAGGCCACGCCACAGCTGTTCGGCGGCAGCCTGCGTTGCTGCCCGGCCTGTACCAGCCATTCATTGGCGGCATCATGACCGAAGATCGCAAAACCTGGCGCCTCATGCTGGCCGGTGTGCCTGTGGCAAACCAAGCCGCAAAAGTCACCTATGTCGACAACTGCGCGCGCATTCTGGTGAAGCGCCACAAGCCGCATTTCCTGATTGCGCCGCTCTCCTGGGTCATCCGCCCACGTCTTGAGCGCACGGTGGAGCTGGAAGCCCTCGGAACCTACGTGTACGAGCTCTGTGATGGAAAACGTGATGTGGAACGGATTGTCGATCGGTTCTGCGCGCGGTACAGTCTTACCTTTCACGAAGCACGCGTGCTTGTCACCAGTTTCCTCCGGGGCTTGGTTGAACGCGGTGTGGTCGTTATCGTCAGTCCGGAGCGTTCATGAAACAGATCGACGTCAAGGATCAGCCAAGTTTGGGCGCAGCGCGCACCCTGCGCTTGACCATCAATGGCATTCGCTATCGCCTGTTTCGTTCCGCTGTAACCGTGACCGTGATTGTGGTCGCTATCGCCTTCCTCACCAACAGCCTGGCTGAAGGCTTGGTGCGCCGCGCGGTGGCTGCGGACACCACAAAAGAATTGAAAACAGTCGGCAAGGCCCGCTCTTGGGCGGGACAGCTACAGTCCGTGGGAACCCGCACCGGCATCCTGGATGCCTTGGTCGCTGGAGAGCCAATCTTTGGCCCCACCCCAGACGCCACGCTGCTTGGCCAACTGAGCCAGACCCAGACGCTGATCCAATCACTAGAATCGCTGTCATACGGGCATCGCCGAACGCTCGTGCATAATCGCACAGGCACCACCATGCTGGACTACTTGGCCACCACTGATCAACGCGCAGCGACCGAAGCAGCCCTGACCACCAATCGGCGGATTCGCCTCAGCGCCGAGGGGCCCGCCCTGGGAGCAATCCTCGATGCGTGGCCAACAGTATCCGCAGCGATCGACGCCGAATCAGCGGCCCGCAAAGCCGCGCTGAAGGCCCTAGCCCCCGCCTTGGCCGGGAGTACCCCGCTGGAGTGCCTGACTGAGGCGGACGGCCCATTCGGCAAGCAGATGCTCGACGCAGGCGTACCATTCCCGAGTGCCGACAGTGCGCTCATCGCGGAACAGGCCAAGGAGGCGCTCGAGCAAGCCAAGCTCGAGAAATTCATGAGTATGGCCAGCGTACGACAGCGTGTCGCTGCGAGACAAGATCTTCTCCCCAACGATGTGACCGCGCCATACCTCTGGAAGTCGCTCCGCAGCAAAAAGTTCGCCGATTGGTTTGCGACAGCCTGCGCTGAAGAGGACCCCGAAGCGGTGCTTGCGGGAGAGCGCCTGCAGGAGCTGGCCGAGCACTACCGCGCCCATCGGCGCCTGGAATCCGCCGCAGCCCTCGGCGCCGGGATCAGTGGTGGTTTTCTTGGCCTTGGCCCGCGCCTTGGCTGGCTGCTGTTGATCTCCATGATGGTCTGTGGTGTCGGCATCGCTAACGCCATGTTGATGACTGTCACCGAGCGTTTCAAGGAAATTGCCACCCTTAAGTGCCTGGGGGCGCTGGATGGTTTCGTGATGTTGACCTTCGTGCTTGAGGCCAGCCTACTCGGACTGGCTGGCGGCTCAGTCGGGTCGGTCTTGGGGATGGGAATTGGGCTCATGCGCATGACCACCGTATATGGTAGCCGCGCGATCAGCGCCGGTAGCGTCACCGAGTTTTTGCTCGGTATTCTCGCGGCCGTTGCGGTGGGGATCCTGCTGGCCATTGCTGCCGCCATCTATCCCTCGCTTCGCGCCTCGCGCCTCGCCCCGATGGAGGCGATGCGCGTAGAATGAAGAAGCACCTTCCAGAATTCCCCAAGGTAAGGGCGCCGGCATGAGCGAAACATCCACCGAACAGCCAGCAGCGGCTCCTGCTGGCGCTGCTTCTACCGACGCCCCGGTCATCATTCGGACTGTCCACCTGAAGAAGGAATACGACCGAAAGGGTGTGATTACGCAGGCGCTACGCGGTGTGGACATGACGATCCATTCTTCGGAATTCATCGCGGTTATGGGACCGTCCGGCTCCGGAAAAAGTACCTTTTTCAATATGATCGGTGGCTTGGACAGCCCCTCGTCTGGCCGTGTCTTCATCGACGAGGTAGACGTCGCCCAGCTGTCAGCCGGAGAACTCGCGTTTCTGCGCTGCCGCAAGATCGGCTACATTTTCCAGAGCTATAATCTCATCCAGTACCAGACCGCGCTGGAGAACGTCACCACGCCCATGGCTTTCGCGGGAGTAGATCCTGATGAGGCGCGACGCCGTGGCATGGAACTGCTCGATCTGGTCGGGTTGAAAGACCGCTGGTTTCATCGCCCTATCGAAATGTCCGGTGGCCAGCAACAGCGTGTGGCCATTGCCCGCTCACTGGCAAATAACCCCATGATCTTGCTGGCCGACGAGCCCACGGCCAACTTGGACCTGCGGACGGGCCAGGAAGTGCTAAACATCTTGCAGCGTGTGAACGAAGAGAAGCAGGTGACCATTATTTGTGCCACTCACGATCACCGCATGTTGTCTATTTGCGATCGCCTGATCTGGATTCGCGATGGCGGCATCGAGCGCATCGCTCGCCGAGACGAGGTCAACATCGAGGTTGGCGCCATCGAAGGCGAGGAGGACGAATGAAAATCGGTTCTGCCAAAATTCTTGCCGCTTGCCTAAGCCTGTGTCTTTCCCTCTACGCTGGGACATTTAGCGAGGACACAGCGGCGCTGACTTCCACCCCCACCCGCCTGCTGGGCACCCCTGGCAACGACGCGGCACATGCCTATGTCATCAGCCAGCTCAAGGAAGCAGGCCTAGCCCCGATTGAACAGCCATTCCGCTTTGCCAAGTATGCCGCCGGGCGTAACGAGTTGGTAGCAGCTGGGAAGTCGCTGCAGTTGCAGCCGATGGCGCCCAATATGATCATTCCGCCAGTCACACCTCTCGAGGGGGTTACCGGCTGGCTGATTGACGTAGGCGACGGCTCGCTGGCCAACTATCCGCACCCGCTGCCGGACGGCATGATCGTGGTGATGGACTACGCAAACGGAGACCGCTGGCGTGATGCGTTTCGCTGCGGAGCCCAGGCCGTTATCTTTGTCGGCGCCCCCGGAGATACCTCGCGCGAATCACAACATTCACTGGCTCCAGCCAACCTCATACGCGCCTACTACGGGGGCCCACGCTCCGCATTGCCCGTGGCACAGACAGTCACCTTGCACGTCAGTGCGAACTGGGCACCGACCATCGCGACCAACGTCATCGCAGTCGTACGAGGGACAGATCCCATCTATGACGAGGATCGCGGTCCAGAGTCTGTGATACTTTCGGCACCGCTCGACTCGTCAGGCGAGGTCCCACACCGCGCCCCGGGCGCACGCAATGCCGCAAACATGGCCGCCTTGCTCCAAATCGCCCGCGACTACCAAGCCAATCCCCCGCGGCGCAACACCATCTTCGCGTTCCTGGATGCGGACGCTTGGGGACATCTCGGTGCCGGCTACTTCTACCGTATTTTTGAGCGTGAAAAACTGCTTGGAAACGCTGCGCTGAGCATCCGCCAGACCTCTTCCCAGGACGAACAGAGCCATTGGGAAACCGTGCTGGAGCAGCTAGCCCAAGATGACCCGTTCAGTGGCGACAAAGGCGCGCTGATTCTGAAGGAGATGCAGGACTTGGCGTCCGAGAAAGTCGACCGACTCAACGAGGACATCGGCATACTCCGCCTCGCCCAGGAACGGGACAAGGCAGACCATGCAGCCGAGATTGAGGATCTGGCGACGGAGAAAACCGAATGGAATACGATGCGTCGGTTCGTGGCCACCGAAGACCCAGCAGATTTCAATGAGACCGTTGACAAGCGTCGAAGCCAGCTAATTACTGAGTTTCAGGAAAATATCCAAGCTCGCAAGGAAGAACTGGCTACGAAAACCCTCGCCCAAGTGGCAGAGGCAGCGGTTTTGGAGCAGGCCGGAGGCCCCTTTGTCTCCCTCCATATCTCACTTGCCCTGAGCGATGCCAGCGAGCACTGGGGCGTGGCCATCGGCGGCGCTTCGCTCTCGCGCACCGGGTACGATATTGACGGCCTTTATTCGCGCATCGGCGCCGCCTGTCAGTCCGCCGCCGCAGACTGCGGATCCGAAATGATGGCCGTACAATCGTTCGACGGCAGCCTGGCCAGAGGGGACGCGATCATGGGGACATCCCGCTACACGCACAGCGGTGCTATCGCTGGCATGCAGGGAATCTACAACATTTCGCTGGCAACAGTATTCGACTCACGCCCTCGCGAAGGCACCCCCCAGGACACCGTCGCCGCGCTGAATCTCCCGCGCCTTGCCGCGCTGGCCGCCGACCTGCAGCCCTTCCTGCGCAAGCTGATCGATGAGCCGATGATTTCTAGCGCCCGCGGGATTCGCCCAAGCGCCTTCTACCTTTGGCCCGAGTTTGACGGGGATAAGGTTAGGGGCGCGCTGGCGGTAAGCGCCGCAGGCGGCAGTTCGATGCCGAATAAACGCACGGTAAACGTCATGGTTTGGTCGCAGCTGGGCGATCACGCAGCTGCGATGCAGGCAAAGCACATCCCCGGATTTCACGATGGTTTTTTTGCCTTTACAGATCACTCGGGTGCCCTCGAAATGGGGCCATTCCCGAGCGTTCGGCGGCCGTCATGGGTCTATGGCTTTGCCGCCACTTTCGACGACCGTGGTGCGGTCACTCGCGCCCTGGCCGACGACAGCGCCTCCAAGCTTCACGAACGGATGAATCTGTTCGACGTAAGTCATGGCGCCGTTATCCTGCCAGCCACGCTTGACGCCACCTTCAAAGCTGACGTGTTGGACGCCAGAACAGACGGAAAGCTTGAGCCAAAACGCAGCGCCGTCCTCACGACCGATGGTGTGACTTCCTGGTTCTGTCCCAAAAAAATCACGCGCGTCAAGCTCTTCCAGGCGGGCCACCGGGCCACCATTTCTATTCTAGGAGCCGAAGGTGAGGTCGCGACGACCGGAAGCGCGCTGGGCAAGGGAATCCCAGTATCGGGTAAACTCCCTTCATCTGTGGTCTCGAGCGCAGCCATTGACCTTTGGACCCTAAACGAATCACGCCTAGACCTGCTACGAAACCGTGGGATCAGTAATCAGTCCCTCGAGGAGCTACACGGCCGAGCACAGGACCTGATTCGGCCAGTTGAGCCGTACACATCCTCCGAAATCGAACAGGCCGCGCATTCCATGGCACTCGGGATTCAGCATCGCTCCTACACACCCGTGCGGGCCATGCTGGATGATCTGGTCAAGGCTGTCCTAGTCCTCCTTGCCCTGAGTGTGCCGTTCGCCTTCTCCCTCGAAAGGCTGCTGCTGGGCTCTACCAAAATTCACAAGCAGATCCTCTGGTTCGTCGGTTTCTTCCTCGCCACCTTTCTGCTGCTGTATGTCAGCCATCCGGCCTTCGCCATCTCCCAGACACCCGTCATCATCTTTCTCGGCTTCACCATCATTGTGCTCGCTGCCATGGTGATCGTGATCATCATGCAGCGTTTTCAGACCGAGCTACGTGTCCTGCAAGGCCTGGAAACCACCGTTCATGCCGCTGACGTCTCTCGACTTGGCACAATCCTGGCTGCGATGAGCATGGGCGTCTCCTCCATGCGTCGCCGGCCTTTGCGCACTGCCCTGACTGCGTTGACGATCATCCTCCTTACCTTCACCATTCTTGGTTTTGCGTCGTTCGGCGCTGAACGCGCCGTGCTTCAGTTTTACGTGCAGCCAGCTCCTGCCTACCCGGCAGTCAGCACCCACGACCTGTCTTGGGAGCCCATTCCGGAAGAAACCGCGCGGACAGTGAGCACGCTCTACCAGAACCGAGTAACCGTCACAACGCGCCGCTGGAATAGTGCTGAGCAAAATAAGAGCCTGCAGGCAGTCCTTGGCACCCCGGACGGCAGCCGCCTCGTAAATTTCGACGGCATCCTCGGCATTGGTGCAGACGAGGCAGCCAGACGGCCCGAGATCGCAGAAATCCTCAAATCTACGGCTGCCCATGAGCAGAGCGTCTGGCTCACGGCTGCTGCCGCGCAACGCGTCGGGGTAGCCCCCGGTGACTCGGTCATCTTCAACGGCCAGTCGCTGATTGTCGGTGCGCTGCTGCCCACCGCAAAGCTGACCTCGCTAGAAGACATTGATGGCTCCAGCATCCTGCCTGTCGACTTCTCCCAAGAAGACCCCATGCAGGCGCCAGCAGCCGAAGATCTCGAAGCTGCTGCGAACGTCGCAAAGTCCTTTACTGCCATCGCCGCAGACGCGGTGGTCATTGTCGGCACCGAGACTGCCAGAAAACTCAACGCCCCAGTGCGCGGCATCTTTCTCTACCCGGACACACTGGAAACCGCTGACGAGCTCGCGCAGGACCTGGCACGCGCGCTCCCTCTTCCTGTGACTGGGACCCGAGCAGATGGCGTCTACCGCAACGTCCTCGGCACCGCCTTGGCTGCCAGCGGCGTCAAATCTCTGTTCTTCCCCCTGCTTCTGGGCGGCTTGGTGATTTTCGGCACGATGCTCGGCTCCGTCGCGGATCGTAAACAGGAAATTTACACGTTCAGCGCGCTTGGCCTGGCCCCACCGCACGTCGCCGGGCTATTCTTTGCCGAAGCGCTGATTTACTCCATCATCGGCGGCCTCGGCGGCTACCTGCTCGCACAGGGCAGCATGAAAGGGCTTGAGCTCGTGGCCAATACGGGCATGATCCATCTGCCCGAGATGAACTTCTCCTCGACCAATGCGATCGTGACCATCGTTATCGTCATGGGCACCGTTATGATCAGCGCGATCTACCCCGCAATTCGAGCCTCAAAATCTGCCAACCCCGGCGTCTTGCGCTCCTGGAAACCACCCGCACCCGTCGGCGATTGCCTTTCCCTGACCTTCCCGTTTACCGTCAGCCAGTACGACATTACCGGAGTCGTTAGCTTTCTGCGTGAGCATTTTGACGCCTGTAGCGACGTCGGTATGGGGGCATTCATGACCAGATCTTCGTCGCTTAAAAGTCGAGACGACGGCCAATTACAACTCGACGCCCAACTGGCCCTGGCCCCCTTTGACCTTGGCGTCACACAGTCATTCTCGCTGTTCAGCAAGCCCAGCGATATCGAAGGAATCGATGAAGTGGGAATCGAGATTGTGCGCCAGTCGGGCCAACCGCGCGACTGGGCCCGTCAGAACAAGGTCCTCTTGGACGACCTTCGGACCCAGTTCCTGCTGTGGCGCGCCCTGCCCAAAGAAACCGTAGAAATGTACCGCCTGCGCACGCTCGAATCGATCGGCGGTGGGAGGCAAGCAGCGCAATCTGGAGTGGCCAATGGCTGACGAAGAAAAAGTTGACCAAGAACTAGAGATGTACCGGGACCTGATGCAGGTCCCAGACACCTTTGAAGAGGGCTTCAGCTGGAGTTCCATGCTGGGGGCCATGTTCATCGGTCTGGTCATGGTGCCTGGCGCCTTGTACATGGGTCTCTTGGCTGGTGAAGGCATCGGCCCTGCTGCGCAGTGGGTGACGGTCATTCTCTTTATCGAAGTGGCCAAGCGCGCCCACCGGACGCTCAAGAAGTCCGAGCTGTTCGTCCTCTATTGGATGGCTGGGGCCGCTATGGGAGCCCCGTTCTCCGGCTTGCTCTGGAACCAATATTTTATTGGCAGCGATGCAGCCGTAAAACATGGCATTGCTGGAGATATTCCTGACTGGTGGGCACCCGCAGTCGACTCTGTTTCCTACGCCAAGCGCTCCTTCTTCCATTCCGACTGGCTGCCAGCCATCCTGCTGATTTTTCTCGGCACCTTTGTCACCAGCCTCAAAAACATGGTGCTAGGCTATGGCCTGTTCCGGATCACCAGCGACATCGAGAAGCTCCCCTTTCCCATGGCCCCCATCGGGGCTCAGGGCATCATGGCCTTGGCCGAAGATTCAGACGAGGCCAGCGCCGACAAGGCTGAAGATAGCTGGCGATGGCGAACCTTCGCCATCGGCGGCGCAATTGGACTTTCCTATGGATCTGTCCTGTATCTCTTGCCCATCGTGACCTCTGCACTCACCGGCACCTCGGTGCAGATCTTTCCGCTGCCGTTTGTGGATTGGAGCCCGACGACCGGCAAATGGCTACCAGCCGTGGCCACTGGCTGGAGCTGGGATGTGGCGAATATCGTGACCGGTATGGTCTTGCCATTTTGGGCAATGGTCGGCAGCTTCCTGGGCCTGGTCTTCACCATGATTCTCAACCCAATCTTGGTCGAGACCAACGTGCTCGACATGTGGACGCCTGGCGATGGTACCGTGGCCACGTTGTACAAGAACACGATGGACTTCTACTTTAGCTTCGGCATCGGTGTCAGCCTAGCCATCTTTATCGCCGGCCTCTTCCAGGTCTTCTACAGCATCAAGCGAACGCGCAGGAAGCGACAGGCTGCGATGGCAGAGCCATCGCGAACGACCAACATCACCGAGCGTGGTGACATCCCCTGGAAATGGGTCATTATCACCTACGTCGTCACCACCCTTGGCTACATTATGCTCTGTGGCTGGCTGATCGAGTGGCACCGAGGCGTCATGATGGTCATGTTCTTCCTCGGCTTCGTCTATACCCCGCTTATCAGCTATGTCACCGCACGTCTAGAAGGTATTGCTGGCCAAGTGATCGAGATTCCAATGGTCCGGGAAGCCGCACTCATCCTCAGCCAGTACAGCGGCGCGAAAGTCTGGTTCCTACCCATTCCGATCGCAAACTACGGCCAGATGACCATGTTCTACCGCAAGTGTGAGCTACTCGGCACCAAGTTTACGTCGATCTGGAAAGCGCAGCTCTTTATGCTGCCGATGATCCTGGTCTGCAGTATCTTCTTCGCCAACTTTATCTGGGGTCTCGCCCCCGTCCCATCCTCCATCTATCCCTATGCCAACGTGATGTGGGAATTGCGCGCGGAGCAGACCTGTATCATCTACACCTCGACCATGGGCGAGTACAGCCAGTTCGAGCAGGCCTGGAAGCCCGAATACCTCGCCGCTGGTGCTGGTTTCGGCACCTTACTGTTCTTCGTACTGACCAAGCTCGGGGCGCCGATCTTCCTGGTCTACGGCGTGGTTCGTGGGCTCGGCCAATCGATGCCCCATGACATTTTGCCGCAGTTTGTCGGCGCTCTCATTGGCCGCTTTTACTTCTACAAGAAGTTTGGCAAGGCCTGGCTCAGATATATACCCATCATCGCAGCCGGCGTCGGCTGTGGAATGGGTCTGGTGACGGTGCTTGGCATCGGGATCACTTTCCTTAGTAAGTCCGTCGTCCAACTGACGTATTGATCATGGACCAAGAAGTACTCATCACTATTACCGGCGTGAAGAAAATCTTCACCCTAGGCAAGCTCGAGATTCACGCGCTCAAGGGCATCGACCTGACGATTTATCGCGGCGAGTACCTCTCGATCATGGGGCCGAGCGGCTCTGGTAAGTCCACGCTGTTCAATATGGTCGGCGCGCTCGATACGCCGTCTCTGGGCCAAGTCGAAGTCGCAGGACATGACCTGACCTCACTGAGCAGTCGCGAGCTCGCTTACTTCCGCGGCAATCACATCGGCTACGTCTTCCAGGCCTATAACCTGATTCCCGCCTACAACGCGATCGACAACGTGGCCATGCCCCTCATTTTCAGCGGCATGGAGTATGACGAGGCCTGCGAGCGTGCCAAGCAGGTACTCGGCCGCGTGGGCTTGGGCGAGCGCATGACCCATCGTCCCGACGAGCTTTCCGGCGGGCAACAACAGCGTGTCGCCATTGCCCGGGCGCTAGCCAACGAGCCCGCCATTATTCTCGCCGACGAGCCGACCGCAAACCTTGACCTGCAGACCGGCGCCGATATCATCGAGCTGCTCAAGGAGCTATGCCGCGAGACCGGCAGCACCATCGTCACCACCACCCATGATCACAAGATGCTTTCCGCCAGCGATCGTATCGTCTGGATCAAAGACGGCCAGGTGGACAAAGTCCAGCTTCGCGACGAGATCGAGATCAAGGTCGGCGACATCCATTAAGCTGCGACGCAGCTGTAAAATCCCGGAAAACGGGTTCTGGTACCTGCTTCCCTTCTGTTCGTAGCCGCTTTTCGAGAAACCGCATGAAAACCATCCTCTCCGTCATTGCCGTGCTACTGGCTTCGGTGAGCCCGCTCTTGGCGATCAGCGACGGCTTCGAGTCCGGAGACTTTTCCGGGGCAGGGTGGGAGCACGGCTCCCCCGCCTGGACCATCGACAACACCGACTCGGAAACCGGTACCTATTCCGCCACCGCCACCGGCCTAAATGGTCAGGAAACCAGCCTACGTCTGCGCGTAATCTGCGGAGAAGGACAGGTTCAGTTCTCCCGCAAGGTTTCTAGCGAGGCCTCCTACGACTACCTGCGCTTCTACCTGGATGGTGAGTTGGCCGCAAGCTGGAGCGGCGAGTTGGACTGGCTCACAGTGGCCTTTTCAGTCTCTGCTGGTTTACACGACTTTCGCTGGGTCTACGAGAAAGATGTTTCAGATGCGGCCGGCGACGACCGCGCGTGGATCGATGACGTATCCTGGCCCGACCAGGGCGAATGGTCCGCCCATGATTCCTTTGCCGCCCCCTTGGATGCCGGACGCTGGTCCAGCAGCAATTCCGGAACGGGGAGCGCTCCCACCAGCGCCAACGGCAGCGTCACGCTAGCCACGGGCAGCAATGGTGCGAGCAGCATCACCAGCACCTCCATGCCGCAAAGTGAAGGCCTACTAGCCTCCTTTACCTTCATCGGCGAAGGCGAGGCACACTTGCTCTTTGAGCTACTGGATGGCCGCAGCGTCGCAGTCGAAATTGGCCCCGATCAGGCTGCCGCCGAACATTCGGGGACCGCCCGAATCGTGGGCGGCCAAGATGCAGAAGACGTCTGGCCGTGGGTAGCAGGGCTGGCCACTCGCGGTGTGCAAGACGGTTTCCAGGCTCAATTCTGCGGCGGCACTCTCATTCACCCCAGCTGGGTGCTCACTGCTGCACACTGCATCGAAGGGGTCCAGGCCGAAACTGTGGATGTCATTCTGGGCCGACGCGATCTGTCCTCCTCTGATGGAGAGCGCATCCCCGTGGCAGAGATCATCCCACTCCCCGGCTACGATCCGGTTACCCTGGACCGCGATCTGGCTCTGCTGCGGCTAGAAACACCTTCCACCATCACGCCACTGCCTCTGATCACTAGCGCAGATCAATACGCACCGGGCGTCGTCGCGACCATCCTTGGCTGGGGAACACTATCGGAAGGAGGCGCTTCGCCCAATCGCCTTCAAATCGCCGAAGTCCCGATCGTATCCAACGAGACCGCGAACGCCTCGCCTCTGCTCAGCGGGGTCACCGACAACATGTTCGCCGCCGGTTTCGCAAGCGGCGGTGTCGACACCTGCCAGGGCGACAGTGGTGGGCCCATCATTGTGCCTGACGGGCAGTTGTGGCACCTCGCCGGTGTCACAAGCTGGGGAATCGGCTGCGCCCAGCCACAAGGCTACGGCCTCTACACGCGCATCGAGAACTTCCTGACCTGGATCAGTGACCACGTCGGCGCGCGCCAACTCACCGCACGGCTACTTCAGGGCGACGTCGTCCTTGCGGAGTCCGCAACCCTCAACACGAGCGCGGACGCCTTTCGAATCGCCCTGCGCACCGATGACGGCATTCGGCTCGAACAGAACGGGCTGACCATTTGGGAGGCAGAGACTGCAGCTTCCGGCACGATTACGGGACTTGCGATCTCCGCACTTTCTGATGAAGGCCCCACAACCATCTCCCTAGACGAGGTCTCACTCTACGATGGCGCTGCCCAAGCGCCGCCTGCGGTCATCCCTGAGTTCTCGCTGCCCCGCGCGCCCATCGGCGGCCAAGTAAGCTGTGATGTCGTGCTTGTCGGGCCCACCGGCACCTATGCCGTGACCAGCGAACTGCACTACCCCTCTGCCTACCTAACACCGCTGCAGTTGCCCGCCAACATCACCCACCAAGCCCCGGGAATCCTGAGCGTGGTCATTCCCGAGAGCACGTTGGGCCCGACCACGATCCTCGGCACCGTCTTGTTTTCCGTATCTGCCACTGCCCCAGTCGAGGCAACCGTACAGACTGCGAACTCCGCAACCACCATCGCCGATTCGATCGAGCAAGGGTCGGCTACCCTGGCCATCATCAACGCCGTGCCGTACGACCTATTCGAGGCACCGCTGGTCTTGGATCCGTTGAGCGGGACAGTGACCGGATCCGTAGACGGAGCCAGCGCAGAGGATAACGAGCCAACCCACACGAGCTTGGGGAAGGGCGCTTCACTCTGGTTTTCATGGACCGCACCAGCGGATGGGCACGTGTCCTTCGATACGTTCGGAAGTCTCTTCGACACCGTTCTGGTGGCCTACCAAGGTGCCGCCTTGGACTCCCTTACCCCGCTCACCGAAAACGATGACGTCTACCAGACCCTGCGCAGCCGCATTGTGCTGCCAGTAAAGGCCCGACAGAATGTCCGGATCGCCCTCGACCAGGTGTCCCAGGCCAACGCCACTTTTCAGCTACAGCACAGTTTTCGCCCCACCCTGATCCAGGTTGGGGGCACGACCGAAGATTGGCAGGGGGCCCCGGAATACCAGTGGGAAAGCTTCGGAAACGCCTCCTGGACAGCAGATGCTGGCGCGCTGCGCAGTGGCGCTGCAGGAGACTTGGGCCTGAGCGGCATCGAAACCTACGCCGCAGTCGGTACGGGCAGCGTCGAGTTTCGGCTACGGACCAGCTCAGAATTCACCTACGACTTCTTGGTCTTCACCATAGATGACGTCATCACAGCGAAGTGGAGTGGTGAGATCGCCTGGCAAACCTATACGGCCAACGTGAGCCCTGGCCTGCATCGCTTCTCCTGGATGTACAGCAAGGACCCCAGCTTCGGTGCCTTTGAGGATGCGGTCTGGATTGATGATATCAGCCTGCCGGCCCCAGACCCGCTCCAGCTAGCACGAACTCCCGGGACGACCTGGCTACATGTCGACGAGGGGAATTCGGTGGTCGCCTCGGTGGGTGTAGAGAATCCAGTCGGACTGCTTTCCTACGAGTGGACCTACGACGGCAACTCCGTCCCCGGAGACTTGCCCACAACAACCATTTCCCCCGATTTCGATTCGATCACTCACCCTACGCTCTCCGAGACCACAGATTTGGAATGCCATATCACCGACCTGGGCACGGGAAAAACCGCAACTCTGAGCTGGGTGGTCACCGTAAACGATCAGGATCAACCGCCTCCAACGCCAACAATCCGCGTGGTCCCGACCGTCGCCCGCGTCGGATCTGCTGTGGTTGGTGAACTCACTCCAGCACTGGATCTGGACGGGGATGCCATCCAATACCGCTTTCGTTGGGAAGGCGCAGGCAGAACCATCGTCGGTCCCATTCTACCAGCCGGCACCGCGACCCGCGGCCAGGTCTGGCAATTTACGGTCACCCCAGAGACCTTTCCCTATGGCAACCGGGTGCAGCATGCGGGAGTCACCACCTCGGTGACCTTTGCGAACTCCGCACCAGTTATCCAGGATCAATTCATTGCGATCTCCGCAGCTGTGACTGCACTTGCACCGGACGCCCATGATCCCGACGGAGACGCGCTCACCGTAGAGATTCTGAGCGCACCGCAGCACGGGACCTGGAACGGCACTCACTACACGGTTGCGAACTTCGCAGCCTGGGAAGACGAGATCGTCTGGCGGGTGCGAGACACGGAAGGGGCAACCGCGAGCGCAAAGCTTACGCTCTTCCTCGGCGGCTGGCGGCTGCCGCTGCTGGCAACCGGAGAGCAAGTGGAGATTGGTGCAGCGATCGGCGCCATCGCCGGTGTGGGCGCAGAAGACACGATCGCCGCGACGCCGCTGTTCGCCCAGGGCAGCGGCAGCGACCTAGACGTGGACCTGCGAGCACTTGGTGCCCCGGCAGTTTGGGAGCTGCCACTCTCAGAGACGACGGTCCTGCAATGGGACCCCGCGCTGGTTCCACCGCTCGGTCTCACAATCGGGCCCGCGCAGCTGGATATGCGCACCGTTGCGGAGTTCGCAACCACCGAAAACGCAGTCATTACCACGACCGCGCATGAATTCGAGCTCACGCTCCACCCGGGTTGGAACTGGTGCTCCCTGCCGATTCAACCGCTGCAGCCAACCGTGAACGACCTCTTTCCAGCGGCAAATGTGTACTGTTGGAACGACGGCTGGAAAAGGCCAGCGCTCCTCAATGCCGGGGAGGGCTTTACCGTCTTCGTGCCCGGTGAAGGCTACATAATTCAGATCTCAGGCTACGAGAACGCACTCGAGCCCAGCGGAACGGGCTGGCAACTGGTCGGCCCCACCTCGAAACCACCCTACCAGGCGGTGCCAGCCACGGACCTAAGCGCCGATCCAGTCTGGACGGCAGCCGGCGATGCCTTTGAGCGCGCCGAAATGCTCCAACCAGGTACAGCCTACTGGGTCTGGCGCAGCACGGCACCTTAACTCCGTGCCCCTGCCCCTCCCTGCCGCTGCCCGTGCCCTATCTCCGACACGGCGAGAGCCGAAGCCGCTGCTCTCCCAGGCTCCACGCGGCTTCACGCGACGCGACTCCCGTCGCTGACTGCACTACGAACTCACGCCTTCTCCCTGAGTGAAAGGCTCGGTCCCTCATGACTGGGCTGACGCCGTGACCATGACTGCTGGTCGGGCGTCATCATGTCAGGGCGTCGTCGGGAGTCATGGCGTCACCAAGTCCTATTCCATCAAGCCCAGGCGTGACGGCTCGCGGGGGCAGCAGGACTCGGTGACTCGATGACTCGGTGACGCCCGATGACATCATGACTGGGCTGACGCCGGGACGATGACTGCTGGTCGGGCGTCATCATGTCAGGGCGGCGTCGGGAGTCTTGGCGTCACCCAGTCACCAAGTCCTATTCCATCAAGCCCAGGCGTGACGGCTCGCGGGGGCAGCAGGACTCGGTGACTCGATGACTCGGTGACGCCCGATGACATCATGACTGGG
>Ga0115567_10001057_pt1 | contig 27620 bp, 28 predicted proteins | sample COGITO_mtgs_1204_2_FD_88679 | JGI IMG/M metagenome (GOLD analysis project Ga0115567, IMG submission 88679) | Pelagic marine microbial communities from North Sea - COGITO_mtgs_120412 | ecosystem: Environmental > Aquatic > Marine > Epipelagic | place: Germany:Helgoland, sampling site Kabeltonne... | reverse complement strand
TGTTTTTCTGCACATTATTCTTGAACTCACCCCTAATTTACTGTATAAAATGCGCCCTCTTGTAATAGCGTTAGCTGACACATAGATTGATTTCGATTAAATGTGAGTCAGAGCTAAATTTTTTAGATTGTTTGGAGACAAAGGCCATGGCCAAAGTATGTCAAGTTACAGGCAAGCGTCCAGCGGTAGGTAACAACCGTTCTCACGCGAAAAATTCGACTCGCCGTCGTTTTTTGCCAAACCTTCAATCCCACCGTTTTTGGGTTGAAAGTGAAAACCGTTTCGTGAAATTACGTTTATCTGTTAAAGGTATGCGTATTATTGATAAAAAAGGTATTGATACAGTATTGTCTGATATGCGTGCCAACGGTGTTAAAGTTTAAGGAAGCAGATTATGCGCGAAAAAATTAAATTGGTGTCTAGTGCTGGTACAGGCTTTTACTACACTACAGATAAAAACAAACGTAATATGCCTGGCAAAATGGAGATCAAAAAGTTTGATCCTACAATCCGTCAGCACGTTTTGTTCAAAGAAGCCAAAATCAAGTAAATTTACTGGTTTTGTCTCCTGAAGAACCCGGCCTTTGCCGGGTTTTTTGCGTTTATACCTTAAGACAATTTCAGGTAGTATAGGTATATGTTTATTCAGTTTTACTTTTAAATGATCAGATTATCTCAACGCGCTTGGAACAATGTCATTATTGTCAGCATGTTAATGCTGATTTTGTTATTTAATTTCAGTAGCAATTTTTTAAATGGCGACAGCGATGAAGCTGTGTCTATGCTCACTCTTGTGCCTGTCGGTATGACTATTACCACCATGGAATTCGAACAAGAAAAAATAGAACGAATTGGCCAAGGTTGGCGCACAATATCTGGAAAATATAGTACAAAGTACGGTAACAAAGAGCTTGCAAGCTTAGTCGAACATTGGATGAATGCTGAAATCATCTTGCTTGACCTCAGTCCCAATTGGCAGTCACCTACCGAAACTATAAAATTATGGTTTGCTGGGCAAGCAATGCCTATTGAGTATCAATTTATGCAACTGACGGACAAAACCTTAGTTAAAATTGACCAACAAACATACCAACTAACCAGCCCTAGTTATCAATCATTAATCTTATCAGAGTAAAACATGCCTGAATTACCAGAAGTGGAAGTAAGTCGGTTGGGTATTACCCCGCATCTTAAAAACCAAGTCATTAAAGAAATTATTGTGCGTAAACGTCAGTTGCGTTGGCTTATTCCAGACACTATTCACCAAGCTGAAGGTTTAGTTATCACTTCGATTCGCCGCCGTGCTAAGTATTTACTATTAGATACCAGTAAAGGCAGTATTGTTTTGCACTTGGGCATGTCAGGCAAACTTTGTGTGGTGGATTGCAATACAGAGGTAAAGAAACACGATCATCTGGATATCGTTATGCAAAATGGCCTGTGTCTACGTTTTAATGATGCGCGACGCTTTGGTTCTTGTTTATGGCAAGGGTGTAATGATCCTATCCTAAGTGTGCTAGCGTCACTGGGTCCTGAGCCACTCACTGATGACTTTGACGGAGCCAGATTGTTTGAGTTGTCACGGAGTAAATCTGTGGCGGTGAAAAACTTTATCATGGACAATAAAGTGGTAGTGGGAGTCGGTAATATTTATGCCAATGAATCATTGTTTATTGCCGGTATTGACCCGCGAAAGTCGGCCTCTAAAGTGACTAAGAAGCGATACCTGCAGTTAGCTGATATCATCAAAAAAGTCTTAGCCAGTGCCATCGAACAAGGCGGCACTACTCTAAAAGACTTTGTGCAAGCAGATGGTCAACCAGGTTATTTTGCACAACAACTTCTGGTTTACGGCCGAGCGGGGGAGAATTGCGATGCCTGTCTGTCGCCCATTAAGTCAGTGACCATTGGGCAACGTAATACTTTTTACTGTGACACTTGTCAGCGTTGAAAAGAGACATCTTAGTGTGGCTATTTGTTATGTAGTTTCTGTTGCAAGGCATCAATCACAGCAGGATGGCAAAATTCATTCACACGGCCTCTATGCAATGCCACTTCTTTAACTAAAGTAGATGAAATAAATGAATTTTCTTCAGATGGCGTCATAAACACACTTTCGAGATCAGGATTGAGTCGTCTATTCATATTCGCAAGTTGAAATTCATATTCAAAATCCGACACCGCGCGAAGGCCACGAAGCAAAACTGTGGCACCTTCGCTCTCAGCAAAATCTGCCAACAAACCGGTAAAGCCTATCACCTCAACATTATCCAAGTGAGCTGTTACTTGTTTAATCAGTTCAACCCGTTCCTCTAAGCTAAACAAAGGCTTTTTACTTGGGTTCGAGGCGATACCCACAATCACAGTGGGAAACATTTTGGCTGCGCGCTCAATGAGATCTGCATGGCCATTAGTAACTGGGTCGAACGTGCCTGGGTATATCGCTTTTCTATGCATAATAAACTTTATTGCTTCATTTCTTTTAGGCTAACCTGATTAGGTTGAGTTTTGCTAATTTATTTTATAAATGCCTGATATCAAAACTTCCAATAGTTGAGTTCTTTCCTCAATTTTATATTTCGTATGATATTGGTAGGCTTATTCTTCAATTTATTTATGTTCAACAGCAGCTCATCGACAGCATTTAAAACTCTTCGACTAGATTGACCATCTTTATAGGGGTGAGTTTCTTGAATAAATTTGCGTATAGACTGCATCAATTCATTTGGATAACCAAGCGCGTATTCAATGGCTTCTTCAAGTTGTTCAGCTTGAGTAATATTGTGCAGGTATTCTTTTGGGGCTTCATTATTAAAAGTGACAACTGGCTTTTCTAGTAGCAGGTAATCGGTAATCATAGAAGAGTTATCGCCCAACATAATATCTGCTTCAATCATATGTGGCGCTAGTTTGTCGGTTTCTATAAATTCTAAATTTTCGTGCTGTATTTTCTTGTATGCTTCAACGATATCGCTTGCCATTTTTGGATGAAAAGTGACTTTCCAGCGCCATTTATGATCTTGAGACAACTTTTCTATTGTTTTAAGTAACATCGGCGCTTGAGTAAGGCGAGGGGAAAAGGTAGAGCTAAATAAAATTTCCGGCTTTTCATTTTTTACTTTGAATGGGTAGGTGCCGTCAAAGTATGGGTCCATCTTGCAATATCCCGTCTCTGTCACTTCAAAGTGTTTGTGTTTACTCGCTAATTGCTTAAAGGTCAGAGTCGAAGATTCTCCGTGAGTACAGTATAAGTCGAAGCAATCACGAATAATAAAATGATAATTAATATTATCTTTGACTCGAGTTTTGAATCCTACAAAACCATGGAATACACATACTTTAATACCAGGAAAGAATGCTGGAACCATGTTGCCGGGCACAAATGTAGCTAGGGGATTATAAGATAGGACTTCAACAACCGAATTGAGTATTTTTTCGTTAGCAGAAAAATACTCAAGGTTTATTTCATTACCTTCTATAAACCAAGCTATTTGATTTCCTTGACGTAAAATTTCTGTTTGTAAGGGACGCAAAACCTCAAACGAATAATTATGCTTAATGTAAAATAAATACTTTTTCATCTATTAATTTCACTGGGTCTACGGTTGTATTCTGGGTACAATATTACATTGAATTTTATGTATTTGTTGTCAAAAATGATGATACATATATCAAAAATTTTCACATATCCCTGATATCTACCGAATTAAGGAAGTTAATTGTATTTACGTTTTCATTTGTTGTTTGCCCTCTTTTTGTTAAGTGGCCTTTTATCAACGCAGAGTTTGGCATCACCTTGGATCGGTACATTAGAGCCTCAGCTTCACCAAGATTTACAAGTTTTATCTGAGTGGGGTGTGTTAGATGCAGCAGTCACTAGTTATCCGGTTCCCTGGAAAGGCATTGCTGAGCAATTAGAAAAGCTTCAAATACACACTCTTTCGAGTGTTCCTGCTTTATCTGCGCAGCGATTAAAGCACTATTTACAAGCCCATAAAAAACAACAAGGGCAGGCAGTGATCAGCCTGTATGGCGCATCTGATGATAGCCGGTTTATTGAATTTAACGGCGTTCAGGCTGAAAAAGTCAAGCTCAACATGACTAAAGAGTTTTATGCTGGCCGTTGGGCTGGGCAAGTATCTGTTAACCATGAACGTGGTGGCAAAAGTCACTTTGACCAAAGTTTTATTGCTTATCAATTTGGTGATTGGAATTTACGACTAGGCTCATTGAACCAGTGGTGGGGGCCAGCACAATCTAGCAGTCTTATTATGTCTAATAATGCCAGACCTGTTCCTGCTATCAGCTTTTCTCGCTCCCAAGCCACTCGTTCAGAAAACAAGTGGTTGCAGTATCTCGGCCCTTGGTTTTTTACCGCACAAATTGGTCAGTTGGAAAGTCAAAGAGTGGTACCCGATACTAAGTTATGGATGACACGTTTTAATTTTAGCCCCGTTTCCGGTTTAGAAGTGGGACTGTCGTGGAGTGCTATGTGGGGTGGGGAAGGCCAAGCAAATTCTGTCAGTGATTGGTTTGATGTCATAACCTTACAAACCGAATGCGTAAATGGTAAAGCGACCTGTGATAGTACCTTGAAGTCTAGTATAGGAAATCATCACGGTGGTTTCGATTTCAAATACAGCATGAAGTTGTTCAATAGGCCGGTTAGCCTTTATGGGCAAAGAATTGGTGAAGATGCGGTTGATTATTATCGTATTACTGATAATGCAAATTTGCTGGGTATTTCTACTTACCTGTGGGGCACTAAAGTGTTTATTGAATCCAGTGATACCAATGTTGCTTGCTCTAACACCGGCTCTGGTGAGAAAAATTGTTTTTACGAACACGGCACTTATCAATCTGGTTATCGGTTATATGATCGCGCTATCGGTAGCACTTTTGATAGCGATGCGAAGATGTTCACATTAGGTATTAACAAAAACTTTCACGACGGTGACCTTTTTGAGTTGGCTCTCAATCAACTTGTACTTAATGAAGATAAGGGATTTCCCTCTCCTGTGGTAAATGGTTTAAGTGAAGAGTTGCTCAGATTTAGTGGTTTTTATCAAACTCACTACGGTGATTGGTTGATTAAATTGGGTGCGAGTATCGAGCATGGCGAAGTAGACAATAGCGATTCTGAAACAGATAGCTTAATATTTGCCGAAATAAAATACCGACTTAATTAGATGCAGTAGCTTGGGCGTAGGCAGACACAAGTATTTGCCAATCTGCTAACTGCCAGTGAATATTACGTAATCTTTGTTCTTTTTCAAATGAACGCTTTAAACGTGCCATATTTGATTGTTTCCAATTATCTCCTTGTTTAATCCCACACTTATCAAAATCAATTAGCCACACTCCATACTCGGCATCGAGCATAATATTGTGGATGTTTAGATCGTGGTGATAAACCTGATGATGATGAAATTGGGCAATGGTTTGACCAATTTTTTGCCACACATCAGTGGTTAAGCTTGTTTCAAGCAAAATCTGATGTAAATCTTGGGCGTTGGGGATTTTTGTTGAGATAATATCTGCTTGATAAACCCAACCGCTTTTGGTCAACATGGCGGCAATGGGCTCAGGACAGTTTAAATTGAGCGTTTGCATATGTTGCAGTAATTTAAACTCCTGCCATGGGCGGGATTGCTCTAATCCGGTATACAAATATTGATCATTTAGCACTTTGCCAATCAAGCCACCTCGACGATAATGTCGCAATACATACTCATTTTTATGGTGCTGAAAAAAATAGGTGGTGCCTCGACCTGTGGCTTGGCCTGTGATGGCATTTTGTGATTGCCAGTATTGGCTAGTAAATATGTTAGGTGTGGGAGCAGGAAAATGTTCTGAATCGAACAACATGACGTGGGATTTCATGCTTTTTTGCTGAATGCTAGGGCGTTCTGACCTTTTAGGTGTGGACGAGATTGAGGTCATTTATTTGGATACCATGTTACAATTTTCACTCAGAAATACTATGCACATTGTATAGGTAATGATCAAGTAAGTGCAGCATCAGTAGCTGTTTTTTATGGCAACACATTGAGTAAAACCCATTTATGAATAACCACTTTTCTAGTGAATCTCAGTCAGACCAAATTGAATTGATTATTGGTAACTCGAACTCCAACTTTTCAGGTGTGACATCCACTATGTTACAGGTCATGTCTTACCAAAAAGAGCTAATTAACTTGCGCATAATGGGTAAACACTTTTTACCCGACCCCTCATTAGCAATCAGCTTTTGGCAAACGGCAAAAATGTGTCGCAGGCCCCTCAAAAATGGCAAATGGCGTATTTTTCATGCTCGCCGTGTGGATGAAATGATCCAAGGTGTATTACTTAAGTATCTGTTCAGAGCAAAAATTAAGCTGGTATTTAGTTCTGCCGCACAGCGTAAACGTTCTAAATCAACAGTCTGGTTAACCCAAAAAATGGATGCGGTTATTGCTGTCAGTAAAAGGTCGGCTGGGTTTTTGTGTGATCCGCCAAACCTAGTTAGCCCTCATGGTGTGCAAGTTAATGACTATTTACCTGCCAAGGATAAACAGCAAGCATGGGCTGATTTAGGTTTTGGCGGTAAATATGGTGTGGGTATTCTGGGCCGCGTCAGAAAACAAAAAGGGGTGCACTTAATGGTTGAGGCGTGCATTCAATTGTTTGATAAGTATCCTGACTATCATTGTGTGGTGGTTGGCGCAATTTCATCTAGCAATAAAGAGTTTGTCGACCAGTTAAAAAGCAAAGCGGCACAAGCCAATATGGCTGACAGAATTACTTTTACCGGTGAACTGCCATTTGCACAAATACCCAGAATATTTAGCGCCCTGTCGTTGGTTTCAGCGTTGAGTGATAACGAGGGTTTTGGTTTAACCGTTTTGGAAGCCATGAGCAGTGGAGCTGCGGTATTGGCAACCGAAGCGGGTGCATGGGAGGATATTGTTCGCCCAGCAGTAGACGGTTATATTGTACCGGTGAATAATCAACAAGCCGTGACTGAAAAAATGGATTTATTGTTATCAGATTCTAAAAAATTAACCCAAATGGGTATAGAAGGGCGAAAAAGAGTTGAGACAAATTATCGTGTAGAAGACGAAGCCATACGTTTAATCGAGTTTTTTCGTACCTTACAGTAGGTAACCGGAGTGTAGATTAAACCCACTTTTAACTTTTAAGACGTATGGTACGAGGTTAACACGTCCAGGGTTTTTTGAATGGCTCCCCTGTTGTTTGCTAAAACCTGTTTGCCAGCATCGCCTGCCAATTTTCGTTGTGCAGGATTTGCCAACCAAACTTTACAGGCCGACACGACTTGCTGAGCATCGTTTACAGTTATCAGCGCGCCACTTTCAGCCAAGGCTTGGCAAATGGTAGGATTGTTGTAAGTCGACTCTCCCATCAGTATCGGCACGCCCATCGCCGCAGGCTCCAATGCATTGTGACCACCTCTTTTAGCGATGCTGCCACCAACAAAACTGATATCAGCCAATGCATAAATAGAGCGCAACTTGCCCATCTGGTCGCATAGTAGTACTTGAGTATCGGGTGTACATGGCTTTTCCTCACTCATCAAAACGGCTGGTATTTTTTGTTTTTGAAGTAGTTGCAGAACCTTCTCAAAGCGTTGTGGGTGACGAGGAACAATAACTAACAATAACCCTGGATAATCCTTCAGCAATTCTAAGTAAGCATCCAATAAAACTTGTTCTTCTGGTTCATGAGTACTACCGGCTACTAAAAGTATCCGCTGTTCTAGAGCAAAGTTTGTTTTAATAGTTTGGCTGATTGTTATGTCGTGATCAGAAAAGCTTAAGTCGAACTTAATGTTATTGGTCAAGGTTAGCTTGTCAGGTTGCACTCCAAGGGTTAGGTAGTTTTGGTAATCTCGTTGACCTTGAGCGCAAATAGCTGTGATTTTTTCGAACATAGGTTGAAATAAAGAGGGAAACTTTAGATAGGTCGTAGTCGACTTTTCACTCATTCGGCCATTTATGATAAAAATAGGGATATTCGAAAGCCAGCATTGATGACATAAATTCGGCCATAATTCCATTTCATTAATCAGCACTTTAGTGGGCTGCATTTTGTTCAAAAAGAGCTTTAAAAAAAGTGGAAAGTCATAAGGTAAATAAACATGACTAACACGCCCAGCAAACAGCAGCTCTACCCTATCAGCACCTGTGGTGGTGTTAGTGCTGATGGTAATGTGTTGCTTGGGGTTATTAGCGAATAGTTGTTCAACCAAATTTTGTATGGCCACCACTTCACCCACCGATGCGCAATGGATCAGAATGCTATTCTTGCGGTTTTCTCGCCCCCGTGTTGTCAAACCATAACGAGATAACCGCGCTTTTGTGTACCCAGGTTTGCGCCTGATCATTTGATAAATAAGGTGGCAAAAGGCAAAAGGAATAATGACTAGCCATAAGAATGAATAGCCGAGCAACACAATTTTCTGCTTAGTATTGGGTGTAAAAGGTGTGGTCATGATTTGTGTTTGTAGGCTAGAGTAAATTAATCAAAGGTTACTTTAGCAGGTTTTGCCAAAGCAGAAAGTGACTTGAATGCTCTTTTACCTAAAAATGACCTTTGATGTCTGAGACAAATGTGAAAAACCAAAAAAATCTCATTTATCTTAGTGGTTTGGGTATAAATGTGTACAAAAAGTTTGCCACTTGTGTGTAACCTTCTGCACTAAAAATTATCATTCATCATATTGAATATATATGATGCGTTTTCTTCTTATCCCATACAAAGGATTTCTCATGAAAAATGACTTTTATGTCCGCTTGGCTCAGCAAGTTGAAGACACTAAGGCACAAGGGCTTTTCAAAAATGAGCGCATTATTACGTCAAGCCAACAAGCTGATATTGAAGTTAATCACGAGCAAAAAGTCATTAACTTTTGTGCCAATAACTATTTAGGTTTAGCCAATCACCCAGAGCTGATTAACGCTGCAAAAGCAGGGTTAGACAGCCATGGTTTTGGAATGGCGTCGGTGCGCTTTATTTGTGGTACTCAAGATATTCACAAACAGTTAGAAGCAACCATAAGTGATTTTTTAGGGACCCAAGAAACCATTCTTTATCCCTCTTGTTTTGATGCTAACGGTGGCTTGTTTGAAACCATATTGGATACTGAAGATGCGATCATCTCTGATTCCCTGAACCATGCCAGCATCATTGATGGGGTGCGGTTATGTAAAGCTAAACGTTACCGTTACGCAAATAACGATATGCAATCTTTAGAAGCGCAACTGAATCAAGCCGACGCAGATGGTGCGCGCACCAAACTTATTGCCACCGATGGGGTGTTTTCTATGGATGGTGTGATAGCCGACTTAGCGGCAATTTGTGACTTGGCAGACAAGTATCAGGCGTTAGTCATGGTAGACGATTGCCATGCTACTGGGTTTGTTGGCGAAAATGGCCGCGGTAGTCATGAATATTGTGATGTGATGGGACGGGTTGATATTTTAACGGGCACTTTGGGCAAAGCCTTAGGCGGTGCATCTGGTGGCTATACGTCGGGTAAAAAAGAAGTGGTTAGCTGGCTACGCCAACGCTCTCGCCCGTATTTGTTTTCAAACTCTGTGGCTCCCCCCATTGTCGCGGCCTCTCTCAAAGTGTTTGACATGATGCAACATGGTGATGCACTGCGTAAACAATTAACCCGCAACTCAGCACATTTTCGTAAACGAATGTCAGATGCCGGTTTTACCCTTTCTGGCAAAGACCATGCAATTATCCCCGTGATGTTAGGTGATGCACAGTTAGCCAGTGATATGGCGGATAAAATGTTACAAAAAGGGGTGTATGTAGTTGGGTTTTCTTTCCCAGTGGTTCCCAAAGGACAGGCGCGGATCCGTACCCAGATGTCTGCCGCCCATAGTATCGAACAAATTGATTTTGCTGTGCAGGCTTTTATTGAAGTAGGCAAAGAGTTGGGAGTGATTTGATGAAGGCATTAGCCAAGTTACATTCAGAAAAAGGTATTTGGATGACCGAGTGTGAAAAACCCACTGTTGGTCACAATGACTTAATGATTAAAATTCACAAAACCGCAATTTGTGGTACCGACATGCATATTTATCAATGGGATGAATGGGCGCAAAAGACTATTCCGGTACCTATGGTAGTGGGTCATGAATATGTGGGCGAAGTGGTGGACATGGGTCAAGAAGTGCTTGGATTTGCCCTAGGCGATAGAGTGTCTGGTGAAGGGCATATTACCTGTGGGCACTGCCGAAATTGCCGTGCAGGTCGTCGTCACTTATGCAGAAATACCACAGGGGTTGGAGTTAACAGACAAGGAGCCTTTGCAGAATATTTGGTCATACCTGCATTTAATGCTTTTAAAATACCCCACAATATATCCAGTGATTTGGCCGCCATTTTTGACCCTTTTGGAAACGCGGTACACACTGCTTTATCTTTTGATTTGGTGGGAGAGGACGTGCTGATAACAGGAGCAGGGCCTATCGGTATTATGGCTGCGGCTGTAGCACGTCATGTTGGTGCAAGGCATGTGGTGATAACCGACATAAACGAATATCGCCTAAATTTAGCCACCAAAATGGGGGCTACTCGAGGGGTAAATGTATCTAATACTAAATTAAAAGATGTGATGAATGAGTTAGGTATGACTGAAGGTTTTGATGTGGGCCTTGAGATGTCAGGCGTACCAACGGCATTGCGTGATATGCTCGACAAAATGAATAATGGTGGCAAAATTGCGATGTTAGGCATACCACCTAACGATGTGGCAATAGACTGGAATCAGGTGATTTTTAAAGGTCTAGTGATAAAAGGTATTTATGGTCGCGAAATGTTTGAAACATGGTATAAAATGGCCAGTCTGATCCAGAGTGGATTAAATTTAAAGCCTATGATCACCCATCAATTTGCGATTGATGATTTTCAACAAGGTTTTGATATTATGGGATCCGGCCAATCTGGTAAGGTGATCCTAAATTGGCAGTAGTTTAAAATACACATTCTTGAGGGGAGTCACTTAAATGGAGCAATTTGCCCATATATCTGTGCAGCAGGCACAACAAAAACTATCTGAAGGTGAAGTGAAAATTGTGGATATCCGCGACGATGCTGCCTTTGCAGCTGGGCATATTAAAGATTCCACCCATTTAACCAACGGATCGCTACATAGTTTTATGTCTGATGTGGAATTTGATACACCTGTAATTGTCTGTTGTTATCATGGTATTAGTAGTCAACAAGCCGCACAGTTTTTGATTCACCAAGGTTTTGAAGAAGTATATAGTTTAGACGGTGGGTTTGAGGCGTGGCGGCAAAATCAATCTTTTGAAACATCACAGCCGGCCGTTTAAAATATCACAGGAAGTATAATTCATTTGTCTACCCCCCTTAAGTTAGTCGCCTTTTCTAAAGAACAACCGGCAAGATTACTCACTATTTACCTTATTAATCAAGGCATTCAGGTCGAGTATCAGTATTCAGAAGGTGAGTATTGCCATGCAGTGATGTTGTTGCAGCAAGGGGATCAAGTCAAAGCCAAAAAACTGGCAGAAGAATTTGTGCTTGAACCGAATAACGTAAAATATCAAACGGCTGCATGGCAGTCCGGCGAAACGGTTAACTTAATTCCTGAGAAATCTTTTTCTGCAGCCAAAGCCTTGTATGACCTTAAGCAGGCTCCTTTTACGTCAAGTATATTGGCTATTTGTCTGCTTATATATCTATTGGCAATGGTCGGCGTTTCAGCACCTTATTTGTGGTTTAAAATTCAGCCTATTGCAGTGCTGGTGGAAACAGGGCAGTGGTGGCGATTATTGGGACCAGCACTGATCCACTTCTCAGTCCTGCATATTGCGTTTAATCTTCTGTGGTGGTGGAGTTTAGGTAAGCAGATTGAAATCACCTTCGGTCTCAGTAGCTTGCTTATGCTATTTATATTTTCTGCTGTTGTGTCTAATGTTGCTCAATTGTTGGTAAGCGGCCCTAACTTTGGCGGCCTTTCAGGTGTGGTGTATGCGTTAGTCGGTTGTGTTTGGTGGTTAGGATGGTTAAAACCCAGTTGGGGGCTATCACTGCCTAAACCCATAGTGGGGTTTTTATTAGTTTGGTTAGTTGTGGGTTATTTGGATATTTTACCTGTGCATATGGCAAATACTGCACACACAGTGGGACTCATTTGTGGTTGTCTGTTTGCTTGGTTTTTGGTTACCAATGCTAAAAATACTAGTACAGAGTAGATTTTGTTTTAGCTCTGGAAATAAAGGTACTTCGTAAAAATTACATCCTTAATCATTTCAGAGCCCGTTTCTCTGATCATTAATTCTTTTAACTTTTCTAAGCAGGTACGTCTAATATCCTCGCGGCCAGTCAGCGATTTAACTTTTTCTTCTGATTGGCTACCGAACACTTCAATTACTGCTGCTCTTAAAAGAGGTGAGTGATGTTCAGCGGCTTCAAGAAAATCAGACTCTTCTAACATCAATTCTATAGACACTCTAACAAAGCCTAATTTACGTGCACTAGAGCCTAAGTAATTTGTCACTATTTCTGGTTCTAGACTGAAATAAGCATAGTTTTTTCTGGCTGTCTGCTGGGCGTTTATCACACTGTGATAACTTAAAAGCGCCAGTAAACTAGCAAGTAGCCATAGTTTTTTTTTCATGGTGAGTTTCTTTTGTTAGTTATCATCACAGTTGACATGAGCTTAGCAACTTTTGCTCAGCACATAAAACTAAATTAGTCTGAACGGTATTTAACTTTAGTCTATGTCACGCACTTGTTATTATGCATTTTTACTAATTAAAAACGTTGTAAAATTGAACTCATCTTATGCTTTTCCCATCGGTATCCCGTCACTATGGGCCGAACCTAACCAGATTACTATCCCTAGTCCATGTTTAAAAAACTGGTTACTTGACACAGGTTCGTTAACTGAAAGATTGCAATCTCAATGTACGTCATTTCATCTAACCTTGTTAGGTCAACGGCAGTCACAGATTACTCTTGAGGAGTTTCAACAGGTATGTGCTCCCAATCAAGAGCTAAACCCAAAAGAATGGCAGGTTAGAGAAGTATTATTGTGGGGGGATAATCAACCTTGGGTTTTCGCACGTTCGATTATCCCGCAAACATTATGCGAAAGTGATTTTGTTAACCTTAATACTAAACCTTTAGGGCAACTGATTTTTAATGATAAACGATTCAAGCGAATGCCATTTGAAATCACAAATATGTGTTCCAGCAAAAAATTCCTATCACAATTACACATAGCATCTGATGTGGAATTATGGGGGCGTCGCTCTGCATTTAGCTTTGAAGGCTTAAAAATGTCGGTCAGTGAGATTTTTCTGCCCGGTTCACCCCCTTACCAAGAGATGAAATAAACTAACATGGTCAACTTTGACTCATTATCAACGGCAAAGTTAAACGCTTATTGGCGCTTAATGCGAGCCGACAAACCTATAGGTATATATTTGTTACTGTGGCCCTGTGTATGGGCGATGTGGATAGCCTCAGCAGGAATTCCAGACCTACATATATTAGTCGTATTTGTATTGGGAGTCGTGGTGATGCGCTCGGCTGGCTGTGTGATTAATGATTATGCAGATCGCAAAGTAGATGGTTTAGTCGAACGCTCTTCAACGCGGCCACTAGTAACGGGTGACGTCACAGAAAAAGAAGCCTTGAGTTTGTTCATTCTTCTTTTGCTTTTTGCATTCATTTTAGTATTAACGTTAAGTTGGCAAACAGTGCTTATGTCAGTTGGAGGTTTGATATTAGCCACCATTTATCCTTTTATGAAACGTTATACTCACTTTCCTCAGGTGGTGCTTGGTGCGGCTTTTGCCTGGTCTATTCCCATGGTATTTGTGGCAACAGGACAGCCCTTGAACTGGATAGTGTGGGCCTTGTATTTTGCTAACTTAACTTGGACTGTAGCCTATGATACCCAATACGCTATGGTTGATAAAAGCGATGATATTAAAGTGGGAGTGAAATCAACGGCTATCTTATTTGGGGAATACGATAAGTTGATTATCTTGATACTGCAAATTACCAGCTTGTTATTGTTTGCTGTTGTAGCAGTGGCATTAACATTCAGCTGGCCATTTTACTTAGGCCTAGTGATCAGTATGGGGCTGTTTTTGTATCAACACCAATTGATTAAAGACCGAGTTAGAAGCCTGTGTTTCAAGGCATTTTTGCATAACCATTATGTGGGCTTAGTGGTGGCAATGGGTATCATTGCACATTATGCCATTTATTAAGCAGCTTAAGTGGCACCAAGCCTAGGCGTAAGCCACTTATATGAATTGAGTGACACACAAACTCACATAAGGGTGAGTGTTGAGATTGCTCAGTATTAGCCTTCTGGTTGCTCCAGTTTAGCTAGGCGAGCTTCCAACGCTTCAAGTTTTTCACGAGTACGCATTAACACTTGGGTTTGAATATCAAACTCCTCTCGACTAACAAAATCTAAGCGGCTGATCTGTGATTGTAATACTTGTTTAACTTTGGTCTCTGCGCCTTCAGCCATGTTTTTAACACCAGGAGGTAGGGCATCAGAGATTTGTTTAGCGATTTCTTCAAGTTTTTTAGGATTTAGCATGAGAGTCTGTTTACCTTTCGAGTTCAATTTAATTTTTCTAAATGACATTTGGGTTTAAGCTTAAAAAGCGATACGTTGTTAATCTACTTGGACTAACTTGCGTATTCTCTTACAATCACCGCCCCCTTCAATCATCGGCTGTTTAATTTAGCATGAAACTCAATCCTGGTCAGAACGAAGCTGTAAACTTTATTTCTGGCCCATGCCTAGTTTTAGCCGGTGCGGGCAGCGGAAAAACCCGGGTTATCATTAATAAAATAGCCTATTTAGTCAGGGATTGTGAGCTTCCAGCTCGATATATAGCCGCGGTGACCTTTACTAATAAAGCCGCACGGGAAATGAAAGAACGCGTGGCGCAAACTTTGGGTAAGAAGGAGGCCCGTGGCTTAAAAATTTCTACTTTTCACACCCTTGGTTTAAATATTATTAAGTCAGAAGTGAAAACTTTGGGTTTAAAGCCCGGCTTTTCTTTATTTGATGATAAAGACAGTATGTCGCTGCTAAAGGATTTGACCGAAGTCGAGTTTGATGGTGACAAAGAGCTATTATCTGCGCTGCAAAATTGTATCTCAAAGTGGAAAAACGACCTTGTTTTACCGCAAGACCTAAAACGTCAAACGCTGTCTCCTGTAGACGCTGAACATGCCGAATTTTACCAGCGTTACCATAACCATTTGCGGGCATATAATGCGCTAGATTTTGATGACTTAATCTTATTACCGACAGTTTTATTAAAAAATAATGAGACTGTTAGACAAAAATGGCAGAACAAAATACGTTATTTGCTGGTGGATGAATATCAAGATACCAATACCAGCCAATATGAATTAGTCAGACTGCTGGTGGGTGAAAGATCCAGATTTACCGTGGTAGGAGATGACGACCAATCTATCTATTCCTGGCGTGGAGCTAGGCCACAGAACTTAGTGTTACTGCAGACTGACTTTCCTAAGTTAAGAGTCATAAAACTTGAACAAAACTACCGTTCGTCAGAACGAATTTTGCATTGTGCCAATATCCTTATTCAGAATAACCCCCATGTATTTGAAAAAAAGTTATTTTCAGAGTTGGGTTACGGTGAACCATTACAAGTTATAACCGCCAAAAACGAAAGTCATGAAGCTGATCGAGTAGTAGCTGAATTGATGGCTCATAAATTTATGAATGCTACTCACTTTAAAGATTATGCGATTTTGTACCGAGGCAATTTCCAGTCGAGGGTGTTCGAAAAAGTATTAATGAGCAACCGTATCCCCTACAAAATTAGTGGTGGTATGTCGTTCTTTGGTCGCACTGAAGTCAAAGACATCATGGCTTACCTACGCCTTTTGGTAAATCAAGATGATGACAATGCATTATTGAGGGTAATCAATACTCCTACTCGTGGCATTGGTCGAGTGAGTTTAGAAAAGTTGGGTAATTTAGCCAATCACAATCGTACTTCTATGTTTGAAGCTGCTTTTGATCCTAATCTACAAGAAGTGTTAAGCGGCAAGGCCTTGGTCTCTGTAGAGCAATTTGGCCGCTGGATAGTCGAGTTATCAGACAGAGCGGTTAGAGGTGATGGCATTGCTACCATTCGTGAAATGATTAAAGCCATGGGTTATGAAGAGTGGTTATATGAGTCAAGCACAAGCCCTAAAGCGGCTGAAATGGGCATGGCTAATATCAGCACCTTGTTTGGCTGGATCAGCGACATGCTTGAAGGCAGCGAACTTGACCCACCCATGACACTACAAGAGGTGGTTAATCGACTCATTTTGCGCGATATGATGGAACGTAGCGAAGATGCTGAAGAAACAGATCAAGTGCAATTGATGACCCTACACGCCTCAAAAGGACTCGAATTCCCTTATGTATTTATGGTGGGTATGGAAGAAGGCTTGTTGCCCCATCAAAGCAGCATTGATGAAGATAATATCGACGAGGAAAGGCGTTTAGCTTACGTGGGCATAACCCGAGCGCAAAAAGTCTTGTTTATGACGTTAGTGAAAGAAAGACGTCAATATGGTGAGGTGATCAATCCAGAGCCAAGTCGATTTTTACACGAACTGCCACAAGATGATTTGGTGTGGGAGCATAAAAAGCCAAAAGTGTCAGCACAAGAGCGTCAGCAAAAATCCCAAGTCGGCATAGCGAATCTGCGTAACTTGATGAATAAGGATTAATCTTGGTTATTTTTTAATTGAGAAAATTCAATTTTTTGCGCATTTTGTAAATATTTACCTTGTCCGAAGTCACAACCTGCGTCTAGCAGAGCTTGATACTGCTCTTCGGTATCTATGCCTTCTGCGATTAACTTAAACTTTAAGTGCCCCGATATAGATAATACAGACTGAATTAATTTTAAGTTTCGTTCAGAGCGAGGCAGGGTTTTTACAAAATAGTGGTCTACTTTTACGTAATCAAAAGGATAAGAATACAAATAACTCAAAGAGGCTAAGCCACTGCCAAAGTTATCTAAGACTAAGGTGATCCCAGCGCGTTTTAAAATTTTAATAGCAGGCAAGAAAAATTGAGAGCGGCGATTTAACGCATTTTCATCAAACTCTATGACTAATTTTTTAGGATCTACGCCGGCTTCTTTTACCTGTTCAATCAGTTGTTTAGCTAAGGATGTTTGCGTGAGGTGGTGGATAGATAGGTTGATAGCAATTTGTTTATTGTCATGCCCTGTGACTAATCGCCAATCCTGCAGAATTTCGCAAGCTTTAGTCAGCATGAACTTATCCATTTCTACCGTTAGCCCACACTGCTCGGCAATCTGCCAATACTGATCGCGTTTGATTTTCCCTATGCTGGGGTGCTCCCAACGCACGTAACATTCCTGATAGATCTGTTCTTGAGTGGTCAAATTAATGACTGGCTGTGAATAACTATCAAAAGCTTTAGCTTTGAGTATTTTTCTAAACTCGCTTTCGATTTCCATTTCTTCAAGTAGCTTATCCCGCATTGTCTTATCAAAAACGATATAACGTCCACGGCCTAACGACTTTGCTTGGTACATCGCTGCATCTGCATCTCGTAGCACTTCGTCAGCGGTTTGGTAGCCACTTTCAATATAGGCGATACCTATACTGGCACCTGAATACATGTCTTTATTTTCTAAATTAAAGGGTTTGGCAATGGAGCTGATAATACGTGCAGATATTTCTTCCACATCCTTTGGCGAGTCATAATTATCAAACAATACAACAAACTCATCGCCTCCCAAGCGTGCAAGCAGGTCATGACCACGGATACATGAGCCAATTCTAATCGCTACTTCCTTTAAAAATAGGTCGCCAGCCATGTGGCCTAGGGAATCATTAATTTGTTTGAATCTGTCCAAATCAATAAATATGACTGCAAAATTACTGTCTACATAACGTAACTTGCTGGCAAGTGCGAGATCGAGTCGGCTATTAAATAAAGCTCGATTGGCTAAGCCTGTTAGCGAATCATGTTGCGCGTCGTACTCTAATTGCTGCTGTGCTTGTAAGCGCTCTTCAATTTGTTTTTGTAAGAATAAATTTGTACTGTTTAACTCTACTGTTCGCTCTTTTACTTCTTTGGCAAGCCTTTGGTTATAGGCTTTAATTGCATCTGAAGATTGTTTACGTGCTAATGCCACTGCAATGTGGTGAGAAACGAAACGTAAGAACTCTAAATCTTTAAGGTTGTATTGTTTTTCTTTGCCGTAGCTTTGTACCGCAATAACACCACAAATTTCACCCTCTATAATTAGTGGCGAGCCGATCCATGAATTCAACTTCTCTTGCATATTTGCAGCTACATAAGCTGATAACTCGTTGTGATCACTTAGCTTCTGCACTCTGGTGGCATCTATTAACTCCGCGCTACCATGTCTAATAACGTATTCTGTTAATCCTAAACTCATTGGACGGGACTTTACTTCAGTATGTACTTCATCTTTGTAATAAGGAAAACTCAGTACCTGTTTTTCTTTATCTAATATAGCGACATAACAGTTAGGCGCACCAATTAGGCGAGACAAAGTGTCGTGGATGGCAGCATAAAAATCATTGATATTCCCTTCAACAGTGGCTGAAAGCTCTGATATTTCAAACAAAGCCTGTTGTAAGGATTCTACTTTTTGCCTTTCGCTGATTTCTTCTTGTAATTCATCATTGATTTGCCGTAACTGCTTAGTGCGTTGGCGAATAGTTTTTTCAGTTAACTCTCGGCTTTTGACCCTATCCAAGCAGTTAACTATATGTTGGGATACAAAAAGTAATATTTCTAAGTCAGCCTGACTATATCGAATAGACTCGTCATAACTTTGCACCACCATAGCACCGATGACTTGTGACCCCCTTTTTAAGGGGACCCCTATCCAATCAACAGGATGTGCGCCTAGATCTTTGACAGATATTTCGGCAGTTTGCTGTCGATAGGTTTCTTGAGTAAGAAATAAATGATTACCCGTGCGTAGAATGTAGCCAGTAAGGCTATTTTTTAAATCATCAGCAGATATCTGTGAAACCACTTGTTCGTCGAATTCGTCCACAAAATAAACAAAATCTATGATTTCTTTGTCCTCTTCATAAAAGGCGACAAAGAAATTTTGGGCTGACATAAAGTCGCCTACAATGCCATGAATTGCAGGATATAGACTAGATAACTCATTGATTGAACTAGCTAATTCAGAAATATCAAAAAGCGATTTTTGAATTGACTCAGAACGCTTGTATTTTTGCGTTATCTGCTGCAATTGAGGAACAAGCTCTCGTAGTTCCTCTAAAGACAGTTGATCGGCAGTATGTTTAAGCGTCGTTGACAAAGTTGATTGCTCTTTTATATTTGAAGTAAAGAAAGAAAGAAAGTCATCAAACCTAAACTATTCAGATCAAAAAGACCACCCTAAGAGTGGTCTAATTTACATCAAGGTCGCGGAGGTTTTTTAACTTATATACCTTCAATCATATGTTCAATTGCAGCTTTGATTTCGTCGTCTGAACAATCGCCGCACGTACCCATTGGCGGCATGGCACCTATACCATTAATGGCATTTTTCCACACTGCATCAAAGCCTTTCTCTAAACGAGGAGACCAGTCTGCCGCATTTTGAAGTTTAGGTGCATTTAAAACCCCCACACTGTGACAAGCAACACAGGCTTTAGCATATATATCTGATCCTGCTCTTGGTCCTGACGATGACATTTCAGCTTTTGCACCCGCTACATGCACTTTACCTACAGGCTGAATGCGAGCCTTGATATCAGCTTCAGTCATTTCTTGTGCTTGCACAGCTAAGACGCTGAAAACACCCATACACATACATAAAAAGGCTTTAAATTTCACAAAATTCTCCAAATCAGGCTTTGTTTACCTTAAAAAACTGGGACAGATTATAACCACTAATATTATGTGAACAACTGTTTAATCCTATTTCAACCTAACAAATATCAATGAATTGGTATTTTTTGTTTAAACTCAATGTGGTTTTTTAATTGTCTACAAAGATTACAATCTCAATGACTGATCTAATATACTTAGCCAAAAGTAATATCTATGTTTAGTCAAATTTTTACAAAAGGGGTCAACAATGGTAACGATAAAGCGCTTATTGGGCATAATGTGCGGTATTTTATTAACTGGCACAGCTTGCGCTCAGCAACCAAAAATTCCACTCTCAGATAGTCATCAATCTTATGAATATCAGCTAGTCACTAAGGGAATAGATATCCCTTGGGGTATGGCGTGGTTAGATCAAAAAAGCATGCTTGTTTCCGACCGTAAAGGTGAACTGAGGATCATCAGCAACGGCAAATTATTAAGCGAGAAAATCACAGGATTACCTGAGCTTAGGGCAGAAGGCCAAGGTGGTTTATTAGATGTTGTAGTTGACCCAAATTATGCTCAAAATAATCTTATATACTTTTCTTACTCTAGTGTAGAAGGTGAGGGTGAAGGTGCTCATACAGCGGTTATGCGCGCTAAATTACAAGATTTTAAACTGACAGAACAAACTGTCATTTTTGGAGGCGGACTCAATTCTACTAAAGGACAACATTACGGCAGTCGTCTAACATTCGATAAACAAGGTTATTTGTATATTTCCAATGGTGATAGAGGCAACCGTGATGTTAATCCACAACGTTTAGACCGAGACGCGGGTAAAATTCATAGAATTAATAGCGATGGTAGTATTCCTGAAGATAATCCATTTAGTGCACAACAAGATGCACATGCATCTATTTACTCATACGGTCATCGCAACCCCCAGGGTATGGCAATGCACCCCTTAACTGGCGACATCTGGACCCATGAACATGGCCCAAAAGGCGGAGATGAAATCAACATCATTAAGCGTGGCGCAAATTATGGTTGGCCAGTGGTCAGTTACGGAGTTAATTACAGCGGAACGTCTTTTACCGATCTGACTGAAAAAGAAGGTATGCAGCAACCTGCTTGGTATTGGGTGCCTTCAATCGCTCCATCAGGCATGACCTTTGTTACCAGTGACATGTACCCTGACTGGAAAGGTAAAATTATTGTTGGTTCGTTAAAGTTTGCCTATTTAGTGGCACTTGAATTAGAAGGCGACAAGGTACTCAGTCAAGCAATACTGTTTCCTGGAATAGGTCGAGTACGTAATGTTAAACAAGGATTAGATGGGTATATCTATGTCGCTACTGACGGTGCCGGGATATTTAAAATAGTGCCTAGTCAATAACTTGAATTTAATTGATGGTTGATATTGAAATATGCATCACGGTGAAACTGTTTCAGGTTTTCCTGCACAGCATGCATAGTGGTTTTGAAATAATTACCGTCGCCAATGAAGGATTGGTCGATCATGCCGATTCACTTCATGCAATCGATCGATAGAGCGGCGGTGATACTCAGTGGCTGACTGCCGGTAACGGTGTTCAGCATTCTGAAAAATGAAGATCAAGCTAACCCTCTGGGACTGTTTCAAATCCGGATTAACTTGCCTGCGAAAAGCAAAATGGTGCATTTGTGATAAATACCGATCAAGCAATTCAACAAGGGTTAATTATTTTCGATCCATCTTTAGTAAATCTTTTTGGTGAAATGCATATCTTTCTTTAAGCGTTTCTGTTGATAGCGCTTCAGGACTAATAGATAACGTCATTAATTTATTTTCACTGAAAGTCGGCCAAGTGGGTAAACCCTCGCCGTTAGGATCACCAAATTTTATAAAATTGGCAAAATATTGCTGCACAATATTTGATACTTTATAGTCTTCTTCTTGCCACCGATATTGCTTATTTACCTCCAAATTACCTAAGACGTATTCAATTTCTGCAGAATGAGTAGCGCCTCTAGAAGGGATAACTGGAAGCTCGTCGTCTATACTTTCTGGTCGAATATGCTGATAGCGATAATAGAAACTCGGCTTACCGCTAGATTGTGTGACAATATCCATCCAACGATAAGTGCCGTAACTTATAAACCTATCAGAAGCCAATTCCTGGGCAGCATCTATTACTTGGTCGATGCTTTTTGCAGGGTATAAATTAAATACCTGTTCGTGACTATCGGGATATAGACGCTTAAGTGCTGCTGTGTAGTGAATTATTGTGGGTTCCTTTTCGCCTAAAATATCATGAAAGCTTGCTTCTAAAGAATTCACCCCAGCCAATAACGGCACCTTAGAAAACTCATTATTTGCATATAGTTCTTTGGGAGAAACAGGTAAAAAGTAACCGTCGACAGTTGGGCTAAACCAAGTGAAATCTGCCTCAACAGCAAGACTTAATAATAATTCAGCGGGGACTTTGCGCAATGTACTTAAGGTAGGCATATCAGCCGCTATCGTATCGTCTGCTTTCGTATCAGCTGCTGTCGTATCGCCTTCTTTCGCATCAGTCACTTTGGTATCGACTGCTCTCCCATCAACTGCTTTCGCATCAGCCACTTTCTCATCGACGGATTTAGCATTAGCTGTTATGGCATTGAACAGCGCTTCACCCTTTTTCTGGGCAGTCACTAAAGGCACAGCCCTAAGTGGCGGTCCAAGAATCGAACCACTCTCACCTATGGCACCAGCTATTAGGTCTCTTGACAATGGCGAGGCCATTAAAGCACTCACAGAAAGAGAGCCTGCTGACTCCCCCGCGATAGTAATGCGAGAAGGGTCTCCACCAAAGACTTCAATGTTATTAACTACCCAATTTAATGCTGCGACTTGATCTAAAAAAGTATAATTTCCACTACCTGCATACGGAGTTTCCGCCGACAATAACGGGTGAGCCAATAACCCAAATAATCCTAAGCGATAATTAGCGGTTATCACCACTATGTCTTTTTGCGCCATGCTGGCCCCGTCGTACCTTGGCTCAGAGCCATCCCCAGCCACAAATCCGCCACCATAAAAATACAATAAAACAGCGCGTTTTTTATTTCGCATGTCACTCGGTGCCCATACATTCAGGTACAAACAGTCCTCACTCATACCCGAAGAGCGAAATTTCATATCATCATAAATGAGGTTTTGCATACACTGCGCACCAAATTCATTGGCCAGCCTTGTCTCTTGCCAAGGCGTGACAGGCTGAGGTGCCTTCCAACGCAACTCATTTATAGGAGGCGCCGCAAAAGGGATACCCTTAAATGAGACAATGTTATTTGAGTCAGAGATTGTTCCAATTATTGAACCTGACGAGATAATAACCTGCGTATCTGCCAATAATTGGCCCCGTGCAATCAAACTTAAACACGCTATGGCGATAAGCTGCTTTTTATTAAACATTGGTAACCTCAAAATAATACTGTTCGCCTAAAAATGAAGCGGGCGGACATTTGAAATAAATCTAATATCGTCAAATCTGGTTCAAATATACATGTTTTTGCTAGAAGAGTGGCTATGAACTTTGTGTTTTCATGGGGATGTAATCCGTTTTAATCGACACTAGTTTTTATCTGTCGATTCTAACGACATGTCTCAGGCAATTACTTGACACAGGTTTATTGCGATTGCATTGTCATATCTATCAGAGACGATGTCCCGTTAGGGCACATTTTATTAGAATAATAAATTGAGGTTTAAAACTAAAAAGCCCCGCAATTTCTTGCAGAGCTTCTAGAATAATGGTGCCTAGACTCGGAGTCGCAACTTACGGTTACCGGCAAGGACACGAGGATTTTCAATTCTCGTATGTCAGAAACGAAAAACCCCAGCCGTTAGGCTAGGGTTTGTCTGTAAAAATGGTGCCCAGACTCGGAATCGAACCAAGGACACGAGGATTTTCAATCCTCTGCTCTACCAACTGAGCTATCTGGGCGTCAACTTAACAAATTTTGTCTGTAAAGACTGCGTCCGTTTCGCTGAGGGTGCGTATTAAACGGATTTAGGGCTTTTAAGTCAACCTCTTTTTATAGAAAACCTATAGAAAGTTAGGGAAATTTTGCTGATTGCTTATAGATTGCACAAAATCTCGACTAAAAGAGCTAAGTTAAGGTTATCTTTGCTTTAAAGTTAATTTACTTTAGCTTTTAGGCGGCACATAACCTTCGATATCAGGTTCTTTGCCTTCAAATAAATAACCTTTCATCTGAGTTTCTAAAAATGTTCTAGCCGTTGGCTCCATCATGTTGAGTTTATTTTCGTTGATCAGCATGGTTTGTTTCTTTTGCCATTCGGTCCAGGCTTCTTTGCTAATATTGTCGAAAATTTTCTTACCAAGCTCGCCAGGATAAAGTTGGAAATCTAGGCCATCTGCTTCTTTTTGTAGTCGCTGACAAAATACTGTTCTGCTCATAATGTTCTAATCAAACCGGTTAATTAAAATGATGTGTTGATTGTACTAAATAGTTTCTTGGTTGGCGCGGCTAATCCAACATTTTGCGGTTTTGTTAAGTCATACCACATTTGTGTGTCTTCCATTATTTGTCCAGTAGGTTGCTGTTTTAGGTGTAATACAACTGGTTGAATGTCTAAATGAAAATGACTAAAGGTGTGGCGAAAAGGGCTGAGACTTTGTTGCTGGATATCATCAAACCCTAGGCTTAACGCCCGTTCAGCAATTTTTTCTGGATCTTCAACTTCGTGGAACCCCCACAACCCGCCCCATAATCCTGCTGATGGACGTTTGTATATCAACAGCTGTTTTTGCCACATGGGGATCAGCATAATGGTGGAGCGTACTGGGATAGTCTTTTTAGGTTTTTTGTGGGGCAACTCAGCTTGTCGGCCCTGCACAAAGGCTAGGCAGTCAAAGTGCACGGGGCAAATGTCGCATTGTGGTTTACTGCGGGTGCATAGGGTTGCGCCCATATCCATCATGGCTTGGGTGTAGTCAGCCGTTCTGCTCTTCGGGGTTAAGCCATCAGCATACTGCCATAAATCAGTTTCGACTTTTTTATTGCCGGGCCAGCCCTCGACAGCAAAATAGCGAGCCAAAACTCGCTTAACATTACCATCGAGAATGCTGTGATGTTGATCACAGGCAAGAGATAAAATAGCAGCAGCAGTAGAACGTCCAATGCCGGGTAAGGCTATTAATTGCTCTATTTGTTCAGGAAAAATTGTTTGGTGTTCATCTCTAATCATTTGCGCGGCTTTTTGCAAATTGCGAGCACGGGCGTAATAACCTAAACCTGTCCAATGGTGGAGCACTTCATCTTGAGGAGCGTTGGCCAAACTTAATACATCAGGAAATCGCTGCATAAACGCTTGGTAATAAGGGATAACTGTTTTTACTTGAGTTTGTTGCAACATAATTTCAGAGACCCAAACTGTGTAAGGGGTTTTATTTAACTGCCATGGCAGGTTTTTTCTGCCATTTAGGTCAAACCAAGCTAAGATTTTTTCGCTAAAAGATTTATTATGTCTTGGCATTGGACTGGGTTCTGTTGTTCTTAAGGTAATTACCGGATAATACCCTAACAAACTTAAAATAGTTCAGTTGAGAATAAATTGCCTAAAACGAATCAGACAATTAACCAACCCGTCGTCTTCTTTCCCGGCACATTGTGTGATGAAAGGATATTTAATGCCTGCTGGCAACATCTAGATATCCCTATGCGAGCTTTTGTGCCTTTGCAGTGGGCAGAAGACTTAACCCAGATGAAGATGTTAAGTGCAGACCGTCTAGCTTATTTTGAGCAGCCTGTGCATTTGGTGGGTTATTCAATGGGCGGTTATATTGCGGCGTTGACCGCTTTAGAAAACCAAAGTCGAATCGCATCTGTGACACTTATTGCTAGTGCTTGTGACGCTTTACCTGCAGATGAAATTCAGCAGCGCCAACAATTGCTGAAACTCATTAAAAATAAACAGTACGCAGGTATGACTGAAAAACGTTTAAAGGGTTATTTTCATGGCTGTCATCATCAGCATAGTGAATATTTAAATATCGTTAAACAAATGGAGCAGGATTTAGGCGCTGGGGTTTTGGCGGCGCATATTGGTGCAACTCAAGCTAGAAAAAATTTACTGCCGTCTTTAGCTAAATGTCAGTTTCCTATTCATATCGTTAGTGGCGAACAAGATAACTTAGTGAGTGAATCAACCATGATTGTTATGCATAAACAGCTACCAAATAGTGATATGACTCTAATTGAAAAGGCGGGGCATATGTTGCCAATTGAGCAAGCTAGGTTGTTAGCTGATTATTTAGCGTCAAAAATTGCATAAACTAGGCAGACTGCCTTGCAATCAAGCTGTGTCGCTGGATAATGCGCCAGATTGTGTACGCACATCAAACTAGCAAATTTTTTTGAAATGAGATCCAAATATGAGTCAGTTTAAATCTGAACAAGAAGCCGCCGAATCAGGGGTGTATATTCGCAAAATTCAGAGTTTTGTAAAAAGAGAAGGGCGCTTAACCTCAGGCCAAGCGAAATCTATTGAGCAAAACTGGCCCACTATGGGCTTAGAGCACAAAAACGGTATGCAAAATTTTGCAGAAACTTTCAGGCGAACTGCACCTGTTGTGTTAGAAATTGGTTTTGGCATGGGTAAATCTTTAATCGAGATGGCGGTCAACGAGCCAGATAAAGATTTTGTTGGGATTGAAGTGCATCGTCCTGGAGTGGGGACTTGTTTAAGCGAAGCCGCCGAGCAAAACGTTCTTAACTTGCGTGTGTACGAGCACGATGCCGTTGAAGTATTTGCCGATTGTGTTGCTGATAACAGTTTGGCTAGGGTGCAATTGTTTTTCCCTGATCCTTGGCATAAAAAACGCCATCACAAAAGGCGTATTGTGCAGCCTGATTTTGTGCAAAAACTAAGAAACAAGTTAGCAATAGGTGGCGTATTTCACATGGCTACTGACTGGGAAAATTACGCTGAACATATGTTAGTTGTGATGTCAGACGCACAAGGTTTTAAAAACCAATCACAAACTAACGATTATGTACCAAGACCTGAGCAACGACCCCTTACTAAATTTGAGCAGCGTGGCCATAGATTAGGTCACGGTGTATGGGACTTAATGTTTGAGAGGGTATCTTGATGCTGTCTGCTTCGAGCCAATTATTGATGCGCAGCGCCGATACTTTCGCACAAGGAAAATGGTTGCTGGTCAACCCTACCGATAGTCAAATCGCGGAACAACTAAACAACCCTGATATTAAAGTGTTTCATCAATACTTTGATATTTATCAGCAAAGTTGTGCGGCTGGAAAATCTGCCCAACATACATTTGCTGCTGCTTACCCAACTGACGAAAAATTTGCTGGTGCTGTGATCTACATGCCTAAGTCTAAAGATCACGCGAAAATGCTGATTGCTAATGTCGCAGCTTGTCTTCAAGAAAATGGCAGTTTGTTACTTGTGGGCGAAAACAAAGGTGGCGTTAAAAGTGCCGCTAAAATTCTCGAAACTATTAGTTCTCAAGTGAATAAAGTCGACTCTGCTCGGCATTGTGCGCTATTTGGTGCTCAAATAGATAAACCAGTAAAACCTTTTGAACTAAACAAATGGCAAAGTGAGTTAGATATTTCTGTTGCTGGTTTAGATTATAAAATATGCTCATTACCAGGGGTTTTTAATCATGGCGCTGTGGATCTAGGCACCAGAGTGTTGCTAGATAAT
>Ga0115567_10001055_pt1 | contig 27632 bp, 22 predicted proteins | sample COGITO_mtgs_1204_2_FD_88679 | JGI IMG/M metagenome (GOLD analysis project Ga0115567, IMG submission 88679) | Pelagic marine microbial communities from North Sea - COGITO_mtgs_120412 | ecosystem: Environmental > Aquatic > Marine > Epipelagic | place: Germany:Helgoland, sampling site Kabeltonne... | reverse complement strand
TTGTAGGTGGTAGGTGTGACCTTCACGGTTTTGGTTCTCGTGGCAGAACACTACGTATCTGCAATATCCGTCTTCAACAGCGGATCGTACTTTGTCAAAGTCTTCTTCGGTTGGGTTGTTGATGGTCCAAGGACCGATGTGTCGATGTTGCGGTGAGGGCATGTTGGTATTCAGAAAAAAGTTATGGAAAAAAAAGTTTTGTAGCTGGATCAGTTAACTCTTTCGCGGATTCAAATCCTAAACACAGGAGTTTTGGCGCGCAAGAGCAGCAAAGCCGTGCCCCAAACGAAGCAGCCACCCCTGCCCCTTCGCCTGCCGGCGGAAGCAAGCTGCCGAGATGGACTGCGCAGAGACGCGCTCCACGCGCTCGGATCGCAAGCGCCACCGCAACAGGGCGGAGCGGAGTGAGGCCGAGCTCAGGCACCTAAAGAAAGACTACCTCTGCCGCACGGTCGTGGTGGAGCGCGTCGACTTGTTCGACGGCGTGCGCAAGGACTGCGACGGCGTGATCTGCGACGAGCATCTGATGTATTAGTGCAGCTAAGTCACCTGAGCACTAATACATCAGATGCTTCTCACTCAGCTGCACTAATACATTAGATGCTTCTCACTTAGCTGCACTAATACATTAGATGCTTCTCACCCTGTGCCTCCCCACTGCTCCCGGGACCTCGGGCACGGGTCCGGCGCGGGGTCGGTCGCGTCCCGTGAGCGGTGTAGGCTTGGGACTTTGTTGTATGCGGTTTTTTTAACGCTATCTCCCGGCCACAGCTATCCTGCTGTTCTTCGCTCTGCGATGTTCGACTGTTGTCAGTAAACGTATGTTATCTCTCTTCTCTCTGTATTTCTGCGGGGCTTGGGAAACAGATTTTCCCGCGAAAAGCGGCGCAAGGTTCATTGAAAGTGTTCTGAAAGACTTCCGACCGCCTTCTGTCACAATCTCTTTCCCTGGCGAGATTTGATACCGTGTGAGAAGCTACAGAAGCTGCAACCCCTTTTCTCCCTGTGACCCTTTTGCCTCTTCTGGCCCACTTTACTCTCCTACTGCACTCCATTTTCACCCACCAAACCCATTCCTCACTGTAGTTCCGTCTCTGCCTGCTCCTCCACGTGCTTTGCAAAGCGGTCTAATGCCGCGAGGATGCCCTGCTCCGCCCGTACCTTGCCCCCCTCCCTCGTTTTTGCTGCTTCCTGCTGCCCCTGCTGCCCTTTCACCTCGTGGTGCTCAAGCTCCCGAAATCGTCTCTGAGACGGACCGACGTCGGCTCTTCCTCTTTCCTCTTCCTTTTTCGTGGCCCGCTCCCCGGTGTGCCCAAACATTGCTTCCATTTCATCGATCTTCTCGCGTGCTCTTGCTCGCCCCCTTGACCCCTCGACCACGCGAGGGCCTTGTGGACCCCACAACTCCGCATTCTGCGGAACTGTGGTGCGAGAACCCGACAGGCCGGTGCGCTCGATCCGCACCAGCGCCGCGTACGGGGAATCGCTAAAGGACTTTCTGGTCATCTGACGGAGCACCGCACGGCGTCCAAGAGCCTGCTGCGCACGATATGCAGCGACCGCCCCGCGGACCGCCGATACGCGAGCCGTGTCCAGTCTTCGCGCGGCCCCAAACGCGATGCGACGAGCACCGGCACGTGTGTCACCCGCAATTTCAGCCGAGCGCTCTGCCTGCAGTGCACCGGGCATGACCAGGCTACCCATTGCGTCGCGCAGCCCCCCCCCAAAGCCGTCCAGTAAATACACGCCCTCTCCGCGCCTTGCGGGGGAGTCCCGCCACGTCCCCACGTGCGGCGCAATCCAGGACGGCTCCTGTGCGCCGGGCCACTCCACCGCGAGGCGCACGTCCCGATCGTACTCCCAAGCTGCACGCTGCAGCCCCTGCGCTGCCTGCAGCGCAGATTGTCGCTCCGAGCGGATCGTCCGCTGGCGCTGGCGCCAAGCCGTACGGTCCCACTCACGCAACCCTGCGTCGCGATTGTCGAGCTGCGCCATAGTGCGTAGCTCCGTTGCATCAGGAATACGGTACGCCGGCGGAGTCTCCTCACCTGCAGGAAGGACATGTGCACGGAAGTCCTCCAGTGCTGGAACGCAAGTCTGCGAACCCCATATGTGAGGAAAGGTGTCGTGCCCAACCATTGCCTGCACCGTCGCCTGCGCAACAGCGGTGACCAGAGTCACCCAGTCACCAAGATTTTGTCGCGGCAATGTCAGATCCTTACGCCGCCGGTGAAGTAGCAGTGAGACAGTCACGTCAGGTAGCTCAGCCACTTCTGGGCGCGAATCGGGTTCCGCAGTAACAGCAAAATTCAGGCGGCAAATCTGCAGCCAGCCGGTCCCCTGCACATGAGGAAGACGATGCACGCGACAGTACTCATTGGCCGCACACGCCTTGTGAATTTGTTCAGGAAGCGCCGACTCGAGCTCGGCGCGCCCCTGGGCAGTGGCATGCCCTTGTAACGCGTAGCGCATCCAACGAGCGACGCCCCAATCGGCCGTAAGACGCAACGACGCATGGAGTCCTTCGCCGAAGCGCCCTACAGTCGCGCCATCGAGTCCCGCGTCCGACACATTAAGTAGAATGTAGCTTCCAAATCGTCCGACCTCGAGAAACGCCTCAATCCAAGCATCAACGCCGTTCTGAAGGACGCCTCCTGCCACCTTGACAACGGGCCCGCCAGCCTTGCCAGGCTGGCGTCGCAAGACAACCCCACCCACCGAGACTTGATCAAGCGTCGCCACGACTTTTAGATTCCCGCGACGCAAGTCCGCAAAGAAGGTCGCCGACGCATTTTCACCCAGCACAGTCATAGTGCCCTGTCCGGAGAGCCCCGAAGGTACCGCAAATGCCCCACGCGGAGAGTGGGGGGAAAGAAGAGGCTCCGAGGACTTCCAGAAGTGATCCACGTGTGCATAAGCCACAGTAGCGCCATAGGGGAAGCGTGCCTCGTTCACAAGTTTGTTGCGCAGCCCAGTCCACGCCCCACGCCCCACTCCGGCAAAAGCGAGTAATTCACCGAGGTTGAGGCCGCCAATACGCCCTGCGAGAAGTCCGCCCTCGGGGTCCCGCGGGTTGAAGACGACTGTCGCCTTGCCTGAGCGGCAGGCACCTGGCACGTCAAGGTTGTCGGCTGAGCACGCAGCACCGAGGGAGAGCACGGCATCTGCAATGTATAGAGCTGCTGCTGCACCATAAAGCGGCTGACGGACTACCACAAACGAAAGGTGGAGGCCGTTGACGCCGAACGCGTCCAGCACCGGGGTTGGGAGAGACGCAACCAACCGCAGTCGCGGACGCCGAGCCTGAATCGCGTCTGAAGACGCACTGGGAATGCCTGCGGCGTCCACATTTGTAGACGGTGCAAGATCTAATGAAAGATACCCCTCAAGCCGCAACGAGTCCGTCGCGCTCACCGGAAGGAGCACGCCTCCCTGGAAGCCGACCTCGAGCGCCCCCGTTCCCGGCCTGCTGGCTCCACGGGCCGAGCGAAGCACGATACGCACCACGGAATCGATCATGCGCGCACCACCAGACAGCGAGACCGCACCTGCTTCGCCGAGTAGCCAGACTTCATCGTCGCCCACCAGACCCTGCAGTTGTACACGAGCGCCAGTGCCAAGAAGCCCAACAAGGAGACGCTCCGCATCCGACGTCGGGGCCCTGTCTGTGGGTAGCGCCAGCGTGGTCTGGAGGTTCACCCCAGCTTTGACTGCCGTTGCCATTGGGAGCAGTGCTGGTATGCGCCGTGCGTCGATTTCTGTCGAAGCAAGCAGAACAGCGGGTGCCTCAAGCGGAAGGACGGCTAGTTCGGGAGGTGGCTGCGTCCCAACTAGAAGACGCACCACGTCCGCCACACTCATCGAAGACCCGGGGTGAAAACGCACTTCCCATACCGTGTGCATTTGCGCAGGGCCTGTCGGGCCGCGTGGGCGCGAAAATGTTGCCGAAACGTGACTCTCGCACTCTTCGCACACTGAAACAAAGCCCCGCACCCGGTGAAACACACGTCCCTCACCTGCTGCGTCATAGCTCGACGAGATTCGGCCCCCCTTTAAAGTTGCATTAGCCCATCCGAGAGCATTGAGCCGATCACGTACAAGTTCAGGCGCTGCCTGAGGAATTGGGTCACAGTTTGCATACATCCCACCCTGGAGGCGGGCTTCCTTTGCACAGCCGAAGCCGTGAAGAATGTCCGAAACCAACACCGCACCCGGAACGCGCCCCGTAACGTAGCCATACTCGGCACCGTCAGCTTGCTCTGCTATCACAGGGGCAGCGATCGGCTCGGAGTCGCCATGACCTCCAAGCAGCAGAGATCCGTTGATGTACACTCGGGTCTCAGTGAAGCTCGAAGAGGGTACTCTCACGCTCATGACACCTACGGCATCGGAGATCGCGAGAAATGGAACTACTTCTGTGGGTGTGGCCCCTGGATCGCGGCTCTCCGACCAGAGTACATTTACCGCCTGCCAGCCGGTCCCACCTGGAAAGCCTCCCTCCTCGTCGCCTGTACGATCGCCACGACCGTCACGCTCCTTCCCCTTTACCGGCACGGAAATTCCCGGCACGGAAATATCGCGCCGACCCTTGTGGTCCACCGTAATGGCATAGACGGGCGTCCAACGTAGCTGTTCGCGCGGCATCATGCCACGCATGAAGAAGGCTTCCGACACGTTGACCCCAACCTGGCGCAGCGCATCAGCAACCATCGGAGGTGGTGAGGAGCTTAGACACGTCATTTCGCCGTGCCCTGCGAGTGCAAGCGTCGTAATTGCGTCAGGGGCTGTTGCCTTGATGACTGAACGCACCGCTGCCTGTTCCTCCGTTGTTGAAAATGGATACGATGGTACGTAGCGTTGCTCGCGTGGCGACATGACCTCGAGGTGATATCCGCGCGCGCGGTAGGCTCGTCCCCCACCGCACAGGGAGCAAACCGCGCGGGTACGCGCTGACACGGAGCAGTGCAGCTCGTTCACATCCATAAACGCAGTAGGGGGTGAGTCGAGAGTGCCCGAAGAGGTCCCGCTCTCATAGCGGCGATCCGAGGCACGGCGCTCACGGTCAGCCTTGACAGCCGCTGCATTCTCCGAGCGCTGCGCGTTGATTTTGGCCAGCGCCGCCTTGGCTTCCCCGATCTTGTGCGCACGACACGTAGCCTCGCATTCAGCCAGGCTGGGTGCACCCGCATTCCCGCAAGAAACGCCACAGGATGCGCCGAGCTTGGCGATAAGTGCCTCGAGAAGCTCTTTGTCCTGTTTGATGTCTGCAACTGGAAAGGTCGACCCCGCATATTCGCGCGAGCCGGGTAGTGTTGCGCGACGATATGCACACTCAGGACCGTCGCAAATGACCGAGCTCACTCCCTGTTAGCGATTTCGACATCAGCTTGCCCCAGCCATTGTCACGCATGAATCTGGCGGCAAAGCCAGGCGAAGTGTCGCGAAGGCTCACGGAGCCTTGTACTACGATGGAGGGTGATTTCTCTAGGTTTCCATGGACCAGATCGACTAGACAATATCTGAGTGCTCACTTAGAGCCTGTGCACTTGACCACAGGGCGGAGGCCCGGGCCGGGGCCTGAGCACTGTGTAATCAGCTGTACAAGAGCTGTCAACACGTGCCGCTGCCAGAGCAAAATCGTTCAAAATCGGAAGGGGGGGGGGGAGCGCACGGGGTATTCGGAGAATTCTCGCTGTGTGTATGCCATCCCGTACTCAGTCTCTGGCCCTTGATCCTTCGGCTTCTCCTTGCCCTTGCCATGTACGTACACGCCACCCTTTGCTGATGACTCCGGAAGGTCTACGCTAAGGTTCGGCGCATCGTTCCCCCAGGGCTCGCGAGCTTCACCGAATCGGCCAGCTGCACAACCCAGGGCAAGGCACAGGAGGACGCCCCGGAGGACGCCCCGTGACTCCCTCATGCACCTGAACGACGGCAGGCCGAAGCGGCGTCGAGTCAAGCCCTCTTCCACACGAAGCTTGTTGACTTTAGTGAAAGTGCATTGTTCGTACTCTCGGATCTTTCTGCGGGCGCGGGTGACGCCATGGAGGCGGGGTCACTTGAGCTGCGCAGCGCAATCCTCGTACACCTGAAGACAGAGCTTCGCTCGTTGCGATGAAGCGAAGGGACTCTGAAGTGCGCGCCGAATCAGCCCTGGTCCCGCTGGGTGGCGCAGCGGCGAATACGGATCTCTTTTCAAAAAGCTTGCGACTGTTTCTTGTTTCATGCAATTTACATGTGCTGCTCGGCATGCTTGAATGAATAAGCAATTCCACCTGCTTGTTTTTTTGCACTTCTCATGAGAAGTCTTGAAATCATTCGTGTGCGGCGATAGCGTCAGTCTCTCAGCTGCGCATAACCTCGTTGGCTGCTCCTGGTCGGCTGTCTCGAAGTGGTTCAGGTGTAGCCGGTGTGGACCCTGGTCAAAGAAGTCAGCCATGTTTCTGTTCAACACGAGCGGAGACGAGCGGGGATGGTCTCTGGACAAAGTGTCAAGTAGTATTTGCTGCACTTGCTCCTTGACATCAGAGATCGGCTATAGCTGCGCAGTGAAATCTTCGGACTCTTGCTCTGGATCAACAATGAGTTTATTCGAGTACGCCGCCGCCGATAGGGACTCAACCTCGAAAGAGAGGGCCCGGGGGAAAAGTACAGAGGCAAATCTTGTGGAGATCATTCAATAGAACCCTACGCGCTGCGAGGTTTCGCAGGCAACAAGCAGAGAACAATCTCACGGGAAATAAAACAGTCAGCCTGATGCAAAAGAGGCGCCGAATACCCAGAAAAGAACAGCCCAGACGAGCCAGGCCGAGGTGCACGCCATCGTCAGCTTTCCATCTCCGGTTTTCTGTGGACGTGGACGCGGATTTCCATTCAGAGTGGTCAGTTCAGCATGTCCGCTAGGCCGAGGAGGAGTCGTGGTGCTGTCGCGTGAAGGACACATCGTATTGTGTCAATACGATGCGCAATGCACAATGTACTGTAAGAGGATTCACCTGCCAGAGGGCGCCTGCAAGCACAGGAGACATAACGTCGCCCAACAGATGGATGACAATCATGGCCAGCGCCATCGACATCGACCGCATCTCAGGCTCTACACACCTGCCATTGCGTAGTAACCTTTAGCCAGGTGCGCCTCCTTCGGGTATGTCGAGGAAACTGCGCTATGTTCTAGTCAGGGGTCTAGGCCACCAGAGGAAGACGCCGTTGACGGGCGAGGTCGTGGCGAATAGTAGAAGTTCGCCCAACACCATGCCGAGGTAAAAGACCGTCTTTGAGGTGGACAGAAACGCGCACACGAGACACGGCACCGCTGCCGCCGTCAGCACCGCTGCGAGCAATAGTGACGTGCGCGTCACACTCACTCCTTTGCTTCGTGCGATCTTGTCCAGCATCGCCCCCCCTGCGCGATCCCATACGCTTGAGCTTTACCGCTGCTAATTGTGCTGGTATGGATCGGCAGGACAGGACCCATAGCTGTGCCGAGAAGACCCATTCCGACTGTGATCGCCCCAAACTGCATGTCCGCTACATCCAACGGCAGATCAAACACCTGCTCCACCGCTCACGCTCAGCCATTGCACAAGAGAATCAAAAGACAACTCGCAGAACCTGGGTGCTGTCACCTTGTGAATGTAGGTCGGTCCCCAGACGGCGAAGGCACCTATCGTGAAGGTCCACGCGGCATAACCGAGAGACGACGCCAGCCACACGCGGTTCTGGACCAACTTTTTCACCGCTTCCATCACAGACGTCCCGCGCGCCTTGTGCTGAAGTCGGCTTCCCTTCTTCGCAGGGGCATCTGATGCGGTCTTAAGTTCGTTCTCGACAAAGAAACATGTGACTGAGAACGGTAGCATGAGCGCGGCCATCAGCAAGAAGCCCTGGCGCCAGTCGGCATACTTCTCCATCAGGCCGCCGTAGATGTAGCCAAGCGCCGTACCCACAGGAATAGCACAGTAGAACACCGCCAGAAGAGTCCCTGCATCCGCCCACTGTCAGCTTTTAGGTGCAGACACCTCGATATACCTCGTTCAAGCGGGGAGATTACGACCTACAGTGCCAATGCAGCCTGCAGAAACACTACGAGCCTGCGCAGTGCCCCCGAGAAATTGGGTCAGATGGGCCAACCTTTGTTTCCCGCAGAGGCAGCGTCATCCAAGAATGGTGGAGCGATGGCCTGCAACACCATACGCGCATCAAAAACATCAGTCGTCAGAAGGCGTCTCACTGAGGCCGGGCGCTGACCTGGAACGATGCTTCTCCTACTCCACTCAACGCGCGCGCTGCTAGCAACCATCTGTCAACCCCACGCGAATGACAGGGAATGACGTATCCGTATCGAGTGTCATGGCCGTTTTTCCATGGCAAAATCGGGGGCGCCATGATGCATGCAATCTTGCCTGAAGTCCGGCGCAAATGCTGCCATGACCGCTGAGAACTCCCAAGCCATCAGCCCCGCTCCCATGAGAAGGAATGGAGGAAATTTCCCAGACAGCTGCATTGACATCAATGCGTTCGTCAGATCTGCTATCACGAATGCACGCAAGGCCTCACAAAGATCCACCTTGCTCGCAATGCGACCTGGGAAGCACGCACGCGGCTCTACGGGGACGGGTAGCCATCCGCTGCCGCGGCCTGGGTGGAAGGGCTCCCACTTGCACCCTACTGCTTCTTGACGCAGAAATTCCAGCCAGTTCTTGTGCAAACTACCGAGGCCCTACAGAATGCAACATTTCGCGCGTTTTCCCGCGAATGCGAAGTGAGCGGGGTGGCACATATGCGAAAACTGGGGAAAACAAGCAGTATCCCGCCATGAACGTTCCAGTCAGCAGGCCCAGAGAAGTCTTGGACACCTGAACCAGGACGATCGTTTTGAGGCAGCACCAATATCGGTCAGGAGAAAAGCAACCAACAACATCATCTGCAGGGTTCTTAGCGCGGAAGGAAGGGGCAGTGCGTGTGGTAGGTTCAATGTTCCACCCGTTCCACTTTCATGTCATGTCACCCAACTAGGATGATTCTATCGAGGGGTTCTGGTGCACCTCAAAATCCTCCCCGAGATGTGGGAGCACTCCGTTTACCATCCCTCTGTCCATGTAGTTGAAAAGGTTCACTACCGTGAAGCACGCGACGAGAAGGCCAGGAGACAGCGTGATGCCTTTCCCTGCCCGCGAATCATCGTTACCACCACCACGTACCTCCTCCAACAGCCCCACCGCACTGAGTCCTCTCCTCCTTCGAAGTCCACCCACGCTACCAGCGCCTGGCCTCCCCGCAGAACTGGGCGTCTGGAGCGTCGGCGCGGCGCTTTCAACCGTCGCAGCGAGACCAGCAGCGAGACCGGTCACCCCTTCTAACAGTGAACAAAGGGCAAGGATAACCACTGGAAGGCAGGAAGTGCGAGCCAACATGGCCTCAGTCACGGAACGGAAGTCTGAGTGAGTGTTCCCGAAGCCCCTCTACGCCCCTATCATACGAGAGGATGAGATGTTTGTTGACTTCTGGCGAAAAAACTCAGCAGCTTTTGGGGTGCGTGAGTGAAAGGAGGCTACACAAATTCCCTACCGTAGAGGGCAGCTACCCGGTCCATACCAGCCGTCCATTTCTCGCAGTTGCACGCCCTCCGCCCTTCGAGGCTGGCCCTCGAGCAAGCGCTCTGGGCCGCCAGCAACGGGGCGGTGGCACTGTTCTTGGTGGGAACTGAACGTCTGCATGCAAGGTGGGCGTGGAGAGAATTTGCCGCAGGGACGGGGGGTCTTGCGAAGTGGGAGGAAGGAAGTCACGAGGAAAGGTGGGGCCGTGCAGACGATCCGCGTGTAGCACGGCAAGAGAGAACCTTGGTCGCAGAATTGCCTGAAAGACACCTTTCAGCTCATTTGGGGACGGTACCCGGGTGTCTGCTCTACGGTTGCGGGAAAGGAGTGAGGAGGGAGTGCTTCCGAGCTCCACAATGACAGCCCAGGGCGGGGACGCGGACATGGAGGGAGGGGATGGAGAGATGGCTGCACATTCTCCGGCAATGCCGGCGATGATGGAGTTCACACAACACATGATGAATGATGCAGAGGATCAAAAAATCCTTGTTCCGGTCGTCGCACGCCTGATTGCCAAACTCGTGGAAGAGAACGACAAGGTACGCCCTCGCTGCGCGTGCAGCCTGCAGCTGCTGCTTGAGCAACTTTTTTTGGAGCAGCGAGTTCAGAATTCTGTCGAACTCGCAGCGTCAGACGCTCTTACTTTGGTGTGATGTCAGCCTTACAGCGCTGGTAACAGAGTGTGATGTGCCTTGTACGCACATGCACCTTCTGCATAAGTTCTCATATGACCCTGAATGCCCCTTGCAGCTTCCACCGGACACAGAGATCACTGTGTTCCATGCACAAAAGTCGCCTGCAGTGACAGTCATGGATTATGCCGAGAGGTTCTGGCACTGCCTGAGCAGTTTTCTTTACCCCGGGGCGCAGCTGCGAAAGCACGTTTGCCACATTTTGTTGCACCCCAGAAGGGCACGTGGCTTTTCTGCTTTCGTGTGAGAATCCTTAACGTATTTTGTGGTTGATGAGCAGAATCGCAAAGTATTCCTCTTGTAGTTGTTGTTGCTTCGTGGTTGGCGTGATCTACATGGATCGGTTCATCCAGCAGCAGCGAGCTCTGCAACGAGACTTCCGTGTCAACTCTCTCAACGTTCACCGCCTAATGCTATCGAGGTGCAGCCTTAGCCAGAGACTTGATGCTTTGCTCGTGCTATTTACGTACACTTCCTGTGACCACACGTCTCTATATCGCTCCTCGCGTATACTAAAACCTGAAAACCTAAACCTCCCTCTTTGCGTAGCGTGATGGTCGCTGCAAAATTTCTCGACGACTTCTACTACTCGAACGAATTCTGGGCGAAGGTTCTGCCCCCTCTATTCTTGCCGGGCTCTATTCAGGACAAGTCGAAAAGAATATGGCCCAGGTTGCTCGATTTCTCGGCATGTGGCAAAGGGACCCAACGCTGGGGTGGGGTTGCATGCATAGCGAAAGAAGCAAATATATATTTGTTGACTTGGACCTATTTTGGTTCTGAACAAATTTTTTCATGCAGATCGGGGGTGTGCCAAATGGTGAACTGAACACACTTGAGCTGGAGTTCCTGTTTTTGACCAACTTTGAGCTGCACGTAAAACGTGACACATACGATGGATACCGTAATGAGCTGCTGGCGTGGAACGCAGGAAAGTATCAGAGCGTTCAGACCAAGTCTCTAGTAAGCGAGGTGCTGTCTCTGCAAGCAGGTGCTGAAGCCGTCATGCCGCTCCTATCACCGCACTTGCCTACGCACATCGAAGAGGCAGAGGAGGCGGACGATGCAATGGCCGTCGGTTAGCATACGGCTTTTGAAACGAGTGCAACAACCTCTTTCGCCGCGAAAGTTTTGCAAGCGGCTGGTATGAGACGCGTGATGTGGCGCTACAGCGCGTTCGTGTTGTAGACACGGGGACAGTATCGTGAGGGGCATAAAACGCCATCTGTTCAATCAATATAGAAATACTGGCAACTTTGCCCTGTACTCCCACGGGTGTGCAGAATATTGAATGATTTTTCGACTTCGGGATCGCTCCAGGCTAAGCTGATGATTCCGGGCGCCGGACAGCTTTAGGCAGTAAAGGGGCTATCGCTTTCCTTGACTGTGTGCTGGCCGAGCATCTTCCCGTCGAGTACCGAAATGTTTGCCACCTCGCGTAGCTGGAACTCGAAACCGCGCGAATGCAGCACCACTCGGACGGGATTTAGCGCATTCCTCATCGTCACGTTGGCACCATCCCGACCCTGCGTCCAGAACTGCTTGTTGTACCTACCGAAGCGCCCACTTTGTCAGGGACGTAGCGGAATTGTAGTGCATGAATAACAACCTGGCAGAAGATAGAGCGAGGCGAAGGGACAAAAAAAGAACACCTGTTGAAAAGACGGTACTTCGGAATTCCGTACTTGCCCTCTCCTCTCTGCAGAACATTCTCCACCTGTGTTCCAACTTGTCAGCTGCAGCAGGCGAAGGTGATTGGGTTATGCGGGTCTGTAATTGAAGATGCGAAAACGCAAGAGGGTGGGTTTGGATAACACGTCGGGACACGCTAGCGAGTTCATGTCCTCAATAGTTCCATCCTCCCAGACCCATCTGTTTTCGTATCAATGTCATCAAACTCACTTCCTCGTGTTGTTACACCAAATGAAATATCTGATGTTTCAAGGACCTGATCGGCTTTTCTGTTCCTGACCGGAACGTGATTCCCCCGCCACTCCCATGCCCAAACTCCACGACGGCGCCAAAGTCCTGGTGCCAAAAGGTCGTACAATTTACCCGCCCAACCACGTCCTTGCCCTCTCCATACGCCCATTGCCACGGGCCCTCTTGAGGCCCGTCTCCTGGAAGGTACCTGATTGTCCCCCTTCCGCGGTCAGGTCACGATTGCCCAAGCCATGCTGGATTGGTAAGATATAATCAATATATGGAGTAGTGATGAGCCCCACCTAGGGTCACGCGGTCCCAAGACATAGCATGCTGTCGACAGAAGCACAACGAATCCCGAGACGACGGGAACGGAAACCACCTGAAAAGATAGTCATTTTGGAGGGTTACCCTGTGACTCAATGGCCGTGTATGCACAATCTTTGCACGAATGCAACCTTGGTGTGCCATGCAGAGGGAAACGACCTCCTCTGCCGCATTGTACCAACGCTTTGAGGCATCAAGAATCCTCATCAGCAGTGTGGGCGCTGTGCGGGCACGCTGCGCGTCCCGGGCCCGCCGCTTGGACTCCTCTCCAGAGACCTGTTCCACATGCTGGGTGTGGGTGCCGTCCGCATGGTACTTGCGGCGGTGTAGAACGGCGTCTTTGTCGTCTCCCATCCCTGTCCCCTTGCGGCACGATGACGTCCACCCAGTTGGAGTCCGTAACCTGACAGCTAGCAATGATATGGGTCACGTGACCTCTCGCCGGTGCCAAATATCCACTAGACAGCCGGGCTGAAGGACGCAGGGCGATCCTCATAGGGGAATATGGACCAGGAGGTGAGCTGTCCACTGGTTTTTCAGTGCAAGCAATGTTGCTCTATCGTAGGAGACTCGTTTTCCTGGGTGACTGCACTCGAAGAACTCGACACAATCGTCCTGAGCGGTCCCTCATCCTTGATCCCAGAAAACTCGTTCTAGTGCCCAGTGATGCATGATGGCGAAAAACACAAGCATCCATCAACGCATGATCACATGATATGCCCGCAGTGGTGGTGCAAGCTGATTTGCAGGCATCGACGATGGATGCCAACGGGTCAACTTATAGGCCCATCGTTTGCCGAGTACGCTCCCAATGACAACGCAGCAGCTCTGAAAGTTCATCTCTGGGCATTTGGGTGCATTCAAAGCATATATTTTACGCGACACACGCAATCACGATAGTTCTTGGGGTGCTGGATTCGAGGTATTGTGAGATGACTCAAGTCGCCCGCAGGCCTGCACTTCGACGATCGGCAAGCGCATTTCCGTCCTTCCGCGGCTCTTCAAGCAGCACCGCGCCATCATGTGACGACGCACTCTGTTGAGATTCGTCCAGACTAGCTTAAGAAATCAATTTGATCATCTTGTGAGAAATCAGACTACTGAAGCTTATCCGCGCCATCGTAGAGGGCACTTCGCCCTCGATCGCGTAAGCATCTCGAGCTACGAGTTAGGCAGCGGGAACGAGGATGTCGGTGCAGAAATGTCAGCGTTCCAACAGCAGGCACAACAACTAGAGGCATGCTGCCACTCATTCTGCTGTGCCTCAAGCACACCTTTATAAGACCAGCCTAGTCACGTGGACGCTGATTTTGACCGCCTTTCCGCACGGTAGGCGAGCGGGGTTGCGTACCAGCTGGGGGCAGATCATCTTGCTGGCAGGGAAGGAGAAGATCAGGTTCCCGCCTAATTTCTCAATGCTGAAGCAAGCACGGCCTGATCCTTGGATCGGCGTCTCCGAGGCTCCCGAGTGGCGTGCTGAAGGCTGATCGTGCCTGTTTAAGCGTGCGCAGGGATTGGCGCGAGTAGCAAGAGAAGTGCAAGAGGATGTGGCCAAGGTCAAGGCTATGACGCTCTTGTTTGACGAGCGCATCCGCAAAATTGAGCGCCGATTCAAAGATGAGGTACTGAAGATCCTGCCCGCTTCTTGATGGCCGGTACTGCACTGACCTGCGACTTGCGAATGCTATTCCAAATACAGCTAGGAGGAGAGGACGCTGGAAGCAAGCGCGAGCGGGCTGCAAAGCGCGGTGATGCCGTCTCGCAGTCTAAGCGATCGCGTGCCGCAACTGCTAGAGATTGAATGGCATCTGGATGCTGTCCTGAAGAAGCTACGAAGGGAGTTGGCCGGTAGGAAATTGTCGGCTCCAGGCGAGCTGGAGAGGTACGCAATCCGTCGGTCGCATGCGACAATAAAGCAGCCAATCTTCCATCCACATATTAATGATTGCGACCCTAAAGTAAGCCAACCGACCGGGTCGATCCTAAAAATTCGCTCTGGGTTCTTGAGGGTCATCCAAGCTCTTACGACTAGTCTTGAGGAGTCCCGGAAGTTGCTGTCATTTCACACCCTAGCACAATGCTCGCTTACGCATCCCCCACGATCCCCGTTGCGAGCTGAGAGTAGCCCGCAAGTGCATGTGGGACCGACTCCGGTGTGTCCGCCAGCTTCTTAACCACTGCATCTGGCTCGGGCTTCTCTGCTTCGCGTGAGTACGCAGTGGCTCGCAGATGCTCCGATCCATCTGCTTCATCGACAATGTTGCCATGTACCTCCTTATCAAGCCGTTCTTTTGCCCAAAGCGCCTGCAATTTGACAGAGAAAGGGTCAAAAGCCTTTTCGACCTTCTTCTCCTCGCGGTTTTCGAGTGACTCCTTCGCCCACTTGGCCTGGTCGGCCACGGCAGCGGCGTCGAAGATCTTTTCGGCCTTCTTCTCCTCGCGGTTTTCGAGTGACTCCTTCGCCCACTTGGCCTGGTCGGCCACGGCAGCGGCATCGAAGATCTTTTCGGCCTTCTTCTCCTCGCGGTTTTCGAGTGACTCCTTCGCCCACTTGGCCTGGTCGGCCACGGCAGCGGCGTCGAATTTGGTCTCCGCCTCAAAGACAGGACGATTGTCCAGCTCGTGCTTAGCTCCGCGCGCCTGGGCTGCGATCGCGTCTTTGTCGATCACGGTTCTCTTTGTGATATCCGGCTTGCTCGCAAGCATTTTGCGGGCCCACTCGGCTTGAGTCATCTGTGATCCGTCGCAAACCGGTGCTGGGCCTGCCTCAGGAAGGGATTCAGGCTTTGCCTCTGGGATTTCGTCGAAGCAGAGTGACTCATTGAGCGACTCAGCGACCGCGGAATTTCCCGCATTACGATCTAGCGAAGACTCCGACACACCACTGCGTGTGATAACGACTTCACGTGTCTCGAATTTCCCTGTCACGCGGGACGTGCGCAGCACGGAGAGCTCAACAACTGAAAGCGGAGGGCCGAGCATCGCACAAGCCAGCGCATCGGGGCCCATGCTCCCCAGTTGCACTCCATCAGCGGCGATCACCACGTCGCCCTCTTCCAGCTGCCCACTCTGCCATCCGGCACCGCCCTCTTCCAGCGCTGTCACGCGCGCCCCAAGGGGGTCCGTGCACGCCGACAACGCCAAGCCGAGGCCGACTGCGCCCTGGGCTTGTAGCTGCGCGAGCTGTTCGCCTGCACTTGGCCTCATCTCCTCCGAATGGCCCTGCTCTCGTTGCTGCGCCTCAAGGAACTCTGCACGCCGTGCAGCCGCGCGGCGTTTTCGCTCCGTTGCTGACGAGAGCGGTTCTATTGACTCCTTTACCGCGGGCGACGCAGAGTGCTGTGCCAGGTCGTTCATCGAAATCACCGGTGCAGCGATTTCGTTGGGAACCGAAGATCCGTCGAGAATTTGCGATGAGGTAGTTGTCAGGGCTTTCGAGGAAAGTGGAGAGCTTGACAAGGAGTTGGAGGCGGAGGGGGCATCATTTCGGCAGACACCGCATTCAGCGTGAACGACCAACTTGACTCTGGAATGGGCTGGAATTTTCTGACCGATCACGAGTAGGAGCTCCTTTGACTCAGATGACCATGCAGCAGTAACGACAGCGTCTTGCGGTGTCGATGTCACTCGTACGGAGCGAGTGGTACGCCCGCGAAATTCGGGCATTGCGAGGCGCACGCTCTCGCCTTGAGCGAGTGGTAGCTTTGGCGAAAATGATATCGTGATGTCCTCGTCAGGTCCAGGGCCATCCTGGGCAGTGACTGTTGACCCAAGTCCTCGAGCGAGAGACGAAGCATTGACGCAGGTTCCTGGGTAGTCCGAGAAGCCTTGCTCGACCGGAAGTGACTGGGGCGAGGTCTGGACCGGCTGCTGCATCTTGGTCAGTGCAGGCGAGGAGCTAAAAGCGAGCGACATTGTCAACGGTGGCCCGTGCATTTTATTTGCAGTTCGATGCGACTCTTGGCGTTGTTTGAGTGCCGTTCGCCGCGGCGGCTGCAACAGCTGCGGGGGTGTTGCGGGTACTGCGCGTGACTGAGGCCTTGCCGGCGGCGCATGATGCGCTGCGTTTAGCAATAGCAGCTGGTTCGGATTCTGTAACAGCTTGCAAGCTCCCTGAGCTGTGTTGCGAGCAGCGACATGCTGAAGAGATGAAGCCTGCGAGGCCAGGAGGTGTGAGTTTCATTTGCCAGCTGCTGCCAATCATTCGCCTGTGTGGGTCCTCAAACACTTGTTTTTTCTTAGTTTGCCTTCATATCGCCGCAGCAGATCGCAGATATCGTACCTTGATTTCTTTCGGCATCCTCTGATAACCGTGATGATCGAGCTCATGGCGAAACTGGAGAGAAGCCGCAGGAGGTGGTGCACCCGGGAAAGCTGGGGGCAGTGCTCCGTTGGAGATTGCAGTGGGCATCAGGCCTTGCTGAACCTGTAGGTTTCTGCTATCAAACTGCTGCACATGCAAATTGAGAAACAAATCAAATTCTCTCGTGCAGTCACGAATAGCGTTGCTCTGCTGGTATCAGAAGCCCAGTGGTGTTCCATCCGCTCCTCTGACCGCAACGCGACTGCGGGAGACTGGTAGGGGCATGACATGCTTCTCAAGCGATAGGTTTGACTGCTGTTGGAAGTTTAAGCTCGTCGGCGCAAAGGGAATGCGCATCCCGACCATCGGCAGGACCGAAGCAGTTTTTGTGGAGAACCGCGCTGGACCCTTCACAAAACCACCAAGGAAAATGCCGTTGGGTTCGATTGCGAACAAAGAAATGGTTCGATTTGAGCCATTTCTGTTGGGGAGAGCGTTCCGTCGCTGAAGCAAGGCACAGCAACTGATCCGACCCAGAAAACCTGAGATACCGTCTCTCAACCTGGTAAAGAAAATCCATGGCGCATGGCAGTCATTTGGGCACCTCTGCGATCGGCATTGACATCGGTGTGTTTGAGTCCGGCTCTGTCTCCGCAATCCACTTGCTGCATGCCCAGGTCCCTGACGTTTCAATGTGGTGATTGCCATAGAATCCATAGCAAGTTTCATCTTGATGTTCCACGTGGCTCCCAGGCTCGAGTTCATCCCGTATCGCGCTGCACCACGATGGGCAAGCGAGGCTGCTGTGCGACGAGCATGGCAACTTTTCGTTTCCATCATTCGTAGGGTTTTTTGAGAGCGGTACTGTGGTAGGGGAGGCAGCTGCCGTCAAGGTGATGAGGCCCAGGCCTAGATTTCATCTGCTTTGAATGATTCTTGTATCTGCGGACAGATCCGTACGAATCTAGAAGAGAAATGCGTCAGATGTTTATTGACCACACCGTATCATATGATCAGGCGGTTTCCCGGCCCAAGAACGTTGTTTATGGTGTCAAACGACTACTTGTTTCGAACATGGAAGATCCTATGACAAAACAGGCTGTCAACCAGCTTCCTTTTTCTATGCTGCCCGGCGACGATGACGCACCGATCGTTGCGGTCAACGTGCAGGTGTAGACAAACTCTTCTTGAAAAACCACCTCGGCCGGCCAAGTGACGCTGACAGCACACTTTTTTAGGGGGATTCGCAGCGGCACTCAGTGGAGTCGGTGCTGGCGACACTACTCACAAAGTGCAGAGACACGGCCGAGAACTTTCTTGATCGCGAGGACCCGCCACGCCCACTTCATTTCCCGATCTCCTCGTGGCAACCGAGCCCAACCGTTGTGGTCGCACCCTGACAGGTGACCTTATGCGTAGTTGGAGTTCCTGGCACCTTCACCGATACACAACGCGAGGCAATGAAGCGTGCCTGCGGGTAGTACTTCCCACCACGATGCTTCCGTCTGCCACAAATCATCGTAGACAAGGAACGCTGTTCCTGCTGAAAGTGCCCCCAAGACTTCCCATCTGAAAAGCTGGGCTGCAGAAGAAATGTGGTCCATTTCCCTCTATCAGGTCTAAGTATGCAAGCACCTGTAAAGGACGAATGACCTTGAATTGAACCCGCTGACAGGCTCGCGGGTCTGGTAGTTCTCAAGGTCATTGACGATGCGGTCCCGCTCAACCCTGACACACGCTTAGTAAGCCGCGATCACACAAGCTAGAAGAAAATTTTCCCACTGTGACGATAGAGAGATGCCGCTAAGAGCGGTAAGTCATTCCGCCGCTTGCATGCAGACTAACTCACGAGGAACGAGCAGGCGGGTGTAGCAATCGCATACGAGCTTGATAGGCGGCGAGAGGAGCCACGAATGATTCTTGTGTACGACATGTCTTCTTCCCTCACTGTCACCGTGCTGAGCAGCCACGACGGTGTTCTGGAAGTATTCTGCCGACCCGCCGTTTCTCCACGGTGTCACAACTAACGCAAAACTCCCACCTAATCCGCTGAGGGGCGAGGCCATTTTGTAGACGCGAGCGGCGCTTGAGGACCCTCAGCTGGGGGGTGCTGCGCTTGATCGACTTATGGCAAGCCATATTTTGAACCACCTACAGCGCGAGGCGCATTCCCCACTCATCTCCTTTGCATTAAAAAAGTGTTCACGCTGCCTCATGACTCCCTTCTTGACACCACGCGCCTCGGAACACAAGCCCCTTGCCCTGTATTCACCTGCTGTTCCGACTGAAGCTAAAAACAATGTTGGCGGGGGCTACTACAGCGGGCCTCCTTTGATCCAGGCAGACTTAACACCCGCGCACACACGCGTCTACTAATGGCCTGCGAGGCCGCAAGACGGATTATCTCAGTGGCAGGCCAGGTGCGTCCACGACTGCAACTGTGCTTGCGTCTATACCCAGGCCGGTGTATTTGGCTTTGAAGAAGCTCTGACCTCGTTGTGCTTTGGTTGTGTGGTGCGAACAGGCGACAGTTGAGGTGGAAACCCTGGCGACAGAGGCCACAGGTGAACATGTGGACGTGCAGATAGACATCCAGGAGGCGACGCTGGAAAAACTGGCGAGAGAGGCAGGTTTTTTTCACGGCGGACTTGCACTTCTCGACCGGGTATGTAAGAAGAGCACCAAAAGACCGGTCTAGAAGTGCCCAAGGCAACGAGAAAGCGCCCCAGGAACTGATCAGAAGTGCAAATGAGCAGGCACTTCGGATGGTGGGTGCAACACGGCAGGATGTAGATGATATTGTGGTGACAGGAATGTGCATGAGCTGGCACACGCTGCGCGCGGTGGTACGAAAACATCTAGATGGAAAGGAATTGCACTGTAGCATCGGCTCTGGCACAGCAGTGGCGCTCGGAGCAGCAAAGCTGGCGGCTCAGCTTGAGAAAGCGGGAGACGGGGGAAAGGAGGGATGTCGTGGAGACTATCTTCACACAGCCGAACTTTCGCTGGGAATTGAGGCGGACGGTGGGGTTTTTCAGCCTCTTGTACCGCGTGGTACGGAACTGCCTGCTGAACGCACGCTACTGCTGTCGACCAAGGAAGCTGACCAATCTGGCATCCTCATTCGAGTCTTCGAAGGCGAGCGGCTCCTGTGCAAGGTATGCCATCACCATTGTCTGCAAATCGCTATCGTCATCGCTACTGCCCTGGTCCCATTAGGTTTACATGCTTCGACACTGAGCAAGTGGACCAACAAGAGCAGGACAATAGCATGCTCGGCAGCTTCGTACTGGACGGCTTGCCTCCTGCTGCACCCGGCGAACTCCAGATCGAGGTTTCCGCCGCCTGATTCCGTGTAAAAGAAGTATTTGGCATAAAAGAGGACGCAACTGACTCGGCACGGAGTTGCTCCATGGGTAGGTGGAGCTTCGTGTGGAAGTGGACGGCGAAGTTCACGCGCTGGCGCGTGACCTGCACTCGGGTATCACTCGAAGTCTGCTAATTGGTCGCAAAAAGCGTCATGAGCACGATGTAACAGCCTGTCCTAGCACCCCAGCGTCTCCGCTAAGCCTAACATCTCTGTGCTCCGCGAAGCTCTATTGTGAGCGGCTGCTGTGCTACTATCTTGACTTGAAGCCACAGGAGGAGGTGGAGCGGCTAGTGCTGGAGGCGAAGAAGTTACGCAGCGAGGATCGACGGCGAAAGCGACAGGCTGAAGAGCGCGTCTATCTTCAGGGCGAGGCACGCCGACTCCAGAGGCTTCTGAGACAGGAGACGCTCGCTGGGCGCATCGGTCGCCCCCGTTCCTTGCCTTTGAGCATCAATTTATAGAGAAATCAAAGTGATGCGCTCAATGACCGAGGAGTGAACGGGGCACACAGGGGATGCACAGGCCAAGACAGCGCTAGAGGAGCTGGTAGCCCGCACCCTCGAGTGGTAACACGATCCCTCCAATAGCTGCAGTAACCTAGTCAGTACTGTGGCATTATTAGCTCGGCAGCAGGCGAATATACCATACCGACTTCAGAGACATTTTAGCGCTGCTTCACCTTGGCACCTTACTCAGCACCGTGCACGGCTTCATGTGCCTGCTAGAGGTCGCTGTTCAATGACCATCGTCAATCTCTGGTGAGCGGCCTCTTTCATTGGCAGGCTACACAAAAATCCTTCTGCGGAGCTCCAAGAACTTGAAAAGCGAGCAGAACGCCTGCGCGAGGCAACCCTGCCCACTGCTTGAATGCACCCCGTTAGGCATCCTGTCCAGCCCAACCATGTTTGAAATGTTTCTTCTCGCGAGGTTTTGCAGATGGCAGAGCCCGTGACGCGACAGATGGCGTACGACGCGGGTGGACATTCGGAAGGTAGTGATCTACCAGAGCTCGTTGACTGACGTTGTACATAGGCTTCTAGAAGGAGCAATCATTCTCTCCTCGAACAGCACACAAAACTTGCCCCGCGCGTACGCCTGTTATTCTTGGATGTATACAGCCTTGAAATGAAATGAAGTCATCATGCGTGCATCAAAGCGAATCTTGGCTGCAAACCGCAACGTAAATGACCCAGAAGTCCAGCTTCATACACGAGCGCGCTACAATCAATACACGAACCGGTGTATTTGTCGGCGACATATTACAAAAGAAAAGCTCGCGAAACTTGGGCACGTTGAGCTGCCGTTCACTTTACCTTCGAATTGGCGCGTGCCAACCACGAAAATTTCCAAGATAAAGCCGATTCCAAAGATAAAGCCGAGACCGTCCCGCACAGGTCCCTGCACACTCAGCGTTCCCAACAGAAAGATGCGTTTGATGATAACCAGCGGGAAAAAACGGTAATAGTAGTGCTAGGAAGGCGGACACGGAGAGAGGACGCGCGGAGGGCGTGAGCGAAGACGCCAAGCAGACTCCTATCTCTATGTTCGCGACGGACCTTTGAACCATTTGGGTTTTCCAGTCATCGGAGTGCTTTTTTCACGGGACCACGGCAGAGGCGCCACAACTTTGAGCGGTCCCGGGGTCTGCTGCGTACTCTCAGCTGGGGCTATGCTCTACTGACCGCTGAAGCGTGCGACGGTCGTTCTGGGGAGTGTCGCTGCACTGCTGATTCTCGGCAGGGCATTCTTTCAGGGTGGGAGCTACAATTTGATCAGTTCTAAGATGCCAAGCGCGGACGGCGAGACGAATGATCCCGACTTCAGCGCGGACACCAACATGCGGCAGGGCAGCGTCAAGAGCATCGGCCGGGCCGGCTTCGGCTTCATCTCGATGCATCCGCTGCGCAGAGAGCGGCGTACGGACGTATATTTTCATTTCACAGCCCCTGGCAATCATGAGGCCAGCCGGCTGCGTGTCGGGCAAGAGGTCGAATTTTTCCTCCACGTGACGACAGCCGGGCGCTCGCAGGCACATGGCCTTCGGGCACTGTCGCCGCCAGGATACCGGGGACGGCCGGGGCGCAGTCCCGATAGGGATGGGTCCACAGGAAGATTTCGTAGAGAAGCAGAGCGCTCACGTGATCGTTCGCAAGGCGAGAGGAATCGGTCACATGACGTTGAGCGTGGGGCTGATCCTGGGATCCATGCAGCACTTGATAGTGACGATGCGGGGGCTGAACGCAGCCGCCGTCAAGCTGTTCACTTACAAAAGATACGCCGTCACCTTCTTGACGAGGAACAGTCACGAAACACGCGTGAGCAGCGTATCGAAGAGCGCAAGCGCCTCTGGGAAGAGCAAGCGAACTCGGCAGGGAGGAGTCAGAATGACACAGCGGAGGCTGAGCCAAAGGAAACAGATCGTGGGAAGATGGCCGAGAACATAAAGACAGTTCATGCAGGCGCCATGATGCAGCCAACCATAGTTCCAGGAGGTTATGTTCCAACCAGGTGGGACCAGCGTCAGAAGGTTGCCATGCCAAGCGTGGAGATTCAGGAGGCAGGTGGAGAGGCCCCGGACACTGTGTCAAATACCACTACGAAAGCAAGGGGTGCAACTTCAGCTGGTGGTCCTATGCAAGGTGATCGAAAGTTGCGGAAGGATTCCAAACGAAAATCGGCAGACTCGGTACAAACTTCGCAGGGCGCCGTGCGGCCTCGAAGCAAATGGGACGACGACAGCGAGGGTGGCAATGATGGTGGTCATGGTGATGGTGACAGTGTTGGTGATGTAGAGGACGACGATGTTGGATCACCCGCAACTCGGTTTTCGCCTGGTCCACAAAGGGATAATCGGCCGAAACCCATCATGGATCGTACTACAGAACATTCAGAGGAAACCACCGAAGTTAGGCCCGTCGAGCAGGAAGCTTCAATCTTGGCTTATATTGCCCCACATCCAGCGAGAGAGATATCTGCTGTTCAAGAAGGGGATGTTCAGTTGTTTGGACAGGAACCTGAGCTGAAGCGGTCGCGATGGGGCTGTGATAACGAGGATGACATGGAGCGTCAGCTGCGCGAGCGTGCCCTAGCCCAGCTCAAAGGTAAGGAAGGGGCTGGGGCAAGGAGTGAGGGCGGCAATGATGATACGAGGGGTGGACGGGAGGAGGGGGTGAGACAGCATCGCAGTACAAAAGAGCGCGAGGATCCTCGAAAGGGACGCTCGTGGGAAGTGGACAGGCGTAAGAGCGGCAAGAATGATGGGCACAGCGATATTCGCGACGACAATAAGGAGCTGCAAATGCAGGAGATGACAGAGCAGCACGTGGTCAATCAGGGGGATTTTGAAGAGGAGGATGGTACAGGTGCCGGAGAAGGTGCCACAGAGACCTCTCAGAGAAAGTCTGGGGATCACCGGAGCAAGGGTTCCAAGCGCAGCCGGAGTAGGAGACGAAGTCGATCACGTGACCTGCGGCGGCGCAGCCAGGGGGGGCATTCTCGCGAAAACAAGGAAGGGCGGCGTGGCCGGGAACAGGACGACGACATGCAACGCGCGCGGAGTGACCGAGATGAATGGCGCAGACGGAGCAGCCAGGATGGTGTCTCGTCGACACGAGAGGTGAATGAAAACTTTAGTAGGAACGAGCAAAAAAATGTGAGAAGAATTGAGAACGGCTTTTTAGTTGCTAGCAGTGCTGGTCAGAAGGATCGAATATATCCTGACGAGGGCGACGCGCAGGCAATCATCAGTACTGGCGAGATCAAGGCTGCCATGAGCCTGGACGACCTCGCTGCTCTGATCAACAGCAGGGTCTGCTCCCAATGCACTGAGGCCAGAAACCCCATGTGTTTCCGATGCATCTTTATGCAGTCTGTTGATATGTCGGTGCCGGGATGCAGGGGAGCGAATTCAGAGCCTCCAGCGTAGCGACGGCCTGGCACACCTTGGCGCGACTGACACGGCAAAGCTCAAAGAGCTCGGACAAGGGACCAGCTCAGCGAAACCCTGAGCTTGTTGAAAGACTTGTTCAGATGGCCAGAGAGTCGGCCGGTGATTTCAATGCGTTGGGTGTGTCGAACATGTTGTGGTCCCTTGCACACACTTCAGAGGAGGGGCACGGAGAACTCATCAAGAAGTTGGTAGTGCGGGCGATGAGTGTTGCTGGCACATTCAAATCCCAGCATGTGGCGAACTCTCTTTGGGCGCTCGACAAACTTGGTCTCAATGGGGAGCTGGTGCTGATACGGTCGTTGGGACGACGTGGCATGGAAATCAGTGACGAGTTCAACCCGTATGAGGTATCAATCGCCCTCTCTGCACTTGCACGGATGGAAAAAGTGCATGAACCCGGGCTGGTGGAGGCATTATTGCAGCGCGGTGTGGAGTTGGCACGGGGCGACCATGAATTCAAACCTCCCGATGTCGCCAATTCTTTAAGGGCGCTTGCACTGCTCGGTGGTGGGTCGCAGGAGCACCGTGACTTTCTGGACGTCTTGTGCGTGCGTGCGCAGCAGAATGTGCCTGCCTTTGCGCCATTGCAGTTGGCAAATGTCACGTGGTCCCTGGCCAAGTTGGAGGCAAAAGACCAAGTTGAGTTGATTCAGGCGCTCGCCACGCGTGCTGGGGGCATTGCCGAGTCTGCCATGGCCAAAGATGTTGCTGAGTCACTGTGGGCGCTGGCAAAGTTGGAGGCTCGCGTGGATCAAGCTACTTTGATAGCGCTAGCGCAGCGTGGTGCTGAGACTGCCAGCGACCTTGTTGCGCACGACATAGCAAATTCGCTATGGGCCCTCGCAACGTTAGGGTTCTCGGCAGAATCGCAAGCAGTTCCTGGAATCTGTCAGAGGGGACACGAAACTGCCCAGGACTTCAGAGCGGAGGACGTGGCAGTGGTTCTCTGGGCTCTGGCCACAATGCAAACGCGTGGCGAAACGGCGGAGGAGCGCAGCCTTATTGAGGACATGGAACGAAAGGGTCTGGATTTGGCGGACGAGCTCAGCCCCGCCGAAGCCTCTACTGCCCTCTGGGCACTGGCTGCTCTTCGCAAGGATGGCGAAAGTCCCCTCGTCCGCGCCTTGGTGGCGAGGATTGTTGCGCAGCGCGCGGCAGCAAGCCTTCAACCACAGGAGCTCTCGAATCTCTTCTGGGCACTTGCGACGATGGGAGTGTGCGTCGAGGCGAAGTTGGTGGCGGCGCTGGGCAGGCGCGCGTGCACGACTGCCGGGCGCTTCCAGGCCAACGATGTGACCAAGCTGCTATGGGCTCTGGCTTGCGTAGACCTTGCTGGTCTCGACTTTCATTTTGTTCTACTCGACAGCATGGCTACCCGGTGTCTGCAGCTGCGCAGCGAATTTCATCCCTCGCAGAAGCGCCTTCTTCACCAATGGTTTCTCTCCTGCGAGATCGACCCGACTCTGCGTCGCGCGCTGCCCGAAAGTGTCTCGCGAGCCAAATCATTGCTTGGATCCGACTTTCGTCTTTCTTATATGGCATCGAGGCCCCTGGACTCGGAGCTCAAGATGGAGGTGGCTGTGGAACTGCGCGCAATGCTTCCTGACCTTGAAGTGGAGGTGGAGACAGTTGACGAGCCGTCAGGTTACACCATCGACATCTGCGTTCAAAACACCAGTGATGCAAGGCAGTGGACAACGGGTGCATACGGCCTTCTACCGGAGCGAGTATGGGCTGTGGAAGTCGACGAGGAATTTCACTTTCTGGAGCCGCATGGCCTCATGGCGGCAGGCAGAACCGAAGCCGATTTTTCGAGACACGTGGATGGCAAACGGTTGCTGAAGCGCAAGCACCTCTTGCAGTTGGGCTATACAGTTGCCTCAGTGTCGTGCTTTGAGTGGAAGCGACTCGGCAGCGCTGGTGATCCGCGGCGCCGCGATTACCTCGAGAAATTGCTGAAGGCTGCGGCACATGCGGAGGGGGCAACTCCTGTAGCTGATGCGCTGAGTGCGCTGGTCGAGGAAACAGGCGAAGGAGATCGTTTGCACTCGGATGCATCGAACTCTGAGGGAGGTGCTTTGCCAGCAAAGGAGAAGGACGCTGTCGACAACGCATTTGCGCCACCCAAGCAGTCTATGCAAGCTGTGCCACCATACACAAGTGCAGGAGACTGTGCCGCTGCCGTACCATCGCTGCTGTCGCCAACACTGCCGCAGGAATCGCCAAGTGCGCCCATCGCAACAGCCGCAGCTACAGTAGCGCCGCTGCCGCCCGGCTCTCCGCCCGGCTCTCCGCCCGGCTCTCCGCCCGGCTCTCCGCCGCTACCGCCCGCCTCCCCACCTGGTTCACCTCCCTTCGATGCGGAGGGCGCTGCCGCTGAGCAGACCGCTGTCCCTGAGGCAGCGTTGCCGGCGACGGTGCCGGCGCCAGGTTATGTCTGGCCTCATGTGCGCGAGGGTTGGGGTGCGCAAAGTGCTGCGTGGGGAGCGGCAGGCTGGTTCTGGTCAGATGGGCAGTGGGTGTGGGGTGGTGGCGGAGGAGCTAGTATGACGCCATCAGCAGGAGCAACGGGGTGGGACGGAAATGCGTGGGGCGCTGGGGGATGGGTCTGGGCAGCCGGACAGTGGATATGGGCTGGGAGCGGGAGTGGGGCAACACCCGCGGTGCAGGGAGGCGTGCTGCCGCCGTCTGAGGGTGCAATGGCGGTGCCACCCCCGGCAGCACTCGCCGTCCACCCCAGCCACACCGCTACGTCGGACGTCACTTCGTCGTCATGCCCTCCAGCAGCCAACTGCCCTATCTTGGAAGAGCAGCCAGATGAAGCTCAACAGCTTGGAGGTGGCGCTGGTCAGCAGCACGCGGATGGAACGTCAGCGATGGCCGACGAGAAGGCGATATCTGCGGCGACAAAAATGGGCATCACGGGCAGCGAGGCGAACCCACCATTGGGAGACAAAGACGGGAAGCTGCCATCGCCACTGGCCGCAGGACGGTCGTGCAAGACGCGCAAGAAGCTGGGCGACACGGGCACGAGCATGGTCGAAGACTCATGGTGATCAAATGGCAGATCCCTTGACACATGTGATGAATGAATTCGTGTGCACAAGGGACTTGACTGGTGCCCCCGGAGCCTCTGCGAAAGGAAACATACATTCTACCCTTGATAGATATACCGAATGGCCTCCTACGGGACCCGACATTAAAAGCTAAGCCGAACTATAGGCACGCCAAAAACTCAAAGGGGAGAAACAAAACCATGGCCGGGAACCTCCTCACGCACTTCCATCCAGCACAGAGAGAAAGAGACGTGTAATCAGGCCTATTGGTTCTCAACCATGTATGTAGGTACCTCCCAGGTAGGTTCCAGGTACCTACCTACCTACCTACCTACCTACCTACCTACCTACCTACCTACCTACCTACCTACCTACCTACCTACCTACCTGGTCGGCTGAGCCAGCCAGGTAAAACA